>VOFB01004034.1_pt1 | contig 44054 bp, 45 predicted proteins | sample 5384141 | NCBI WGS metagenome assembly VOFB01 (sample SAMN12384721, study PRJNA508395) | human gut metagenome | isolation source: healthy gut A | host: Homo sapiens | reverse complement strand
GCTGTCGCCTGTATCGCACTCTGCGCCGCGATCGCCGCGGGCCTGCCGCGCGGTCTATATCGCGCTGACAGGCGATCATGCTCTGAGCGCGGCGCAGCACGAAGCGATCGCTTCTGCCACCATGCAAGGGAAAAAGCCCATCAGCTCGTCGAGCTGATGGGCTTTATGTCTGAAAATATCTGGCGGAGATTACATGCTTTACTACTTGCCTTTCTCCACCGCGCGGCCGATTCAGGTAGCACACCGCGGCGACCACCGTGCCATTGATCGAGGCGATGCCCCAGTGCACCAGATTTTGCTACCACCGCGCGCCGAGCACCACGCCCGACCACCGCGAACCAAGATTTGACGCCTCCTCGCTGACCTCCACGTCCTGATACTCTCCTTGTTCAGGAAGTAGCGGCCCAGCACCAGAATAATGTGACGTACCCACCGGCGGCAGGGTGCAGTTTCAGTGATGTTCAGCCAGCCACCAGAAGTTCCAGTGCACAGCCAGACGGCGAGCACCGTGCCGATGATGCCCGGAGACAAGCACCATGGGCTTTCTTTTCTGGCCGAAAGATGTTGGCAAAGACCGAGGCCTGCACGGAATAGAGCGCGTTGTCGTTCGTCACGTCGAGATGGTCAGGCCCAGGACCAGGATGATGGCGAGATAGAGACAGGGCCGAGGTCGATCACTACCTCGAAGATGTCGTTGCCGCCCACGCCAGGCCGCACTTTGAGACACTTCGCCGAAGAAGACATCGTGAGAGTTGCCGACGAAGCAACGCGATCACCGTTGTGATGGCGCACCTTGCCGCTTTTGGCAAGCGGGAGAAGTTCGGCGTCGCCGATGCCGCCGGAGAACGAGCCAACGACCAGTCCCGCGCCGCCGATCACCGTCAGCGTGCCGCTGGACTTGGCTGCAAACTGATCGACGATCGTGCCGTCGCCGCGCTTGCAGCGACGGCGAGGACGTCGCGACCGCACCCAGTACCGCCACCATCGGGACGGCGATATAGCTGACGCATCGTGATGAGCGACTTGATACCGAAGTGAGGCCGAAGGCCGTCATGCAGATACCGGCAACGCATCACCAGCGCCCACTCCGCCGTCTTGCTGCCGCAGCAGGCTCTGCATGGCGCGACCAGAATGGCAAACTACGGCGATGCTCACGCTTCGAACCAGCGACCCGCGTGAACGAGATCGTCGAGGGCAGATGGCGTCGATGGCGCCATGAAACGCCTTGCGGGCTGAGAAGGTCGAGGCTCCATGCCCGTCTCCACGCGCCCGCGCAGCCCAGGGCCCGTGTGTACAGGCTCAGGATGCGCGCCGCCGACGATCGTCGTCGCGACGAAACCCTGAAAATCAGGCCGTCCGCCAACTGCTGCATCCCCACCCACATGCTCGCGGAGAAAGCAGGTAAAGAAGCCCAGCATGATCATAAACATGGTCACGATGCCGCGTCGAGGGCGCTTTTCCGGCACGATCGCCTCTGCGTGAGTCAATATCCACACCGTCTTTTCATTCTTCATGTGTTCTGTCCTCTCTGATCTATAAATTTTTTAAAGGATATACTTTCTCAGGGTCGTGAGTGAACTCGTCGATCGCTGGCGCGCGATCTCCTTCAGCGAGGGCATCGGCGCATGCCCTCCACAAAGCCCGCGCTCCTGCTGAGAGCCAACGCGCGTCGTCTTTGTCCAGTTTTCGTAGTGGCGATCGCTGGCCGGTCCTCGTAGGAGATCGGCGGCGGATGCCCGAGCTTTCCTCGAGCAGCGCTTGCTTTGTCGATGCTGTCGGCGCGCTCTAAGATGCCGTTCCAGAATTCGAGCACCTCTTTCAATATGCTCGTGGATCTCGTAGCGGCTGAGCGCCTTTCGTCGTAGACGCACTTTTCAAAAAGGGATTCTGCATCGAGAGCGTTTCGCGACGGAAGGCAGGGGCAATGATGCCGCCCTTCCAGTAAAAGCCCATCAGCGCGCGGTTGGATACCGGAAACGCCCCTTGTTTCCCTCTTCATAGCAGCTGAAAATGCCCTCGTAATATACCGTGACAAAGTCCTCGAAGCCCGGCCAGTACACGCGGATCTCCTGCGTCAGCTTTTCCAGGATCTCAACGCCCTGCGTGCCGCCGATCGTGAAGAGCACGATATTGCGCAGCTTGGCCCCCTGCTTGCGGTAATAGTCGATCACGTAGCGCAGGCAGTTCATCTGTTACTCCGCCGGAGGCGATGATGTCGCCGATCAGCAGCGTGCTGTTCGGCATGGTGGCAAAGCTTGCAGTATTGATCTCAAGGCCCGTCATCTCGCCGTTTTCAAAAACGCGCTCGCTCGACATAAAGCTGATGTCGTGGACGCGGATGTGTCTTCGTAGCAGCTCTCCTCCAGCGGGTAATTCAAAGCGCCCCGCAGAATCGAGAGGATATTCGCCGACGTGATCTTCTTTTTTCTCCTTCAGGTAGTACATCATCTGCGAGGTCGCCGTCACAAGCGAGGCGTACACTCGTAGCCCACCACCTCCGGATGGTTCATCAGCTTTCGCGTCTCCGCTTCTGAGACAATGTAATACTCATTGAGGAAGTGCCCCCCTCCAAATCCGGTGGCAGTCCACGCCCCCCGATCGCAGAACTCCGGCACGATCTGAACGTCCTTCCAATTTTCGATCATCGCTCTCTCCTCCTAAAAAAAGACCACCTGTCGAAGAATCGACAGATGGTCCATATACTAAATATGAAAAACAAAAAGGGAAGCGAAATGACATTTGTTGCGTTTTTCAGCAGCATAGCAGGTGGCCTCCCTTTTTCAACTTATGACACTATATGGATAACGTCATATTTTGTCAATACGCATTTTACAGTCATTGCGGCGCAAGCGCCGTTTTTCTATTCCCTGCGTACCCGCAGGGTGCGGACAAAGGGGGCCATTCTCTCACGTGAGAGAATGGCCCCTTGGGATCCCCCTTAAGAGAACGCGAGGGAGTCCCCCTCAACCCCGGCATTGGCAGTCTCGATCTTGAAGAACTGCACACGCTGCGCAATCGGGTGCGGTGTACATGGCTTCGCCATGAATCTTCTGCGAGTCGTTACCGATTGCAACCGCGCCTTACTATCGTGAGGCGCGAGTGACGTTCCCTCGGCGGCAGACTGCGTGCGGAATACGGCATTGCTGCGCTCGCCGCATTGATGAGTGCTCCGGTAGACGGAAATTAGTCTGCACTACTGCGAGACAGGCAGAGCGGCAGCGGATAGTAGGAAGCAGAGTCAAGTCGTCTTGCAGCTCTAAACGCGGCAACGCCGCGCGCAGGCATTCCATTCCGGAGGCATAAAGGTCATTCAAGCCCGGGACTGCCAATCAAAAGCCTTTCTCTTGGGGTTCCAAAGGGATATTCTCTTTCGCGAAAGAGAATATCCCCTTTGCCCCTGCCGTCCACAGGCGGCATATCCCTTCGCACCTGTGCGAAAAGCAGAAAACCGCTATATGTTTTCCTGCTCGCGGGCAGCAAGGCCACGGCAAAAAAACGTGCTGGCGGAAAACCTCGCCCGTTCGCCGTCCCGCGTGGGACGTCTCCTTCCACGTCAGCATGGACGCCGCCGGACTCATCGGCATGGACACGTTCGAGGGCGGCGAGGTCCGCTTCCGCCCCGGCCCCGTCTACCTCTGCGCGAAGCACGGGGGCTTCGGCGTGCTCGACGAGATCAACATGGCCAAAAATGAGGCTCTTGCCGTGCTGCACGCCGCGCTGGACTTCCGCCGCGCCATCGACGTCCCCGGCTACGACCGCGTGGCGGTCGACCCGCCGCGCGCTTCATCGGCACGATGAACTACGGCTATGCCGGCACACGCGAGCTGAACGAAGCGCTCACGTCGCGCTTTGTCGTCATCCAGATGCCGTCCATCGACCAGGACGGTCTTGTGCGCCTGCTTGGCGACGAATTTCCAACGCTTGAAAAAAGTACAAAGAGCAGTTTGCGCAGCTATTCCTCGATCTGCAGAAAAAGTGCGAAAACGCAGAAATTTCCGAAAAGGCGCTCGACCTGCGCGGTCTTCTCGACGCGCTGCGTCTGATCCGCCGCGGCATCGGCGCGGGCCGCGCGCTCGATATGGGCATCACAAATAAGGCGTTTGACGCCTACGAGCAAAGCCTCGATCCGCGACGTGATCGCTGCGCGCATCCCCGCAAAGCTCGACCGCAGCCGTCTGTTCACCGACTGACATGGAAACGTCAAGCTATTCCGCCCAGCAGCGCCGCGCCATCAACCTCGTCTGGACGGCGAGCGGGGACTATCAGTTCGAGCCGCAGTTTTAGCGCTCAAATCAAACGGTGAGCCGGACTTTTACATGAACTGCGTCATCGGCCTTGTGCACAAGTGGTTCGGCGACAAGATGCCAAAGCGTCTCTTTGCCTACTGGGCGGGCGACGCGCGGCAGAACGTTTTCGACGAGCTGTGCTGGCTGGCGCTCGAGAACGCGGCGTATGAAAAGGAGCTGCCCGAGCGCCCTGTGCTACCGATCTCCGCCGCAAGCACGCGGAGGAATTCTTCGCGTCGGAATATCAGCTTTCGCGACAGGAGTGGATGGAGAAAAATCAACTTGTCTACGCCGTGCAGTCCGACCGCTGGAAGACGATCCTCGGGCAAAAGCCGCCCATTCTCGCCCCGTGGGAAAAGGGGCTTGCGCAGGCGCTCGCCTGCCCCGGCACGATGAACGCCGCCGAGCTTGAGATCGCCGTACGCGCGGCGTTTGAAAAATACCTGCAATTCGACGGTACAGTGCATAAAAAAGGCGGCTTCCAGCTGCACTTTGACGACAAGTGGGCGCCGCTTCTCACAAAGCTCCTGCCGACCGAGATCGTCCGCACGGATGATCTGACCATCGGCCGCTCCGCCATGCCGGGCGAAAACGGCATGGTCAAGGTCTCGAACGCGCTGCGCGCACGTCTGCGCTCCAACGAGCACGAAACGGAGGACCGCGGCTACATCGAGCGCTGCTTCGGCCGCAGCATCTATTCGCCCGACAAGCTCGCGCGCATCGAGCAGCAGCTCTGCACCGGCAACCACCTGGGCTGCCACCTGTGGTTCACAAAGGGCGCGAGCGCATCGAACCAGCTCATCAGCGCGGACACGCAGCGCCTTTACGAGCAGGCCGAGGAACAGGCCAAGCTGAACCGCGCCGCCTTCGCGCGCGACCTCGATCTGCACCAGAGCGCGCTCGCGCGCCTGAGCGAGCAAATTCGAAACTGCCTGCTCGTCCACCAGCAGCCCGAGCGCATCCCCGCCCGTCAGGGCTGGCTGGACGGAACGAAGGTCTGGCGCGAACCGGTGCTGCATGATGACCGTGTGTTTCTGCGCAGCGACGAGGAGAGCCGCCCCGGCTTTGCCGTCGATCTGATGCTCGACGCCTCGGCCTCGCGCCTGCACTGTCAGGAGGCTATCGCCATTCAAGGCTACATTCTGGCCAAGAGTCTTGCCTCCTGCGGCATCCCCGTGCGCGTGACGAGCTTTTTGCAGCCTGCGCGGCTACGGTGCTGCGCATTTTGAAGGATTTTAGCGACAAGAACGGCGAGCGCAATGTCTTCAATTACTTTGCCGCGGGCTGGAACCGCGACGGTCTGGCTCTGCGCGGCATGGGCGAGCTCATCAAGTCCGCACTCGCAGAAAAGCATCTGCTCATCCTGCTGACCGACGCCTCGCCCGACGACAGCCACAAAATCCTGCCGAGCGGCAAAGTCCCGCTCAGCCGCGACTACGACGGGCAGATCGGCGTCGACGACACGGCGGAGGAGGTGCGCGCCCTACGCGCGCAGGGCATCCGCGTCGCCGCCGTCTTCATGGGTGAAAACGCGAGCGTTCCCGCCGCGAACGCCATCTATGGCCGCGACCTTGCGCGCATTCGCCGCATTGACCAGCTCGCCGCCACGGCGGGTCGGCTCATTCAGGATGAAATCCGCGAACTCAGCAGCTGACAAAAGGATCCCGAAAGTTGAACTTTCGGGATCCTTTCTTTATGTCAGAATGTGCGAGAGCGTCTCCATTGAGCGGCCTGCGTTTTTATTTCCGCACGGTAAAGCAAACGATTTGCAAAATTGCGCAAAAAGGAAGGTATCCTGTCTTAAGCCTTTTTTAAGACTCCGGTAGTATTGACATTGTGATAAGACTGGAGTATTATGTGCTTGTAGCTACTACTAAAGTCTTATGAAGGAGGCCTTCTCATGGATATCAAACTGTTCGACTCGGAATTAAAGGTGATGGACGTTTTGTGGAAGCGCGGCGATACGCCCGCCAAGGAGATCGCGCGCACGCTCACAGACGATCTCGGCTGGAACGTGAACACGACCTACACGCTTATCAAACGCTGCATGAAAAAGGGCGCGATCGAGCGCAGCGAGCCAGGCTTCCTCTGCCATGCGCTGATCCCCAAGTCCGCCGTGCAGAAGGCGGAGACCGACGAACTCATCAACAAGATCTACGACGGCTCGGCCGACAAGCTCTTCGCCGCGCTGCTGGGGCGCAAAAAGCTCTCCGCCGAGCAGATCGCGCAGCTCAAGAAGATCGTCGGCGAGCTGGAATGAGGGTGAAGGGATGAGCTTTTTGCAGATGAGCCTGCACGGCGCGGTGATGATCGCGGTCATCACCTTTCTCCGCGCGCTGACGCTCAACCAAGTGCCGAAAAAGACGTTTCTGGTGCTCTGGGCGCTCGCGCTCGTGCGGCTGCTTGTGCCGTTCTCGCTCCCCCTCGCGCCTGAGCGTCTACACGCTGCTTGCGCGTCAGGCACCTGCGGTATCGGATGCCACCGCCGTCTCTCCTCCGCCGGTCCTGCCGGCGGCACCCGTCACCGTCATGCCGCAGGTCACTGCGCCTTCCGCGTCGACGGTCTCGCCGTGGGCGGTCGTCTGGCTTGTAGGCATTGAGGTCTGTGCGCTGACATTTGCGGTGCTCTACGTCAGGTGCTATCGCGAATTCCAAACCTCGCTGCCGGTCGAACACGACTATGCCCGCCGCTGGCTTGCAGCGCATCCTCTGCGCCGCAAGCTCGTCATCCGCCAGTCGGACCGCGTCTCGTCCCCGCTGACGTTCGGCGTCCTGCGCCCCGTCATTCTGATGCCGAAGTCGACCGACTGGTCGGACGAGGGCACTCTGCGCTTCGTTCTGGAGCACGAGTTTGTCCACGTCCAGCGCTTCGACGCGCTCTCAAGCTCGCGCTCATCGCCGCCGTCTGCGTCCACTGGTTCGATCCGCTCGTGTGGATCATGTACGTGCTCGCGAACCGTGACCTCGAGCTCTCGTGTGACGAAACAGTCGTGCACCGTTTCGGCGGCGCACGGGCGGACTATGCGCGCACCCTCATCCGCATGATGGAAACGCGCAGCGGCGTCGCGCCCCTTTGCAACGGCTTCAGCAAAAATGCTATTGAAGAAAGGATCACAGCAATTATGAAAACGAAGAAAACAACCATCATCTCGTTCGTTCTGGCGGCTGTCCTGATCACCGGAACGGCAGCCGCCTTTGCGACCTCCGCCCAAGCGGAGGCAGACAACGGCGACAGAGCAACCGCCGCCTATGGCACAAATATCCAGCCGGACGCGGAGCTCCTCGCCACAGGGCTCACGTATCAGGACTCCACCTGGTTCTATCAGGGCAAGGCCGTTGTCGGCATGTACGACGACAACGGCGGCACCTATACCAACGACGCCGCGGCAGGCGACATCTACCTCGCCATCAAGCGCGGCAGCGACGGCAAGGTCACCGAGCTCGCTCCGATCACTAAAAAGCAGTTTACTGAGCTCGTCGACCGTCACCTGAACGACGTCGAGACCGAGGTGGGCGAAAGCTCGCTGATGTCTTACGTCGACCCGACGGACGGCAAAACGTATTACAGCTTCGACGCCGGCAAGACCTTCGAGCCGCTGACGGACGCGGAATTCGAAGCCCGCTTCCCCACGCCCAACGTCCAGTGGTGGACGTATGATGAGTACAAGGCGTGGCTCGCGGACGAAAAGGTGCAGCTCCAGAGTCTTCTTGGCGAGACCGACACGATTGGCGGTCAGAAATTCACCTGGACGCAGGAGGAGATCGACAAGACCATCGCCATGTACGAGGAGACTCTATCGGACATCAAAAACGGCATCATGTACTCCAAATCCGTCGACGGAGACGATCAGCTGATAATGAGCTACAACCCCGCCGACATCAGCACGTCGACGGATGAAAAGGGGCTGTACATCAAGTTAGACAACGGCAAAGAATACACGTTCGGCCCGTATGAGACGGACGAAGCGCTTCTCGCCGCCGTCAAGCCGTTCTGTGAAAAGCAGGTCCGGCTCGGCAACATGACGCAGAGCGAGGCCGACGAGATCATCGCTCGCCACAGCGGGAAATAAACACAACCATTTGGGAAAAGGCGGAGGCCTGCTGGATAGCAGGCCTCCGCCTTTGATTTTAAATCCTTTTCGTGTCATGCATATACATAAGATTCTCATTTCGTACGAGCAGCGGCGGCAGAACGGCCCTGCCATTCTGCCGCCGCTTTCAATTTCAAGTCCGTATCGACTCCCAAAAATATTCAATGGAAAATAGGTGAAATTCGGGCACAGTGGAAAGATGTGGCAATCTCAATATTTTTTCATCAGAGCGGAAGCCCCGTGATCACTGCATCAATCCGGCGGCCAGCTCTGCCAGCTGGCGCTTATTCTCTTCTTTAAGTGCGCCCCTGATCGTGACGGTGCCTGCCAATTCAATATTCTTGCTGCCTTCCAGCGCTTTTGCCATCACCTTGGCTGCAACGGGCGCCCAGGAGCCATTCTCTACCAATGCGACCTTTCTGTTCTGGAAGTTTCGCTCCGTGAGATGATCGATAAATGTGCGCATGAACGGGAAGATGTCGCCATTATAGGTCGTGGTCGCCAACACGAGCTTGCCATAGCGGAACGCGTCCTCCACGGCTTCCGCCATATCCTCACGAGCCAGGTCGCACACAACGACCTTCGGACAGCCCTTGGCCTTCAGCTCTTCCGCGAGATACTCCACCGCCTTCTTCGTGTTGCCGTACACAGAGGAATATGCGATCATTACACCTTCGCTCTCCACAGCGTAGCTGGACCAGATATTGTACAGGTTGATATAGTATCCCAGATTTTCCGTAAGGACCGGTCCGTGAAGGGGACAGATCGTCTGAATATCCAGGGCCGCCGCCTTCTTGAGGACCGTCTGCACCTGTGCGCCGAACTTGCCCACGATCCCGATGTAGTAGCGGCGGGCTTCACAGGCCCAGTCCTCCTCCACGTCCAGCGCGCCGAACTTTCCGAAGGCGTCCGCGGTAAAAAGCACCTTCTCCGTGCTCTCATAGCTCATCAGCACCTCCGGCCAATGAACCATGGCCGCCCCGATAAAAGTCAGGGTATGCTTTCCCAATGCCAGCGTGCTGCCTTCCTTGACCACCATCTTCTGCGCGGGAAAATCGGTCTCGTAGTAATTCTTCATCATGTTGAAGGCGGGCAGAGACGCGACGATCTTCGCATTCGGATACTTCGCTGCAAAGCTCCCGATATTCGCGGAATGGTCCGGCTCCATGTGATGGACCACGAGATAGTCCGGCTGGCGGCCATCTAATTCTTTCTCAAGATTTGCGAACCAATCCGCGCCAAAATGCTGGTCAACGGTGTCCAGGACCGCAATTTTCTCATCCATGATCACATACGAGTTGTATGCCATTCCGTTTGGAACAATATACTGTCCTTCAAACAGATCGATCTGATGATCGTTTACGCCAATATAGCGAATATCATTCGAAATATGCATCTGCTTTTTCCTCCGTAGCTATTATCGATTTTATTATACTATTTTCCTGCGCAGGGCTCAAGATAATTTATTACTGTAGATGACCTAAACAGCTCTCTCCGCATAGATAGCTTTACACATTTCTTATAATGCGTTATGATGAAGCAAACCAGCCGGAATCTGCGATGCTGAGGAGCATAAATTTATGATCGATAAAAGATATTATGAAAAGCTTGGCGGCTTCGCTTATCTCTTGGGTGAACTGAGAAAGAAGCTTGGCAAGGAACAGACGGATGTTCTGGTCGATGATGCGGTAAAGCTCTGCAACGAATTGTGCGGCAAATATCAGGGCCTTTCCAAAAAGGAAAAGCTGCATACCGAACGGATGATCTTCCCGCGCGCTGCGATCTATCTGCAAATGGTCAAATACATCCCGCAGGAAGAATCCATCGGCTTGATGGAGGAATCCGTCAGGATCGGTGTGGAGCCTGACCGAAAGCGTCTGCGCGCCGTGACGAAGCTCCCTTTTATCCGTCCTCTTTTCTTTAAGATTTTCCGCAAAATGATCGGCACTATGTTCAACGGAGACGCGGGTTTCAAGTTTGAAGAAATTGAATCCGACAGCAGGCATTACAGAGTCGATGTTCTGCAATGCCCATATATGAAGTATTGCGAATTGCTGGGCTGCAAAGAGCTGACAGTCACCTTCTGCCTGAGCGGCAACCGCGTTTACGGGAATATGTGCGGCATCACGTTTGAGCGGCAAGGCACGATCGGGCGAGGCCATGATAAATGCGTCGGTCATGCTCAGGCTCAATGTCCCAGACAAATACGCAATGGAGCGCATGGGGCACTCCACAAACAACATGCTTAAAAACGTATACCAGCACACGATGAATGATAAAGCCGTAGCAGTGGCAGATGCCGTTGACGGCTTTTTGAATCCGAATTTCATCTGTAATTCATCTGCAAAAACGCTGTTTTTACCGAATCTATCTTGCAATTATCGCAAGTAATGCGCAAACAGGAATCCCAGAAAGCCCTTGTAAATACAAAGAAAACCCCCGCAGCCGTTGAGACTGCGAGGTTTTTTCATGTCAGGTGGCTTCAATTCGGATATTTTGTTTTTGCCATTTGAAAATATCTATGTACTACAAAGAACACCAAAGTTTACTTATCGTCCTCTTTTTTAGGCATAGACCTAGAGTCATTTTCACGCCCAAAGGCAGTAGTAAAATGCCCTATCCAAATAGCAATGTTTTTTAATAGCCACGGTATGCCTTGTGATCGTCTCGAATCGCACGTAGTACTTCCGGCTTGCCATACAGATTTGCAGTCAGCGTCACCAATAGATTTGCGACATTTACGATTGCTTGATGTGTTTCCTCGGAAAGCATTGCCTCAGCAAACTCTTTCGTATGGCAGGTATACGGTTTGCCAATGCTCATAATGGGATGGAATGCCGGACAATGATAATCCACGTTTCCGATGTCTGAAGAACGGGTCATGCCAATACTCTCGGCATAGTCAATCCCAGCTCGCGAAATCCTTCTTCCACCGCAGCCTTCTCCAGAGGGCTGACATACAGATCATGGAAAGGTTCGCAAAGCGAGAATATCTCCACTTCGGTGCGTGTGGCAAGCGCTGCGGCACGTGCACAATCCTTGACCCATTCGGTGATGTCGTCCAAATCCTTTCGTTTCGGCGCGCGAGTTAGAAACTCCACTTCGCTCAACTCCGGTACGATATTGGATGCTTCTCCGCCGTTTTTGATAATACCGTGGATTCTCGCCTCTGGAATGATGTGCTGGCGCATGGCATCGGTCGCGTCAAAGAAGAGTCGCGCAGCATTGAGTGCATTTCGCCCGCTCCACGGCTCACCGGCTGCATGCGCAGGTTTTCCGTGCCAACGTGCACCGATTCCGTCGAGCGCAATGAACTGTACCTCCGCCGTGGTCTGCGGTCCCATATGTACCATGGCAACAAAGTCATAGCCGTCGAAGATTCCCTTCTCAGCCATACCGATCTTTGTGCCAATATACTCCTCATCGGGTGTGCCGATGATGTCCACACCGAACAAATACTCATCTCGGAATGCCTGAAAGGCCAAGGCGGCCAGTACACTCCCACTGCCGCTAGCGCAGTGACCACAAGCGTGCCCCAAGCCACGCAGCGCATCATATTCAGCCAGCAGAGCCATGCGTACTTTTCGCTCTGGGCAAATCTGGCCACGAAATGCCGTCCTATACCCTGCAAATGGATATTCAACCTCAACGCCGTGATCCCGCAGCAACTTCACAATCGCGGCTGAGCTTTTATATTCCTGTGAACCAATCTCTGGCTCACGCGCCATCTGATCGCTCAACTCAAACGCTAGTGTTTTATATTCTTCGATTTGAGCACGCAATGCCTTCTTCAACTGTTCCATTTCCATATGTTTTCTCCTGTTTATGATCCGTTTCTTGTTTTCTTTCTCTCAATATGATATAATTACAATGTTAATTTATTTGATTCGCAGAAAGGAGCTGTTTCCGATGAAACGCTTTAAGTCTTTGAAAGATCATGTCTACGACTATATTGAGACCCAGATCAAAGAAGGAAAACTCAGCCCGAACCAGCGGATCAACGAGGCGGTGATTTGTAAAGAGCTGAACATTAGCCGCACGCCGGTGCGCGAAGCACTTATTCAGCTTTCCGCCGAAGGCGTACTGGAAAACAACGCCCGTAAGGGCTTTATACTCAAAGCGGTCAACGAGCACGAGGTTGCTGAACTCTATTCTGTAATCGGTGTGCTGGACGGCTACGCTGCAAAGCTCTCCTGCGCACGGCTCGACGAGCAGGACCTGTCCAATCTCGCTTTCTACATTGAAGCAATGGATATCGCCATTAAGGCCGGGAACTACTTTATGTACGACAAGCATCAGGTGATTTTTCACCAGCTTTACATTGATAAGTGCGGCAACAGCGTGCTTATCGACACGATTGAAAAAACAAAGAACAAACTTCTTAAGCGCACATATCTAGATGATCCCGAGGGCAACCTGAAAAAAATCCTTTTAAGCACGAACGATGAGCACCGTCAGATTCTCGCACTTTTCCGCGCCAAGGATGCCGACGCACTGGCTGCCTACCTTGCCGATGTGCACTGGCGCCCAGCCTATGCCCCCTACGATGTGATTCTATAATACTGGCTTTATAAAAACAACAGGCGCCGCGGTCCGGAACCACAGTCAAAGCAGGTTTCCTAACCGCGGTGCCTGTTCTGTTTCCGCGTTTGAATTATACGTAGTGGATGAATGTCGCAAGAATCACAAAGAATGACTGCATGACAAAGAGAATGCCAAAGACTGGCAGGAAAAAATTTATACCATTTACCCAGAGGAATCTTCGCAATCCCCATAGCAATTGCACAGGAAGCCGTGGGCCAGAGCATGTTGCTGTATCCGTCGCCAAACTGATAGGCCAGCACAGCGACCTGCCGGCTCAGGCCAGTCAGATCAGCGAGCGGGACAATGATCGGCATAATCGCTGTAGCCTGTCCGCTGCCGGAGGGAATGAAGAAGTTCAGGAAGTTCTGGAAAATCAGCATCATCTCTGCCGTTGCCCACTGAGGCAGGCCATTCATCAGGCTGGCGCAGGCGTACACCACGGTATCGATGATAAGGCCAGACTTCATGATGACAAGGATCGTTCTCGAAAGTCCCACTACAACAATGGCATCCATCATCTGCGAGAAGGAGGTCGAAAGATCATCGCAGATGTTCTCCGCGCTGCGTTTATCGATGATAGATGTCACAATACCACCAATAATGAACACAGCGCTCATCTCGTTGAGATACCAGCCGAACACCAGCGAACCGACAACGATCAGAATGATTGCAAGCGCCATACCGGCAACGATAACTTTTTGCTTGCCGGTAAATGCACCTTCCTGGTGCGGCTCAATCTGAAACGCGGAGTAATCAATACCATAGACCACGCTCTTGGTTGGATCCTTCTTGACCTTGCTGCCATAGCTCATGGTGATGATCGTCCACACGGCAACGAAGACAACAAAAACGATGCAGCGATAACCAATGCCGGAGAAAAGTTTCAGTTCGGCGACAGACTGGGCAATACCAATTGTAAACGGATTTGTAGTGGCAGCGGCAAAAGCCAACCGTCACCGCGCCGTAGCACATGCATACACCTACAATTGCATCATAGCCGAACGCAATAGCAACAGCGATAAAGATCGGGACCAGCCCCCAAACAGTATCCAGTTCACCGTATGTCGAGCCAGCCAGTGCCCAGAGCAGAATGCAGATCGGAATAAAAATTTTGGCACTCTTTTCCTTTCCAGAAATCAGTTTGCTGATCAGCGCATTGAGAGCGCCCGTGCGCATGATGGAATAAATCCAGAAATAGCCGAAGAGTATCAGGAAGATGACTTGACCGCCGTCAATAAAGCCTTGTGCAATGGCTACGAACATGCGAAAGAGTGTAACCGGTCTTTGCTGTACATAGCCGTAGCTGCTTGCATCCACAACCGTTGTACCGGCCTCGTTTACCGTATACTGGTATTCTCCCGCCGGAACAATATAGGTTGCCACTTATCACAACGACGATCAGAATAAACAAAAGTAGTTTACTGCTGGGGAACGCAAACTTTTTCTTCGTAAGCGGTGTTGTCATATTCGTTTCCTTCTTTCTTTTGTGGAATATTTCTCTTCTTGCGCGCCTCGTTCCTTCAATCAATAAAATCCGTCAAACAGCTTTGCTTAAAATACTTAAAAACGCAGTGACATGCAGCTCAGGCCGCCGTCCAGCTTGCGAAACTCAGACGTATCACAGAGAATCGCGCGATATCCCGCTTCTTCGACCAGCTTCGCAACGCCGGGATAGCCCTCGGGAACAATGACGTTGCCATTCATCCAGATGCAGTTGGCCGCGTACTCCTCACCCTCCGGAATTAAGATCTTGTTGTACTTTTCAAACTCAGGCTTGGTGACAAATTCACCGGAAACCAGCATATTGTTGTTTTCGATGTAGTTCACACCCGTCTTGAGGTGCAGGACCTTCTCAAGTGTAACTTCCGAACAGGTCATGCCGTACTTGGCTAGGATCTCGGAAAACTGGCGGATACCCTCTTCATTCGTGCGCGCGGAGCGGCCTACATAGAAATGATCACCGACCATCATCACATCGCCACCGTCAAGATGACCCTCGCCGGTGATGAAATGGATTCTGTCCTCCGGATAAAACTTTTGATGGCGGGCAGGATTCATTCATTTTCTCGCCATTGCGGGAGGCTGCACCGGGGTTTGCAATAATAGCACAGCTTCTGGTCACAACCGCCGGATCCTCCACAAACACAGAATCGGGGTATTCTTCCAAAGGCGGAAGCACCTCAACCTGTACGCCGCACTGCTTGAGACACTCGATATAGTGCTCATGCTGTTTGCAGGCAAGTTCATAGTCCGGCTTGCCAGGATAGAGTCCACTGGTAATGCCGTCCACCAGAGCCTTGCACGGCTTTCTTTACAATACAGTTTCTAAACATTTTCATCTCTCCTTTTAACTTTATATATTATATCCACTTTGCTTATGTAATATATAATATACTATTATTGCGACTTGTCAACAATTTTGTGCTACATTCTCATCATCTCCTCGACTTTTGCGAAAGTAGCCATTTTCGCCCGGCCATTTTTGTGTATTTTCATACGTAACGTACCCTTTTGCACGCAATCCCCCCTCTGTTGATCTTTCCCTTGCACCGCCACACTTATTTGAGAGTTACAAAGAGCAACACGGCACATTTTTTGCTAAATACAATATTTCAAAATATTTCTTTCTAACTTTGCATACGTAAAAGCCGATATTTAATGATAGTTACATTCTCGCTTTCTCCATGACATACTCCACCACCGCCGCTTTGGGGATTCTCCACACACGACCATTGCGATATCCTCTGAGCTTACCTGTGTTTATTGCATTGTATCCGATTTTCAAGGCTTCGCAAGCCTCTTCAACGGTCAGAATATCATCGTAGGATTCGAACATTTATCATCTCTCCTTCGCCGCGCTGCATTGCCCCCGAAACGAGCATAATGCAGGATCATTTCCACAGCGGCCACACAAGCAACCTCTGTTCTTGCGTTTACAGCCATTTGGTGTTCCTTCCTTCCTTGGTAAACGGCAAACATACTACACATCTGTCGCAAAGTCTACCGAAACATTTGCTGCCCCTGCGTCTGCTCTGGGAAGGGCGGCTCCAAGCGCCGCAGCAAGCCGAACTCTGTTTGCGTCACGCAGTCGTTTTCCATGCAGTCCTGACCGTATTTCTCAAAATCCATGTAGCCGTCCAGCTCATAGATGGCCTCATCATCCAGCCCCAGCGTTTCCTGCAATCGCTGCTGACCGTAACCGTAGGCGCCCTCCGTGATGCGCTGGTAGTTATCCAAATCTTGCAGGAGATCACAGGCACGGTGCAGCGTTTCCGGTTTCTCGGCCTCCAGCGCAGCGGCATAGGTCAGGAGCATACCGTCCTCCTGCCAGATACCCTCCAATGCTTCCGCGAAGTCGTTGTAATCCTCTACAGCAGGGCAATCTGAATCGCAGATCAGTTCACCGATGTAAGGCACCTTGAAGCGAATATCACAGAGCATGGCGTCCGCAAAAACATCAATATCGAGGTAAGCTTTCACAGCGTCGAGGTATTTCTCGTCAGCGGGAAGTACGAGGGTGTAGTCCGGCTTCCCCTCGACGTGCAATGTCATACGAAGCATTTCATCCCGGCTCTCGTCCCGCCAAGGCTCTGCCGGTGAAAGGTAGCTGCGGTCGATTGCCATATCCGGCGTCAGCAAGCTGCGGGCGTTGGGGACAAAGGCACTGTATCGGGCGTAGTTGTACCCCTGTGGGTCAACAAGGAATCCGTCCGTTCCCTCCGCATCGAGGATGAGCAGACAGTGCCTGGCGTCATCATCGTGTCGGATGGCATTTTTATTCTCTGCGATGAAATCATAGTCAGCCAGCAGCGCGCGGCTGAACTGCTGGAACCGCTGGCTTGGCAGCTCGATGACCTTATCCACGGCACAGGGGTCTGCCTCACACCCGGTCTGCTTACACTTCAGTTCTGCCTGAATGATCATTGTGAAAGCCCTCCCAGCACCATGTGACTACTTTGACCGCCGTTCATCACTTCCTCCATGCTGGTATAGCCCTTATAGGCGATGTAACCCCGGTCGGTGAACATCCCGTCCTCCTCATTCATGCGCTCCGTGCCATACTTTTCATAGTCATAAAAAGCGTCGAGATTTTCGTCATACTCAAAGTGACCGGACTGCTGGATCATGTACTTGCCGTATTCCTGCGGCGTATGCGCACCGGGAGGCGGGTCAAAGAGATCGAGGCTTTCTGCAAGGTTTTTGATCTGTGCCGCAGACTTTGGCTCTGCCAGCGTGACCACGGCGCCCAGCTTTTCCATATCCGCTTTTGATAACCCAACCGTTGCCTCTGCCAGTTCGTTGAGGTCGGAGAGAGTTTCGTACTCCATATCCAGAAGGACATCCACCTCGTTGGGGAGCTGGCTGTCCTCCAGCCGCAGGCGGACATCGGCGGGATCTGTGATGCCCCCGCGAAGGAGGGCGCGGTCGATCTCCTCCCGCTTCATGGGAAGGTACAGCCATGTGATGTGCTCTGTGTCCTCCGGCTCGTTTTTGGAGGTCACCGCAACGGTGATGGCGTTCGGTTCGTAGTAATAGCAGGGGAAGAGGCGGCCATCATAGACCTGCTCTAACTTCATGCCGTTGTCGTAGACCACGCCGTAGGGGGTGATCGTGCCGCCGCCGTTTTCGATGAGCCGCCGCGCGGTTTCCTCGCCATCCAGCGCATCCAATTCCTCCACGCTTGCACTGCCGCCGTGCAGGTTCATGTAGTGGTCGCGGCCGATGGCGGCGAGGTCGGAAAAGTCGGTGATGACCGTGGCCTGCTGGCAGCAGAAGGTCAGGTTGATGAGATCCTTTAACTCGAACAGCTCCAGCTTGTGGGCCATCGCCTGAAACTGCGCGGCCTCGCCGGTGTCGAAGCTGTCCAGCCGTTTGGCGAGGTAGTTCAGCTCCTCCACATTGACCGTAAGCATTTCCGTGCGCTTGAGAACGGTATAGAAGCTGTCGACCTTCTCCACCTTGCAGTCCGTCTTGACCGCGTCGCCGATCTCCAACGCCTCCAGCAAGTTCCATGCAGTATGTGTACTGGTCATGCGGAATAGGAAACGGGATGGTCGCCACACCGTATTCCGGGTGGCCTGGATTACTCAGAACTGCACTCATCATTTGTTGTCCTCCTATTTTCTCGTTGATCTCGTTCATTCGGCTCCGCAGGCAGGTCCCGTCCGCGCCCCAGCAGACCTGCTGAAAGCCGGGGAAGTGCGGAAGGATGAGTTTGAAGTGGATCGTTCCGTAAATTTCCATTGATTTTCCTCCTGTTAAACTAAAAAATGGCCGGACACTTCTGTCCGGCCCGCGTGGATACCTATTTCATTGTCATGCCGCTCTGTTCCGGCGCATCCCGCTGCCGCAGAGCATCCGCGGGCAGCAGTCCGCCGACCTGTTCCATCAGCTCCACCAGCTCCTGATCCCGTCCGAAGGAAATGCTTTCATCCTGCTCGCGGACAAACGCCAGCGCGCGGTAGATCTCCGCAAGCTGCTCCGGACGCCTCGTATTCCAAATTTTGAGGGAACGTCTAATTTGCGCCCGCCTGCAAAGCTCTTTTTCTTTGCCGCGCTCTTTGCTTTCTTCGGCTCGGCTTTCTCTGCCTTTGCCGGGTCTGCCTGTTTGACCGCCCCATGATAAGCGTCTAAGACTTCTTTCTTGCGTTCAAGCCGCACGTCCACATAACGGGCGGTAACAGCTTCAAAGTTCATAGACAGCCCAAGCGATACGCCGATACCCGCAAGCGTATGTCCTAACACTTCGCCTACGGTGTAGAAGTCGCCCGTCAGTTGGTGCATATTCGTAGCCGCCGTATGGCGTAAATCGTGAAAGCGAATATGCGGCATATCCAAATCTTCAAGCAGCTTTCCAAACTGGGAAGATACCCACGACGCGGAGATAGGGGAACCGTCCGGCTTCGCTACAACAAGGTCATTGTCATAGTAAGGCTTTCCGTCTTTTTCTGCCTGTTCGCGCTGCGCTTCCTGCATAGCAAACTGTTTGAGGAAGAACGGGCGGGCAAGCTCTGTGATAGGCAGCTTTCGCCCGTTGGATTTCGGCGGTGCCATTTCCTCAATGACTTTTGTTTTTGGCGGCACCTTAAAGGGTAGCTGCTCGGAAACGTCAAAGGTGTTGTTTTCCAAATCCACATTGCGCCAACGCAAGCCCAGGATTTCAGAACGGCGCATACCGTAAAGCCCGCCTAAGATAACGGGCATTTCCCAAACGGTACCCTCGACGCGCTGCATAAGGGCTTTTACCTGTTCCGGCGTGTAAGGGTCGGGGGTCTTGTCGCTCTTTCCAAACTTCGTAAGCGTGTCCTTTGCCGCGTTGGTTTCGATATAGCGGTATTTGCGGGCATGGCTCAACGCCACGCTCAAAACACGTTTTGCCCCGGCTGCGGTGGACGGTTTCAAGCCTTTGTCAATAATCTGCTGAAACATTTTGTCTACCATAGCGGGGGTAAGCTGATTAAGGGCAACGCCGCCGATATAGGGATTGATATAGTTTGCAATCGTCTTTTTGTACCCGTCGTAAGTAGAGGGGCGCAAGTTCACTCTTGCATAGCTTTCTACCCATTCATTCAGATAGCTTGCAACGGTCTGTTTCCGCTGTGAAGCGATAGACGCAATCTGTCCCGGATTATGGAGCTTTGCTTTCATCTCTGCTTCATGCTGCGTTGCTTCCTTTTTTGTTGGAAAGCCCTTTTTGGAATAGGTTTTCTTTTCCCCATTCGGGGCGGTGTATTTTATATTCACGTCGTAGACTGTACCCGGTCGCCCGGTCAGTACGCCGTTACTGTCGCGTTTGTTCTTAACTTGTCTTGATGATACCGCCATAGCTTAACCTCCCTGTCGTGCCGGGGGCTTCGCTGTTTTCTTTGCTCTGTGATACCAGTCCCAGATTGCAGCGTCAGCTATCAATCGACGGTTTCCATTTTGTATATATTCAAGCTCGCCACTATCCATAAGCTCGCGCAGTTTATTTTCCCCGATACCGCTAATTTTGCTCATTTGCTCAACGGTCTTTAACATAGGGAATACAGGGATAGCGGGGCTTGTTGTTTCCTTTTTTGCCATAGGAAAATACCCCCTTTCATAAATGGCTAAAAAGTCAAGTTACAAAAAGTGGGCTTTAACCGGGCGGCTGTTAGCACAACCTCGCGGGAATTGCACCCCTGCTCATTTAAGGCAGCTTTACCCATTGCCTGCGACGCTCTGAACGCTCGGACTGTGGCTGTAAAGGCTTATCTCCCCTCAATGCGTGTTGTCGCCCGCAAGCTGCTAACTTGCTTCCCGTCGCGGTGTTTCTCGCTCGGCTTTTCCCGATAGAGGAATAGCGTCATGGCGCACCCTCTGTATGGCTCGGCGCAAAAAGGACGTACCCGGTTTGCCCTATACTGCGTCGCCGTTATCTTGCGTCGCTTTCTTTGTCAAGGAACATACGGGGCTGCTGCGGATTGATACGAAACGAAAAAGGGGTTAAGACGTTTCGGTATCGGTGCAGCTATTCAGCCCTAAATGTGAGGATTGCCCTCATTAGTCTTGCTTGCAGCCGTTGGCGAATATCCTCGTCAACGCCAAAATAGACGTTTCCGCGCTCGTCGCAGAGCTTTCTCATAGAAAGGCTCGCTATGTAACCGCTAAAGTGCTGCAAGACAATTTTCATAGCGTCCGGGTCGCCCTTTGTCGCTGCCACAATGACAGGATAGGGAACAAGGGCAACGTCCGGGAAGTCAGATTGTTTACCATTCGTCCCATTCATCAGCGTGTTCCTCCAAATATTTCTTCAAGATTTCAAAAGAGCTTGTCCGTCTGTACTGTATCGTGCTGCGCGACGTATTGAATAACTTTCCAATCTCCACGTCGGTCATGCCCTCGAAATAGTACAGCATGATAGCTTTCCTTTTTTCTTCCGGCAAAGTGCGGATTGCTTCAAGCAACAGCTTCGGCGTGATTTTCTTTCCCGCCTGCTGATAGCTCGGCTCGGCTTCTTCGTCTTGAAAATACTTGTCAAGCGTGTAAAGCTGCCGCTCCTCATGCAAGGCAAGGTCGGAAAACGACACTTCCTTTGCTCTGCGACGCCGGATTTCCTCATGGGCGTTGCACGCTTCGTTGTGCAGCACCCGTTTACAGAAACTTTGAAAGGCACATTGCTTCTGAAATTCCACGCGATTAGGTTCCATGTTCTCACCTCCTTTCGTGTTGAAAGGTAGGCGGTACCTCCCCTTTTCGCGGGATAATACAGGCGATTTTTTCAAACGCCGAATGAAAGCGAAACTTTTTTGAAAAAACCTCCCGAAAATGCAAAATGCGCCTGTCTGCAAGACGCAGACAAGCGCAAGGGAATTGAAAGCGGTATTCAGATGATTTGACAGTTCATATCTAAGGGTAGAAGTGTCCCCGGCGATGGTCGGGCTTTTTTTGATAAGTCAAAGAAAGTAGAATATTGTCGATATGGTTTATCGCTCATGGCGGCTACCTCCTAAAGCCGCCGTTTTATATGGCTATGGGTCGTCGCGCAAAAAGAAAGCGGCGGCTCTGAAAATCAAAGCCGCCGTAATTTAGAAATGGCACGTGAAGATACCTCTGCTTTGCGACGGCTTTTTTTTCATTGTTTTTGGCCGTCGTCCGGCATAATTACTTTTGAAACAATATCTCTAAACCATTGCTTCTCTAAAAGGTGAGTAGATACTGATTTTAGGTCTGAAACGGTAGTGAGAGCATTGACATCATATCCGCTTGGGTCATATAAAATTGTGTTTTCATACCCTTGATTTTGTAAGTAATTATTTAGATGTTCCATAAAAACATTAATACGTTCTTGACTATTCTTAGCTTGTGGTGAAAGAATAGAACCACAATAATCCGCGACTACATAAGCAGCGTCATTTCCAGATGGAACCAACATGGCAGCAAACAAATTGTGGAGAAAATATTTTTCGCGTCTATATTCGCAACAGATGAACCAGGTTTAGTTAATTGGATTGCTTCATAATTTGCAGGAACAATACTATCTAAATCCGCAAGTGTTGCTGCGTATTCAATGACAAATAATTTGGCTAAGCTGGCAGGAAGCTGTTGCTCGTTTTCTCGCTTTGAAATAAATATATTGTCATTAGAAAGGTCAACTAATATGAGGGATTTTGCATTATAAAAATCTTGAAAGAAAATTCCATTCAGCCAAGAGTTGATTTTATTCTTCTCATTGCGAAAATTGTCAGGTTTCATTGCCCACGGTATGAAAAATACACCTGCTATCGTTACAGCAGTAAGGAAAACAAAAATATTCCGAAACGAGACGTCCTTCTCTTGTATTTTCTTTTCATAAATTGCACCTCCGACAGTAATCAGTCAGATTTAATAGGTAAATCTAATTGGCATAATTTGCTCTTATACTTTCTGTAAATCCAGAGGGGTCACCTAATTTTGCTTTATCTATATTTTCGCGCAAATAATTACGAGTTGCGTCATCACACCGGTCTATTCCCATATATGGCATGTCGAAGGCTTTTTCCAATTCTTCCAATGCTTTTTCGGCTCGCTCTGGATGCTGTATTATAAGTATCAAGCCATTCTTTCATCCATGAATATTCCCACAAATAAGAAGCTCTCGTTTCTCCATAACCAACCTGAAAGGAAGCTCCTGTATCTTCATCTTCCAGTTTATCAGGAAGTGTAATGCCATCAGGCCAATTCAATTTCTCAATGGTCGCAAGATATTCTTCTTCAATGTGTGCAAAATCCGTGAGTCCTCTTGAAGTAGAATTTGTTTCAGAATTTGAACAACCTGTAAACATCAGACATACCAATAAAGAAAGCATTGCTCCTAAAAAAATCGTTGTTTTCATAGATAATATTTTCATGTTTTCCTCCAATTTTATAAAATTTATTTTATCTAAGCGCCAATGCAGGTTCAAGCTTTGCAGCTTTTAACGCTGGCAATAGTCCTCCAAGCAACGCTACAACAACGGATGTTATAACAGCTACCACTGCCGAAAGAATAGGATATTCCAGTGCCGCTACGGGAGAATCCACCGGCAGAAATAACCCCATGCCTTGAACCAAGAAAAAGGATATCAGTATTGAAACAATACAAACAAACACCGATATAGTTAATTGTGTACCTAACACTAAAGTAACAATATTCGCGCGAGAAGCGCCAATCGCCCGTCTAATTAGTAATTCGTGAGTACGTTGTTCCAAGGATGATAACCCTATGTTAATTTGTCCTAATACAGAAACAAATAACAATAAAAAATGATGTTATCAAAAGTCCCAACTGAAGTACAGAAAGTACTGAATTATATGTATCTCAATATCACTTTTTCCTATGATATCTAAATTTCCGCCTATTGTATCTTCTAAAATGTCATGCAGTGACGAATACATCTGCCTCATGGTAATTCCCGCTTCTGAATGCCAATGAACAGTTGCATTTTTTACTTTCCACATATTCGGAACAAGTAGTTCTATTGAATGGGCGTCAAGATATACAGTTGGTATATCTGTCCCGTCATTCACAGTACCTACCACATTAAATGGTGTTAATGAAAGACTACTTTTCTACATTTCCAACAGCATATGAAGTATCAAAATAATTCTGTGCTGCTTTATTTACTACCATGCACAGAGTTTTATTTATTTCCGAAGAATCAAACCAATCCCCTGATGACATAGGCAAATTATAGATTTTGTTATATGTGCTTGTAGTAAAAACAACATCTACAGGTACAGTCTTTTTGTAAACAGTGTCACTTATGTCTTGTAGAGAAGAGACAGACGCTACTGGAGCAACTGTTATCTCTTCCAGCATGGAAAAGGTAACAACCACAAAATATTCAGTATTGTAAATTTCTCGAAAAAAATTCTCCATTTTAATGGTATCTTGAAAATCTGATCCTGTAATTGAAAAAAGAATATGTAGGACTCCATCCATACATCTGTGCATTGACAGAAATCAAATATTCTTTACCAAGCGTTCCCCACCAAGACAGAACTAATCATTGCAATAATTCCTACAAACATCGATATACCTGTTAAGATATTTCTTAGAGGAGAAATACGAAGGTCTTTAAGAATCATATTTAACACATTGAAGCCTCCCTCCGTCCATTTCAAAAATTGTATTACAAGTCTTTTGCAATATCGAGGTCATGAGTTACTATTAAAAAGCATAATGCCATTTTAAGCACAACTTGATGTAAAGGTCCATAATTTGTTTTCCGGTTTTTTATCTAAAGCACCAGTAGGTTCATCACATAAAATGGCTTCCGGCGATACTGCAAGTGCGCGGGCAATCGCCACTCTTTGTTGTTCGCCTCCTGATAAATTAGATGGATAATCATTTTCTTTTCCTTCTAATCCAACACTTTGCAAAAGATTTCGTATTGCTTCTTTCCGCTGTCTTGTATTCATTTTCTTTTTGGAATAAAGTAAAGGAAGCTCAATATTTTCCCAAACTCTTAAATGTTTAATTAAAGAATAGTTTTGAAAAACAAAACCGATATTACTTGCTCGAAGCATAGATAGCTGGCTATCTGTTAAAGTGGAAACAGACATACCATTATAAAGAAATTCGCCTTGATATGAGTGGTTGAGTAAACCTATAATTGATATAAGGCTTGTTTTTCCTGAACCCGATTTGCCTACAATAGCATAGCTGTTTCCTCGCTTTAGTTCCATATTTGCTTTGTTTACAGTTACTAAGGTATCACCATTATTCAAATTAACAGTCGCTACCAAGTTTTTTTATTTGAATTAAATTTCCTCCATTCGTTTTTTTCCATGTTACAAATTACTCCTTACTCCTTGGGTCAAGGTTTGGGGAATAGAAGAAATTGTATCGCCCTCATTTACACCCGACAATATTTCTATATATGCACCATCAGTTGCACCCAGCATAACTTCTGTTTGAATTTGTTTTCCGTCATTTATTACGGTTACCATTCCCCTTACCTTGTCTGCCCGCAATGACTGAAAGTGGTAACAAAAGCACATCTTTTTCTAGTTTCGGCTGTTATGACAACGGTAGCACTTTGTCCGGGTTTTACATCAATATCTTTTCCAATTAAACATTGCAATGTGCTTTCTGCATTTTCTGATACTGGTACTACAACTGCAATCGCTTCCGTAGGTCCCACACCATCAACTACTTGAAACTTTGCTTTTTAATGCTGCATTTTCCGGCAATATTTTCAAAAAATTTTCAGCTTCAATATTGAGAGCAAAACCTGTGTACTTAGCTGTTGCTAAGGGATAATTTTTGGGAACTCTCATTAGATGAGATAATAGAAAGAATCGTTGCGTCAACTGGGGATTTTATTTCTTCTTCAGATACTTTCCCAATCACACCACCCTCAGTAATTTTGTTGCCGGCTGAGGAACAGGCTTCAAAAAGTACCTCAACAGAAGAACATAAAACAAAATCCAAAGCCGGAATAATAGTTGTGTGAGCAGATACCGTTGGAGTAAGATTACCGCGAGTAACGGATACCGTTTCAACGGATTGTACTTTTGGATTTACGTTACTGGTTTCATTTTTCTGCTCGTCAAAACAACAGGCAGATAACACAATTATTATCATACATAGCATAGGTAACGCCATAATTCGATTTTTGGTATTTCACCAACATACCTCCTTGTTATTGTATATTATATTTCGTTTAAAGATAAAAGGCTTTCACCTTGATACAATAATTATATCAAAATAAAAAGCCTTAATTTTGATGATTGTTCGCAAGAAAATCCTCTTTTTGCTACGGAATTTCTTACGATTTTCCTACGAAAGTGGAAGTGTAACTATAAATTTTATACACTCGTCTTTACTATGAGCAACAATAGTCCCCTTTATGTAGTTCTACAATATGTTTCGCAATCGCAAGTCCCAATCCGGCACCACCACTTGTAGTATTTCTTGATGTGTCAACTCGGTAAAACTGCTCAAATATTAGTTTTAGTTTTTCTTCTGCGATAGGATTCCCAAAATTTTCAAAAGTAATTACAATAGTGTTCTCTTTGAAGCTCTGTGGTTATTGCAACTTCTGTATCTGTATAACTGTAAATTACCGCATTACGCAAGAGATTATCGAACACATCGTTGTATTTTGTTTGCGTCGCAATGTAGCATAATGTCGCTTGTACTATTGAGAGTACATTTCAAATTTTTTTTCCTTTAATATGGGCTTAAATTCATAGATAAGTTGTTCTAATAAACGGGTCAAATTTATGTTGCTGTATTGTAATGTTATGTTAGATAAGTTAAATCGTGTGATTTCAAAAAACTCGTTTATCAAATCTTCAAGACGTTCTGCTTTATCAAGAGAAATAGAAAGATACTTTTCTCTTAACTCCTGTGATATTTGTTGTTCATCATCATGCAGTAGTGTTAGATAGCCAATGACGGAAGAAAGCGGCGTTTTCAAATCATGTGCAAGGTACATAATCAAATCATTCTTGCGCTGTTCATTTTCCTGTGCAAGTCGCGCATTGTTTTCTGCTTCTTGCTTTAAGCGATTTATGTTGATAGCAATTTCGCTTAGTTCCGGTGAGAGTTCAATATAATCACCTGTTTTATCAAATAATCTTCCCGTTGCGGCTTGTAGCTCATAGACATAATTAACAACCTTTTTTCAAAAGTTTATAAGTCAAATACAAAATGCAAACTACCCATAATATAAGCCCTACCATATAAACATAAAGTCCCCTATATATCAGGTAGTAATGTTCCACATATCTATCCAGTACCCAAGTAAGTCCCATATCTAACGAAACCGTACACACTAAGATAATTCCCGAACAAATTACACTCTGTAAGATATAACTTTAAACAGGATTGTAAGCAGATAATTTTGTTCATTTTTATTCAATTTCATAACCTACCCCCCCAAACTGTTTTGATAAATTTTGGATTTTTGGCGGGTTCATTTAATTTTTTCTCTAAGCCGCCCTATATGTGCCATTACGGTGTTGTTATTATCTAAATATTTTTCTTTCCAGATATTTTCAAATAGTTCCTCAGTTGAAACAACTTTTGCCTTGATGTTCACATAAATACCAAAGGATTGAAAACTCGATAGGAGTTAAAGATATTTTTTCCGAACAAAAAGCATTTATGCGTGTCCTTATTGATAAAACGTCCAATATCGCCAAATCAATTTCCGTTTTCTGAATACATTCCAATGCTTCAATTCCATTGTAATATTTGTGTACTATATAATTATCGTTTTTAAGATAAACTTCAAGTAAATCTGCTATCTCTTTTCATCATCTACAACTAAAATTTTTTCATTCATTGTCTACACTCCTTTTTATCCTTTTATCAAATGGTTTTACTGCGCTCTTGATTTTTTGAAACACCAGGTATTCCGAAGTGTCCCAAACCCTCGGAACGGAAAGGAAAGGAGCGAACACATGGACGGACGCAAAAGGACGGTGCAAATCAAATTCAGAGTGACGGAAGCGGAACGGGATTTAATACTGGAAAAAATGAAGCTCGTACCCACCCGGAACATGGCGGCATCTGCGGAAGATTGCCATTGACGGGTATATCATTCAGATAGACCACGCCGATATAAAGGCTATGACCGCAGAGATACAGAAAATCGGTGTCAACGTCAACCAGATAGCACGCCGCGTAAACGCGACGGGGAACGCATACCAAGAGGACATAGAGGAAATAAAGGGGGTGCTTGCGGAGATATGGCGGTTACAAAGATTAAGCCTATTAAAAGCACTCTAAGCAAAGCCCTTGACTATATCGAAAACCCGGACAAGACGGACGGGAAAAATGCTTGTGTCCTCTTTCGGTTGCTCCTATGAAACGGCAGATATTGAGTTTGAATATACCTTGTCGCAAGCACTCCAAAAGGGGAACAATTTAGCCTTTCATCTGATACAGTCCTTTGAGCCGGGGGAAGTGGATTATCAGAAAGCCCATGAAATCGGAAAGCAGCTTGCCGACGCGGTAACAAAAGGGCAGCATGAGTATGTACTGACGACGCACATTGACAAAGGACACGTCCACAACCATATCATTTTCTGCGCCGTGAACTTCGTAGACCACCGCAAATACAATTCCAACAAGAGCTATTACGGCATACGGAACATGAGCGACAAGCTGTGCCGGGAAAATGGCTTGTCCGTCGTCGTCCCCGGCAAGGGCAGCAAGGGAAAGAGCTATGCGGAGTACCAAGCAGAAAAGACGGGTACAAGTTGGAAAGGCAAGCTAAAGACCGCCGTTGACGCACTCATCCCCCAAGTTTCCAGTTTTGAGGAATTGCTGCAGCGGTTACAGGCGGCGGGCTATGAGATAAAGCCGGGAAATATGTATCATGCCGCGCTCCCCGGACAGGAACGCTTTACCCGCCTTAAAACCCTCGGCGCGGACTATACAGAGGAAGCCGTAAGGGAACGGATAGCGGGCAGACGGACAAAGGTGGCGAAAGCTCCCAGAGAGCAGCGCGGCGTGTCGCTGCTTATCGACATTGAGAACAGTATCAAGGCAGCGCAGAGTAAGGGCTATGAACAGTGGGCGAAAATCCACAATCTGAAACAGGCAGCTAAAACAATGAATTTCTTGACGGAACATAAGATTGAACAGTACGCGGATTTAGTCAGCCGGATTGAAGAAATGGCAGCGGAAAGCGGACAGGCGGCAGACGCATTGAAGGACGCCGAAAAGCGGCTTGCGGAAATGGCGGTGCTTATCAAGAATGTTTCCACCTACCAAAAGACAAAGCCCGTCTATGACGCATACCGCAAGGCAAGGAACAGGGAGAAGTACCGCGCCGGACAGGAACAGGCGATTATCCTACATGAAGCCGCCGTAAGGTCATTGAAAGCGGCGGGCATTGCGAAGCTCCCGAACCTTGCCGCGCTGCAATCGGAGTATGAAGCCCTCCAAGCGCAGAAAGAAGCCCTTTATGCCGACTATGGAAAATTGAAAAAGAAAGTCCGGGAATATGATATTATCAAGCAGAACATTGACAGCATTTTACAGGCAGACAGACAGCCGGAACGGGAAAAGGGAACAGAGCGCGGATAAGGATAGCAAAATCCCCGCCGCTGTGCTATGATAAGGCTATCAAATACAGACAGGAGCGTTGAAGCATGGAAAACCAGAAAATGCCGGAATATGAAACCATACGCGCCGCCGTTGCCGGGGAAAAATGGGCGGTGGAGAAAGTCGTTGCTTGGACGAAATCAACCGCCTTGGCAATGACGAAAAGCGTCAGCCGGACGGAAGCGCCCGCCGTTGTCGCATTGTTTTTATTCTTCATGTTTAAGAACGTCTTTACAGAGGACGGGCAGACCAATTACTTTTAGTGGCATGTGCTGCGGTATTCCCTTTGGTATTCGCCGTATGTTCGTATGGCTTGTACCGCATGGGTATGACATAGCGGAACGGTGGTATCATTGCCCTCAACTTCATTTTGGGCGGCATTATCGGTGGGGTTTTGATATGGCGGCTCGTCGTGGCTGCATGGTATATCCCCCTGATATACCGTTTACGCAGATAAGGGCGCAACCCCAACATTTTGGGGAAAAACGCAGACAGTCAAAAGACTATCCGCGCCCCGGTTTTCTTATGGGTGCAGTTCTGAAATTTACGCAGTAGAACCCGTTTTTAAGGGAAAAGGTATAAAGCCCTTGCCCTATGAAAACGGTTGTCAGAAGCCTGTAAAACAAGGCTTTTTTCGCCCTTACCGCGTAACAAGCGCGTCGTTTCCTCATGCGCTCGGCAGCTTGTCTGCGGGTGATACGTTTCCGGCAGACGGGGCAGTATTTGACACTGTTAGAGGTGGACGCAAAGAACGCGCCGCACTCGGTACATTTCTTCTTATCCCCTGTCTGGTAAAGCTCCGCATAAAGCAGCCTGTCGGCGGGAAGCACCGCAACCCGGAACCACTTGCAGAGAAGCGAATAGGAAATGAGCTGCGGACATACGCACTCGTCCCCGTCGTCCAGTAAGATACAGTTCCCGTTATCATAATTGCAGCACGTCCGGCGCACAAGGGCGTTGACTTTCCGGCTCTGGGGCGGCGTCAGCCGCTTAACCCCGCTCATACTTCCTCTGCGGCGTAAATGGTAAGCTCCGCAAATTCTTCCTCGGTCAGCGCGTCCACTTTGGAAAGGGCGCGCTTCGCCAGTTCCCGCATATCCGCGTCCATGTAGGGCAGCGCGGCGTTGACATTCTCAATCAAAGCCCGCTTGCCGCCCTCGTTGTAAATGCTCAAAAGGTTTGTTTCTTCTACGGTCAGTTTTGTCATGTTCACACCTCCATATCGTGATTTTTTTTCTTTGCCGCCGCCTTTTTCGGGGCGGTCTTTGCCTTGTCTGCTTTAAGCTGCGCCCGGATAGAGGGGCGGGGCTTCCTTATCTCCCTGTCCCGGTTCTCCCCCTTGTCAATCAGCGCATACGTCCCATGTCTGCCCTCGATTTTGGAAAAGGAAAGAGTCTTGTAGGGCAGCATGGAGAAAAGGCGGTCAGTGTCCTTTGTGGCTGCAAGCTGCATGAACGCCGGGGAAAGCTCTACCATGAAATGGGTCTTGTTCGGGCTGTTCGGCGTAATGCCGCTTCATTTCCCGCACAATGCGCCGCGCTTCCGTTTCAATCAGCCCGTCCCGCAATGCGGCAATATGCGCCTTGAAGTCCCCCGGTGAAAGCTGCTCCCGGCTGCGCCGTTCTTCCTGTAAGAGTGATTGCAGCGCGTCCGGGTCGTTGGGTAGGGCTTCAAAGCGTTCAAATTTCCCAAGCTGCGGGTCTGGGGTTCCGTCAAAATATCTCCCGGCTTTCTGTACCCTTTCCCCACGCTCATAAATCAGCTTCACCGTATCGGCGGGCAGCTCCTTTTCCTTGACGCGCTCATAATGGCGGGCATAGTCCAGTTCATACAGATTGCCCTTGATTTTCCCGCGCTCCTTTCCCGTCAGCTCGATTGCATAGGCAAGGACGCGGTCGCTTGTCTGCTCCATGTAGAAACGCCATGTGTTGTGGGGCGCGGTGTCTTTGAGGAAAACGTCGCGCTCCCGGAAGCAATGCGTCCCGGACGGGCGGCAGAACCACAAAAGGGTCTTGTCCTCCCTGTGGGGGCTTGCCGCCGCCTTTGCGATAATCTCCTTGTCAATGTCTAAGTCGCTCTGGTAAAAGCCTGTGTTCTGCTTCATAATCGCTTCAAGGGAAGCAACAAATCCACGTTTTCAAATTTGCTCTGTTCCGGCATGGGTCAGCTCCTTTCCAAGTCCTGTGACTTCTGCTTTGCGTTTTTCTTCTGTGCCTTTTCCTTGTCGGCTCTAAGCTGCGCCCGGATAGAGGGTTTCTTTTCCGGCTTCGCTCCCTTGCCGCGCTCCTTGTCGGCTTTGACCGCGTTAGCCAGGTCAACAAGGGAAATCTGTTCTCCCGCCTTTACCTTTGCTTCCAGTTCGTCAACGGTAGGGGTGTTGTTGATGATACCGTCAATCATGTTCCCGTTCTGCTCTGTGGTCTGCTCGGCAGCTTTCAAGGGATTTTCCCGCTGCGCCTGTTCTGCGGCAACGGCAAACGCCCGCGTCCCATTCCCCATAATCAGATACTTTCCGTCGTCGGATTGATGGTGAAAGCCATATCCGGCGGCTTCTATTTGCTCCCGGCTCATATCGGTCACATGGAAAGTCCCTCTCGGTGTCTTGACAGTTTCGCCCGTTTCCAAGTCGTCCGGGGTAAGCTGCTTTTGCTCCTGTAAAAACTCCGGCACTTGCCGGAAGCCCGCGCTGTCAACATAATGCGCCGCGTCCTGTCCGTCCTGATGAAGCACTACCACGTCCGAAACGGAAAGGCTGTGTCCCTTAAAATCTTTGGGGTGGTCGATATTGAAACAGGTGTAAATATCTTCAAGGGAAGTTTCCGGCGCAAGGGGCGCGGAATAGACAAGCTCATAGTTCGCCTTATCAACCACATTTCCCGTCGCCTGCAGGCGGTCGTATGGCTCAAAGCGCAAGTCCCTTGTTTCGTCCCCGCCTTTTATCTGGTAAATGGAAAAGGTGTCCTTGTCCTGTTCGGCGGTCTTAGCGGTTTCCTGTGCCTTTGCGTAAAGCTGCTTCACGTCGCCCTCGGTCAGCTCGCCGCTTTTGAGTTGCCCCATAAGCTCGCGGCATTTCTCCGGCGTTCCTGTGTAAAGTACGTCGCCCATTTTCGCCCGCCCGTTCTCCTGTGTCACATAGGCTTGCAAGAGGTGGCTGTTTTCCCGGCTGTCGCTGTAAGGGTTCCGGCGCACTCTGTAAATCGTTTCCGGGGTAAAGGCTTCTTTCGGGGCTGCGCCCGCTTTTTCCTGTGCGCCGGATTTTCCCGGTGCGGCTGCTTCCGGCTCCGGCTTCTCTTTCCCGGCTGTATCTGCTTTTGTCGGGGCTTCCGGCTGTGGCGCGGCTTCCTGTCCCTCTCTGGTGGGCTGCTCCTGTCCGGCGGTCTGCTCCTTGTCCTGTGCCTTTTGCAGCTCCGCAAAAGTCTCGTCAATGGAATTGATAATCTCGGCGGCTGCGCTGCGGATTGTTTCAAGGGAGCTTTTCAGCTCGGAAAGCTCGCGGCCGCTGCTCCACCCGGCGACATAGCCGAAAGAGTAGTCCGACGTATCAAGCCCGTAATGTTGGCAGACAGTATAGGCGACGCTTTCCGCTTCGACTTCGCGGGTGCGGCGGTCAACGCGGGGCTGCTGCTCGTCCTTTGGCGCGTTGAGGTCAATGTCGTGCAGCTTCGCATGGGCGATTTCGTGAATGGCGGTCTTTAAGGTCTGTAATTCGCTCATGCCCTCGTTGATAGCAATGCGCTTGTCCTCCAAGTGGTAGTAGCCATGAGAGCCGCCCTCGATATTCTCAAAAGCGATAGGAACGGGGGAAGTCTTTTCAAGGGCTGCGAAAAAATCCTTGTAGCGGTCAACGTCGCCTGTCAGTTCGTCAACCGCAATGTCCGGCAGTTCCTTTCCCTCGGTCTGGGAAACGTCAAAGACGGATACCACCTTGTAGGCGGGTATGGTGACTTCCTTTTCCTCGGTGACGGGCTTCCCGTCCTTGCCGATAACGGGCTTCTGCGTGTGCGGGTCGATTTTCTGCATTTCCTGTTTGATTTTATAGGGTGACGGAGCAATGATTTTAATTCCCTTTTGCCCTTTTATCACGTTTCGCCCAAAATTATTTTTCCAAGCGGAAAAGCCCGCAACAAGGGAAGCGTCCGGCTTCTGCATGGCGATAAGGACGGTGTTGTCGGAAGCTGTAATTATGGAATTTTGACATGACGCGCAGATATTCCTTGTAACGCTCGCTGTCAAAGAGTTCCGTTATGCCCTGTTCCAGACGGTCGGTAATCTCTTTCAGCTTTTCTGCGGGCTTCTCGCCCGCCCGGTTCTCCCGTTTCAAAACGGGTGCGGCTGTCAATAAGGATTGCAAACTGTTCCGTTTCCTGTCCCGGTTCGGTTCTCGGTGCAGCGGCGGGAATGTCGGCAGCGGGCTGCTTGATTTCCTCGCCCTCTACGGTATAGCCCGGTAAGAGCTGCCCGTTTACCCTAAACTGCTCCGCCGTATTCCTGGGGATAGCCGGGGAATTTCCGTAAAAAGTTTTTCATACGCCTTGATACGCCCATTCAGATATTTTTCCATAGCTGCCCGGTCAGCAAATACCTTTCTGTCCTGTCCGGCGATTTTCGCCTGTCCGTACCCGTGGGGGCTGTTGGTGTAGACGTTCCAAGACAGCGTATAGGAATACGGGATAGATTCTGTGCTGCCTTGTCGTAACGGGTATTTTCGTAAACATGGTAGCTCATTTTATATACCCGGTTGCTGATGGTGTGGCGGTCGTTGTCCTCGTCCTGCCACTTGTTCGCCGTATGCTTTTTTCATCATGCGGTGCATAAGCTCAAAATCCTCAATGCTCATGCTCCCGTCAAATACATAGGGGTTAAAATCCTCCCCGTCCCGGTAGGGCTTTTCGGAAAAGGGAAGCCCCGCTTCATGGGCGGCTGCCCTCGCTTCCTCGATAACCTCCGGGGGAAGCCTGTCGTCATGCGCTCCGATAAAACCGTCAATGTCGTTCATGCTGTTTTCATAGTGATAGCGCACTCCGGCGGTCAGCTCGTCAAGGCTCATATCCTCGCCTAAATGCCCGCAGTAATAGCCGTTTAGGATAACGGCGGCGGGGTCAGCCGCTTTTATTTCCTCTAACCGGCTCCTGTCCTCCGGGTAGAGGGTATCGTCCATATCAAGATGAAAATATTCCGCGTTCCATGAACGCCCCTCTTTCCAAAACGCCACCCATGCGATACCGTCCCTAAGTTCCTCTTGATAGTCCTTTACGCTGTCGCGCAAACTTGCCATGTGTAAAACCTCCTTTCTTTGGGGCAGCGTCACAAGCTGCATTTTTTGGCTGCATGGTCTACTACGGTACGCCCGCATTTCTGCCAAATATTTTTGAAGATTTTTAGAGGGTTTGGGAAACTTCCCAACAAGCAAAATCCCCGTCCGGCGCGTCAGCGTCGCAACGGGGATTTACGGAAGTGGGTACCCGCTTCCTATGCTTGCTATTCAAGTTTTTAGTTCTTCTGCACTTCGATACGGTAGTTGACGTATTTCCCGCCAGTGTCAGCCAGAACGATAGTTCCGTCATAGGTCTTGCCTGTTTTCGGGGAATAGAGCTTCTTCACATTCACTTTGCCGGATTTAAGGAGCGCGGCGGCAATCTTCGCGGAAAAAGCGGTCTTGCGTTCCTCGAAAAAGCGGTCGTTCTTCCACATGACAAAGGCACATTCTTTGTTGCTGCAATAATAGTTTTTCTTCCCCTCATGGACGGGGGAACCGCAACGGGGGCATTTGCCGACAGAGGGCTTTTCCTCCCGGAACAAATCCTTTTTCCCGTCCAGTGCTGCGGCGTGTGTCTGCACAAGCTCCCGCGTCATAGCTTCAATGCCGGACAGAAATTCGCCGGGGTCTGCGGCTCCCTTTGCAATCTGCGTCAGATTGTTTTCCCATGCAGCGGTAAGCTGCGGGGAAGTAGCTGTCCGGCAGGACGCACACAAGGTTAGATTCCGTCTTTGGTAGGAAGTAGCTGCTTTCCTTTGCGCTCTACAAAGCCGCCCTTGACTAGCTTTTCAATGACAGCGGCGCGGGTAGCAGGAGTGCCAAGCCCCCGGCGTTCCGCGTCCGGGTCGGTGTCCCCGTTCCCGGCGCGTTCCATAGCAGAAAGTAAAGGACGCTTCGCTGTGGGGCTTCGGTGGCGTTGTGTCATGCTCCGTTACTTTTGCGGCGGGGTTTTCAAAGGTCTGCCCCTCGGTAAAGTCGGGCACATCTAAAACAAGTTCGTTTTCGTCGTCGCTGTGTCGGCTTCTTTTTGAGGGTCACCCGGTAAAGCCGTTCCATGTCTTTCCACCCGGCAGCGATTACCGCCTTGCCCTTTGCCGTAAATTCATGGTCGGCGCAGGAGAAAACCGCCGTTACCGCTTCATAAATGTACGGCTCAGCGGTCGCCATGAGTAGACGCGCCCCCGCAAGGGTAAGGATATTGCGCTCGCTTTCCGGCAGCGCGGTAAGGTCAGCCTTTGCAAGCTCCATAGTGGGAATGATTGCGTGGTGGTCTGATACCTTTTTGCTGTTCAGCACGCGGGCAATCTCCGGCGAAAAGGAAATGCCCGCCATAAAGGGCAGCTTCCCGCATAGCAGCGCGATAATGCCCGTCGCTGTTTCTCCCATGTCGTCGGTCAGAAATGCGCTGTCCGTTCTCGGATAGGTCAAGAGCTTCTTTTCATAGAGGGCTCTGCGCCAGGTCAAGGGTCTGCTTCGCCGTGTACCCGTAAATGCGGTTTGTTTCCCGCTGTAAACTGGTAAGGTCAAAGAGCTTCGGCGGGGCAATGGTTTTCTTTTCTTTCACAAGGGAAGTACAGACAGCCGCCGACGCTTCGCAGGCTGCTTTCAGTTTGCCCGCTTCATCAGCGGCGCAGATCTTCGCGCTTGCCGCTTCCGCGCCGGGAAAGTAAGGCACACATGGTAGTAGGTTTCTTTCTGAAAGCCTGTAATCGCAGCGTCCCGGTCTACAAGCATTTTCAGCGTCGGGGTTTGCACACGTCCCACATTCAAGGTTTTTCCATACAGGCAGGAAAACAGGCGGGTGGCATTGATGCCGATAAGCCAGTCAGCCTTTGCCCTGCATAATGCGGAATGATAGAGGGTGTCATACCCGCGCCCGTCTTTTAAGTTTTCAAAGCCGCATCGATTGCACCCGTTTCCATAGAGGAAATCCAAAGACGGGTAAAGGGCTTCTTGCAGCCCGCCATTTCATAGACAAAGCGGAAAATCAACTCGCCCTCGCGTCCCGCGTCGCAGGCGTTCACGACTTCCGAAACGTCGGCGCGGTGCATGAGGTCTTTTAAGATTTTGAATTGCTTTCCCTTGTCGGCAGCTACGGTGTACTGCCATTCCTGCGGCAGAATAGGCAGGCTGTCATAGCTCCATTTTTTGTACTGTTCCCCATAGGCGGCAGCTTCGGCAAGCCCTACCAAATGTCCGATACACCATGAAATGATGTAGCTGTCGTTTTCTATATATCCGTCCTTTTTACCCCTAACGCCAAGGGCGGCGGCAACCGCCGCCCCGACGCTGGGCTTCTCACAAATCACAAGTTTCATTCTTCCTCGTCCTCCTGTTCGGTGTCTGCGCTGTCAGCTTCTTCCGGCTCGTCCTCGTCGTATTCGTCAAAATCGAACTCGTCAAGGTCGGTGCTGCCTTTTACGTTCTGCTTCGGTTTCATAAACTTAACGTAGTAGAGGGCTGCGCCGCCGCCAAGCAAGCCCACGACAAGGAAGATGAGAAGCCCGCCCATGCCGTTCTGGGGTTGCTCCGGCTCGGCGGGAGCTTCCGGCGTGGTGTCCTTGCCTGTGCAGCTATTGATAGTTACAGAGCAGGCGGACAGGCGGTGTTGACTTCGCCCGCCTTGCATTTCTCGGTACAGTTGCAGACAGCCGGGGGCTGTTCGGTCTGTTCCTCCCCGATAATCGCCATAAGGTCGCTTTCGTCTACTTGATTTAGGAAGTGGACGGAATTTTCCCCCTCGGCTGCCCGGTCAACGATAATGTAAAAATAGTTGCCGCCTTTGCTTTTCACGACGATAAACTGTTTATCCTCGGCAGCGTCCCCGTCAATGTCGTCCACAAGGGTCATGTTTCCCTCCGGGGTCAAGGGCTGCGGCTCGGTTTCAAAGATAACGCCGCTGTCGTCGGTTTCTTCCGTCGTAGGTGTCTGTGCAAAGGCGGTAACAGAAAAGCCGCCCATGAGCATAAGGGCGGCGCAAAGTGCGGTAAGGCTTCTAAGAATTTTATTCTTCATCTGCATTGTCCTCCTGTTCCTCATAGTCTGCGGGCATAGGGGCAATGCCCGGAATACCTCCGCCCGCAAGCATAGCGGTAAGCTCCTGCGGGGTAAGGCGCATAGAGCGCACAAGCTGAACGATTTGCAGATTTTCCGCTTCGGTTTTCTGTGCTTCCAGTCCGCGCAGCCTGTTCTGATACTCCGTGATTTTCTCACGGGTCTTTTGGATTTCCTTGTCAATTCTTTCGATTTTACTCATTGCCATAAAATTTTTCTCCTTTCGATTTTCAAAAAATGTGTCAGTTCCAGTTCATCAGCCCGTACCCTTTGATACAGGCATAGTCAAGGGGATAGCTTTTGATTTTGCAGGCGTCGCCGGAATTACCCTCAACGGTATAAACGCGGCTTCCGTCTGTGCCGATCACAAGCCCTACATGGTCTGCGCTTCCGTCTAAATCCCAGTCAAAAAAGATAGCGTCGCCGGGGGCAATGTTTTCATAGCCCCGCGCGCCCCATTGTCCGTGAGAGGTAAACCACGGAATACCCTGCGACTGGCAGGCGGCAAAGCGCGGCTCGGAAAGCCCCATTTGTCCGTAGCACCAGGACACGAAACAGGCGCACCATTCCACGCGGGAATTAAAGCCGTACCAGCTCCAATAAGGGTAGCCGCCCACATTTCCGACTTGCTGCTTTGCAAGGTCAACGATAGCGGTATTGCCGGGGCGCGTTCCGTTTACAAAGTCCACGCCGCTTAAATCCTCGGACGCGGAAGTGTCGGGAGAGCCGCCGCCAAAGATAAGGGGCTTGTTCCCGCTTGTCTGCAAGTACACCCGGTACATTTCCAGTTGTTCCGGGGTCAGATTATTTTCCGCAATGGTGGATAGCGGGGTGTTCGTCAGCTTGACGTTTAAGATGTAATACTCATAAGGCACTTGTACCGTGTAGGTGTCCGTATGCTCGTTGCCGTCCTCATCTGTCCATGTGTCGGTGCGTTCTTCCTCCCGGTAGCGTATTTCCACTTCCTCGGTCAGCGTCAGCTTGTATTGTTGATTGAAAATCCGCTGTAATTCGCTCTGTACCTCGGCGCGGGTGTAGCTTTGGTATTTTGCGGTCAGATAAGACGCTAATTCATGGGGATTGTGTCCGATATTTGCAAGGTCATAGCGGTACTCGTCATAGCCCGGATTGTCGCGCTCGATATTGTCAATCCTGCTTTGCAGCTCGTTTTCCAATCCTGCGTAGCTGTTTTCCACTTCCACAAGGTCGCTGTCCTCGGACGTATAGGACGTTCCAAGCACGCCGTTTAACGTGCCGGAAAACATTGCCCCACAAGAGGACAGCCCGGACATAACCATGATAAAGAGCAGTAGCACCCCGACAGCGATTGCCACACCCGCCGGGTGCCTTGCCACAAATGCTGCGGTCTGCTTCGTTTTCTCGGCGGCTTTGGCTGCCGCTTTGCGGGTGCGTTCTGCCGCGCCCTTGATACCCTTTGCAGTATTGCGGGCTTCCTTTGCATACTGCCGCTTGATTTTCTGCTTCTGCCAAAACCGGGAAATGAGGTTAGAGGTAAGCTGCGGGTTCTCATGCAGGGTCTTGTGATACTGAAAGTCCACATTTGCCCGAAAAGCCGCTTTTTCTGCCTTTGCCGCTTCCCGGTAGGGTTTCAGCTTATGGTTGCGGTAGCCCTGCTTGATTTTCCGCGCCCCGTACTTCAATCCCCGTTCTGCGGCTTCCTCGCTCTTGTGTGCGCCCTCCACGCCGGAATTATCCTTTTCGACAGAATGGATTTTGTTATGTACCAAAATCCCGGCTTCCTGTGTGGGGCGGGATAGCGGGTTGTGCTTCTCCTTAAATCCGGGCGGCTTGTCCTTTTCCTCAAAGTGCAGGCGGGTCTTGCCTTTCCCGGTGGTTTCGTCAAAGGTGCGCTCTTTTACCAGTTTCTTTTCTTTGGGGATAGCTGCCTTTGCCTTATCCAAGCGGTCGGCGGCTTTATCGGATTTCTTGATATACTTTTCAAGCTCCGGGGCAGCGCGTTCCTCGTCGGTAAATTGCAGCCGGGAAGATTTCGTCCCGGCGGTAGCTTCTGCCTGTGCCTTTCGTACCGCTTTTTTACTCGCTTTGCGGGTATGGGCGGCTTCGATATGCTCCATGACGCGCTCCGTTTTGCCTGTGTCCGCTTTGGGGGCAGCTCCCGGCACATGGGGAAGCGGGCTTGTATCAGATACCGGGGGAAGCTGCATAGCGTCCTGTGCCGCCTGTTGTTCCGGGGTCTTTTGTAAATCCGCGTCCCGTATGCGGTTGCTGATACGTTCCGTGTCTCCCGTGGTCTGATTTTCCGCGATAGCCCCGTCGCGGGTCATTTTCTGCGTTATCTTATCGCGGGGCTTTAGTGCCTCTTTCAAGTGTTACCACCTCCAATCCGCGCCCTTGCAAGGGCGCAATACTCGGCGTTCAGTTCAATGCCGATATAGCGGCGGTCAAGGCTTTTCGCTGCAAGCCCGGTGGTGCCGCTTCCAAAGAACGGGTCAAGGACAACGCCGCCTGCCGGACAGCCCGCCAGTATGCACGTTTCCGCGAGCTTCGGGGGATAGGCGGCAAAATGCCCGCCCTTATACGGTACGGTATTGATAAGCCAAACGTCCCGCTTGTTTCTTGTGGTCGGCATAAGGGCGTCGTCATAATAGCTGCCGCTGCGGGGCTGATTGATACCCTGTACCTTGCCCTGTCCTGGTACTTCCTCGGCGTATTTGTGTCCTGCGCCGCGCCCTTGCCTGTAGCGCGCAGCCGTTCCCGGCGCAATCGGCTCTGCAATGGCGGCAGCGTCATAGTAATATTTCTTTGATTTCGTCAGTAAAAAGATATGCTCATAGCAGCGGCTCGGTCGGTCTCGGCAGCTCTCCGGCATAGGATTTTCTTTCAGCCAGATAATATCGCTGCGTAAATACCACCCGTCAGAGCGCAGGGCAAAGGCAAGAAGCCACGGAATACCGATTAAATCCTTTTGCTTGCAGCCCGCTTTCATGCCGCTGCCGCAGTAGGTGTCTGCGATATTCAGCCAAAATGTCCCGTCGTCTTTGAGTACCCGGCGCAGCTCCCGGAACACTTCCACAAGCCGCCCGATATACTGCTCCGGCGTGTCCTCCCGTCCAATCTGCGCGTCAAGCCCGTAGTCCCTTAGTCCATAGTAAGGCGGGCTTGTGACGCAGCAGTTCACGCTTTCGCTCGGAAGCTCCCGCAGGGCATAGAGGGCGTCGCGGTTGATGATTACGTCTGTTTTCATGGCTTGCTCACTTCCTCCGGCTTTGTCGTAAGCAGACAGTAAAGCTCGGTGTCCGTCGGGAAGCGGTCAATGAACGGCAGCACCACATTCCCGTAAAAGATAAGCCCCTCGCCCGCTTCGGTATGGGTTACATACTTCATCTGCTGCGGGGAGATATTAAGCTGCTTTGCAAGGATAGCCCTGTCGCCTGCGGCTTGATTGAGCATGAGGACAAAATCACTGTTTTCAAAAATGTTCTCCACCTCGCGGCTGCTTAAAAGGTCTTTGACGTTCTGCGTGATAGCGGTGGGTATGCCGCCCCATTTACGAAAACGCTTCCAAATCTCTACGGAATAAGCTGCGGTCTGTTCCTCTTTTAAGAGCAAGTGAAACTCGTCCATATAGTAGCGGGTCGCCTTTTTCTCGGCGCGGTTGACGGTCACGCGGTTCCACACCTGGTCTTGCACAATGAGCATACCTAATTTTTTGAGCTGCTTTCCAAGCTGCTTAATATCAAAGCAGACAAGACGGTTTGAAAGCTCCACGTTGGTACGGTGGTTAAAGACGTTCAGAGAGCCGGAAACATAAAGCTCCAATGCCGCCGCAATGCGGGCAGCTTCCGGCTCCGGCTGTTTCAGCAGTTCGTTGTAGAGGTCGCCCAAAATCGGCATTTTTGCCGGGTCGGGGTCTGCAAGGAAAGGTCGGTACACATTCCTAACGGCGCGGTCAATGACGGTCTTTTCCACGGGCTGCAAGCCCTCTTTGCCGCCGATAACAAGCTCACAAAGGGAAAGGATAAAGTCGGATTTCAAGGCAAGCGGGTTGTCGTCCTCGGAGTAGTTGAGGTTAATATCCATAGGGTTCACATACTGGGGCTTGCCGTCCATGCCTTTTCCGGCAGGCGACAGGCGTATCACTTGCCCGCCCAATCGCTGCACAAGGGAAAAATATTCTGCTTCCGGGTCGCAGATGATAATATCGTCGTCGGTGATGAGAAAGGCGTTTGTCATTTCCCGTTTTGCCGCAAAGGATTTACCGCTTCCCGGTGTTCCAAGAATAAGCCCGTTGGGATTTTTCAGTTGCTTGCGGTCGCAGAGTATCATGTTGTTACTAAGGGCATTTAAGCCGTAGTAAAGGGCTGCACCCCTTTGGAAAAGCTCCTGCGTGATAAACGGGATAAAAATAGCGGTGCTTGATGTGGTAAGCCCTCTTTGAATGGGGATAAGGTTCTCCCCAAGAGGGATAGAGGACATAAAGCCCGCTTCCTGCAAATAGTCAAGGCGGGTCAGAGCGCAGTTGTTTTTCTGTGCAAAGCCCGCCGTAGCAAAGATGTCATTATCCAGTTTCCGCTTCGTGTCTGCCATGTTTACCACAAGGAACGTCAGCAGAAACATTCTTTCATTTCTGCTCTGTAAATCCTGCAAGAGATTTTTCGCTTCGCTGCCGAACGTGGCAAGGTCGGACGGAATTATATCCATGTCGTATCCGCTGCGTACCGCCTTTTTCTGTTCCTCAATCTTCATTTTGTCAAGGTCGGTAATTTTGCGCTTAATGGTCTTGATTGCTTCGGTCTGGTCGATACTCCGGATATGCATATTGACGATAATTCCGTTTTCAAGGTCGAGAATGTCCGAAAGCATACGGTCGTTCAGCTCCGGCGCAAGGATTTCAAGGAAGCTAACAGCACCAAGCTTGCGCCCCATGCGAAACGTCCTGCCGTCGCCAAAGCGGAACGAGGACGGGGCGATAAAGTCCTTTGTGGTAAGCCCGGACGGTACGAGCCAGTCCCAAGAGAAGCGGAACGGCTCGCCCTCCGGGTGGAAAATCCCATGCAGCACGTTCAAGCGTTCCTGCCCGTTCATGGGGCGGGCAGTTACGCCAAGCACCTTAAAATTATTGAGTACGTCGGTTTCGATACGGGAAAGGCGGGCTTTTGCGGCTGCGAGATTGTCCGCTTCAATGGAAAAGGTAATGTACTTGCACTTTTCCAGTCCGTTGTTGCCTTTTTCAAGCTGATTTTTCAGCATATCCGCGTACTCTTTGCGGATAGAGTTAAAAGCGTCGTCCTGCGCCGGAATTTCGATAGCCGCCTGTGCCTTTTCCTTTCTTGCACCCTGATTGATGAAAGAGAGCTGCACCGATACGGAAGCGTCAAAGTAGTTGAGAAAATCGCACCAGTTTTCAAAAATGGCGGTCTTATCGTCTGCCTGTGCAAGCTGATAGTTAATATCTTCAAAGACAAGGCTTTTACTGTATTTCTTTTCCGTTACCCTGCAAATCCCGTCCGGGTACATCTGCAAGTAGGGAATGGTCTGTTGTGCGGTGCGGGGCTTCCCGTCGCCCTTTGCCGCCTGTATCACGGCGGCGATTTCTTTCTTTTCTGCGCGGGTCAGCTTACGCTTCACGGGATTTTTTACCGCGCGGGTCATGGTTTTTCGTTCTGCCATTGACAATAGCCGATACCTCCTTTTCCAGTTTTCGTTGTTTTTCTATGACGGCATAAAAATTTTCCGTCTGATAGGGGCGTTCCTTTGGTCGGATAAACTTTGTCTGAATGACGTTCTTTATCACGATTTCAAGGGGCTGCCCGTGTTTTTCATACATTGCCAAGAGGAAGCAGGGAAGCATAACGACAATCATTGCAAATGCCGCCATGCTTGTTCCCGCGCTGTCTTTGAGCAAAAAGAAAAGCGGTAGTCCCATAGCGAGGGCTGCCGCAAAACATATAATCTGCCGCTTTGTCAGATTAAAAGCGACTTTCGTTTTGATTTTTGATAAGTCTTTGGGTACGGGTACATACGCCAAGTGAAAACCTCCTTTCGGTCTTTAATGGGCGTTAAAGATTGACTTCGCAAGTGCGCCTGTTTTGAATAGGGAGAAGCACAAAATCACGGTGTAGGCTGCAAGGGAGAAAATCGCGCTGTGCAGGTTGTCCGCTACAATCATGCTGCCAACCAAAACCGCATAAATGCCGACGCATATCATTATGAGGAAGCCTTGAAAACCGAGGGCGAACAGGGCTTTTAAGTAGTTGTTGCCTATCTGCCCCCACTCTCTGTTGGTCATAGTTGCAAACGGGATAGGCGATACCGAACAGTAAAGGTAAATTTCTATCATTCTGCCGTACAGGATAACCGTGATAAGCACCGACATGATTTTCATGCAAAGGCTCACAAGGCTTGTTTCCATAACGAGCAGTAACAGTTCGGGGATTTCCATAGCGTCAAGTCCGGCTTGCATGGACGAGAGGGCGGCGTCAACGTCGATATTCGTATTGCCGCCGATCACGCCCGCCGCGCCGGAAACAACGTGCTGCGCCATATCGAACACCGCCATAGTGATAGTAAAGGTGTGGGTAACGAGATACACCGCTACCCACGCCTTGAAAAACCACTTAAAGAACATGAACGTGTCAATATCGTGCATATTGTTCTTTTCCGTTACCATGCTGATAAGCTCCACGCATAGAACGTAGGTAATAACAAGCCCCGCAATGGGTACAATCACATTTTCCGACAAACTCTGTATC
>VOFB01003532.1_pt1 | contig 44087 bp, 68 predicted proteins | sample 5384141 | NCBI WGS metagenome assembly VOFB01 (sample SAMN12384721, study PRJNA508395) | human gut metagenome | isolation source: healthy gut A | host: Homo sapiens | reverse complement strand
TGCCAGGTCTTCCAAAAGTTCCAGCAGCAGAAAAAATCGATGTTGATGAAAATGGAGTAATATCTGGATTATTCTAGGTAGTAATTTAATATATATATCAGTGTGTAAATGTATTATAATATTTATACATAGTGACAAAAGGATTTAATCAAGAATAGTGTGCTAATGCACACTATTCTCGGTAAAACCTAAAATTAGAAGGAGATATATAAATGGAAAAAATAGCTGAAAAAAGTTGTATAGGTTTGTAGATGTGCTAGCATCTAAAGCCCCAGTCAGCGGTGGTGGAGCTGCTGCATTAGTTAGGCTATAGGTATGGCTTTTAGGTAGCATGGTTTGCAATTTAACAACAGGAAAAGAAAAAATATGCAAATATGAAGAAGATATACAAAAGCTATATTAGGAAAGAGCTAAAAATTACAAGATCAATATTAGAAATGATGATAAAGATGCAGAAGGATTTTCCACTTTCTCAAGCTTACGGTTTACCAGCTAATACTGATGAAGAAAAAAGCTGCTAAAGAGGTAGAATTAGAAAGATGCTTAAAACTTGCATGCGAGGTTCCTTTCAAAATAGTTGAGCTTTGCAATGAAAGTATAAAATTACATGAAGAATTAGTAGATAAAGGTTCAAGACTTGCTATAAGTGATGTGGGTTGTGGTGTTCAAGCTCTAAGAGGAGCTATATTATCTGCTCAACAATGTAATAATAAATGTAGGTTTAATGAAAGATAAAGAATACGCTAAAGCTTTAGATGAAAAATGTGAAGCATTAGTTAAAGAAGGCGTAGAAATATGCGACGCAGTATATGATAAAGTAATTGCTGCAATGAGATAAGAAATCAAATATTGATACTCAATTTAAAATAACTTTATAAAAATTAAAAGTTAAGAAAAGAAATATAGAACAAATAAAAAGATAAAAATAAGTTATAAAACCCAAAAATAATGTAAATTAAATAAAAATAAAAATTATCTATAATGAATAATTAATATATTCATTTGAATAATTTTTAACAAAAAAAACTATGATTATACACAAAAAATCTTTATACAATATTTGCCACAGAAGTATATAATTATAGTATATAAATATACATAAACCAAATAAAATTTAGAAATTAGGGGGCGTTAAAAAATGGGACAAATAATAAAAAGGTAAACCAGTTGGAGATGCGTTAAGTGACCAATTAAAAGTAGAATGCGAAGCATTAGTTAAAGAAGGAATTCAACCAAAATTAGCAATATTAAGAGTAGGTGCAAAACCTAACGACCTTTCTTATGAAAAAGGTGCTTTAAAGAAATGTGAAACTATAGGTATTCAAACAGAAGTTACTGAACTTCCAGAAGGAACAACTCAAGATGAATATATAGCAGCACTAGAAAAATTAAATAAAGATACATCAGTTAATGGTATATTAACATTTAGACCATTACCAGAAGGTATAGATGAAAATGTTATAAAAAATATTATAGCAGCAGAAAAAGACGTAGACTGTTTCAGTCCTTTAAATACAGCTAAACTTATGGAAGGTGACAAACAGGATTTCCACCATGCACACCAACAGCAGTTGTAGAAATATTAAAACATTACAATGTGCCACTAAGTGGAGCTAATGTAGTTGTATTAGGTAGAATCTATGGTAGTAGGTAAACCAGCTGCAATGTTATTAGCAGAAAAATGCAACAGTTACAATTTGTCATTCAAGAACTAAAGATTTACCAGCTGTTTGCGCTGAAGCAGATGTTTTAGTAGCAGGTGTTGGTAGAGCTAGAATGGTTAAAGCTGACTACGTTAAAGAAGGTGCAGTAGTTATAGACGTTGGTATAAATGCTAAACCAGAAGGTGGCGGAATTTGTGGTGACGTTGATACAGATGATGTAGTAGAAAAAAGCATCTATGGTAACTCCAGTTCCAGCAGGTGTTGGTTCTGTTACTACTTCAATTCTTGCTAAACATGTTATAAAAGCTTGTAAACAACAAAATAACAAATAATTTTCTATAGATTTTTAGAATTCAAATTGGGGAAAATCGTATGGTAATTTCTGAAAGAAAACCAATGGAAGAAATATTAGGATTTTTAAAAGGATGCGAAAAAGTAATCCTTGTTGGCTGTGGTCAATGTGCTTCAGCATGTAAAGTTGGTGGAGCTCCTGAAATAGAAGAAATGACAGCTTTATTAGAAGCTGAGGGAAAACTGTTTTAGGTAGCGTACTGCCAGACTCTACGTGTAACTTACTTTTAAATAAAAAAGAATTAAAATCTGTTAAAGAAGAATTAAAACAAGCAGATGCTGTATTATCTCTCGCATGTGGAGATGGTACTCAAACTATAATGAAAAACACTAAAAAACAAAAATATACCTGTTTATCCAGCAAACAACACTATGTTTATAGGTGAAGTTGAAAAGAGTTGGTAAATTTGAAGAAGCTTGTAAAGCTTGTGGAGAATGTGAACTTGGATGGACTGGAGGTATATGCCAGTAACTATGTGTGCTAAAGGCTTAGTAAATGGTGCTTGTGGTGGAGCTAAAAATGGTAAATGTGAAGTTAGCCTGACAATGACTGTGCATGGGTATTAATTTACGAAAGACTTAAAGATTTAGGTCAATTAGATAACTTAAAAGTTAGACCACCTAAAGATTATTCTAAACAACTTAATCCAAGACGTTTAGATGCTAATAAGAAAAGCAAGCGCAAGCTTAAAACAAAGGTTATTATTAAGGGGGATTTTTAGATGAGTAAGTTAAGAGAAGCATTCGAAAAAGGTGAATTTGCAATAACTGCTGAAATGGCACCTCAAAAGGAACTGATTTATCACATTTAGCAGAATGTGCAAAATTAGTTATTGGGAGAGATACATGCAGCTAATGTTACAGACAATCAATCTGCTGTAATGAGAACTTCATCTCTTGCTACATGTAAAATGTTAAAAGATTTAGGATTAGAACCAGTTATACAAATGACAGGTAGAGATAGAAATAGAATCGCTATAGAAGGTGAAATGCTTTCTGCAGGATTCTTTGGAATAGATAATTTATTAAAAAAAGCTTAACAGGGGACCATGTCTGTGTGGGTGACCACAAACAAGCTAAACCAGTATTTGATTTAGATTCTGTAAGTATATTATCAACAGCAACTATGATGAATAATGGTACAGATAGTAGTGGATTAGAATTAAAAGGTAAAACAGACTTCTTCCTAGGAGCTTGTGTTACTCAGAATATGATCAATAAGTACAATTATTAAAAATGGAAAAAGAAAATAAAAGCTGGAGCTAGATTTTTTTCCAAACTCAAAGCCGTTTATGATATAAGAGCATATGAGAAAAATTTAGAGAACTAACTAAAGATATGGACTGTAAAGTAATGGCTGGTATAGTTCCGCTTAAGTCACCAGGAATGGCAAGATTTATGACTGCTAATGTTCCAGGTATATTTGTTCCAGATGATCAAATCAGAAAGATTAAAAGCAGCTGGTAAAGGTAATTATGTTGCAGAAGGTATAAAAAATGGCAGGTGAATTCATCAGACAATTAAAGAAGAAAATCTTTGTGATGGTGTTCACATAATGGCTATAGGTGCAGAAGAAAATGTACCATAATATTAGACGCTGCAGGTTTATAGGATATATCTGTTTAAACAGAATAATTTTAAGGGTATTCTCTAAAAATATTACATAGAATGTTAAAATTCTAGATAATAGGAGAAAAATCTAAAAATATTTGTAAAAATTTAACAGAAAAACAAGCTAAATGGGTCTATATTAGCTATAATATAAATAGATATATATTATATCTATATAGACCTTAATAATAAATAATAAAACTATAAAACATACAAGGTAAATGGGGAAATAACAAATGAAAGTAGCAGTAATAGGAGGAGGCCCAGGTGGATATGTAGCCGCTCTAAAAGCAGCTATGCTTGGTGCTGAAGTAACTGTAATTGAAAAAAAACAAATTAGGCGGTACTTGTTTAAATGTAGGTTGTATACCAACAAAAGCTTTATTAGCTTCTGCTGATGTTTTTAGAACTGTGAAAGAAGCTAAGAACTTCGGAATCGAAGTTGAAGGCGATGTTAAACCTAATTTTGATGCTATAATAGCAAGAAAACAAAAAGTAACAGATGAGTTAGTAGCTGGAATCAATTTTTATTTGACAAAGAGGAGTTAAAAAATAGATGGATTCGGTAAATTAGTAGACAAAAATACTATAGAAGTTACTAAAGCAGATGGTACTGTAGAAACAGTTGTAGCTGATAAAATTATATTAGCTAATGGTTCTATCCCAACTGTATTCCCAGGCATGCCTTACAATGGTAAAAATGTAATAACTTCTGATGAAGTTTTAAGCTTACCAAAACAACCAGAATCATTAATCATAGTAGGTGGAGGAGTTATAGGTAGTGAAATAGGACAATTCTTCGCTACAATAGGAACAAAAGTAACTATAGTTGAAATGGCTCCACAAATACTAGGAAGAATGGACTCAGAAGCAGCAAAAAGCTTAACTAGACAATTCAAAAAAAGATAAAATCAAAGTTATGACAGGTGTAGGAGCAGACAACTACATTGTAAATGACGATTCAGTTAAAATAGAATTAAATAATGGAAAATAAGTAGAAGCTGAAATGGTATTACTTTGCGTAGGTAGAAGACCTAACTTAGCTAACTCAGGTGTTGAAGAAGTTGGTATAGAAATGGCACCAAGAGGATTTATAAAAGTTAATGAATACCTAGAAACAAGTGTTGAAGGTGTATACGCAATAGGGGATATAATACCAGGAGCAATGCTTGCTCACGTTGCATCTGCTGAAGGTATGGTAGCAGCTGAAAATGCTGTTAAAGGTAACAGCGAAACAGTTAACTATAAAGCTATACCAAGCTGTGTATATACTGAACCAGAAGTATCTGGTGTTGGTGTAACAGAAGACGAATTAAAAGCTAACGGTACACCATATAACGTTGGTAGATTCGAATTTAGAAGCTTAGGTAAAGCAAAAGCAATAGGTAAAATTACAAGGATTTATAAAAGTAATGGCCGACGAAAATGACACTATAATAGGTGCTTCTTTAGTTGGACCTCATGTAACTGACCTATTAACAGAATTATCTTTTAGCTGTAGGTTTAGGATTAAAAGCTAAAGATGTAGGTAAAGATAATACATGCTCATCCAAGTTTATCAGAAGGCTTAATGGAAGCTAGACATGATATACATGGAGAATGTGTACATGCTATACCAAAAAATAATTTGAAAACACAGAGTTTGACATAATTTGATAAAAAGCTCTGTTGTGATAACACTTAGCTTAAGGGGGATATCATAAGATGACTTATAACATTGCTGTAGCCGGCAAAGGCGGAGTTGGTAAAACTAGTCTAACAGGGCTTTTAATTGACACATTAGTAAAACAAAAAAGGATCCAATTCTAGTAGTTGATGCAGATGCAAACTGCAATCTGTATGAAGTATTAGGAACAGAGGAGCCAGAAACAATTGGACATATTAGAGAAGTAGCTAATATGACTGAAAAAATGGGGATTCATTTCCAGGGGAATGACTAAAGCTCAATTCCTACAATGGCAATTAAGCATGATCTTAGAAGAAGGCGATGGATACGACATGCTAGTTATGGGTAGATCAGAAGGGGAAGGTTGCTATTGTTTCGTAAATGGAATATTAAAACAACAAGTTCAAAAAATTTCAGATCACTATAAATATGTAATCACTGATAATGAAGCAGGTATGGAACATATAAGTAGAAAACTTACAAAACATGTTGATACTCTTATATTAGTTAGTGATTGTGCAAAACGTGTATTCAAGCTGTTGCAAGAATTAGAGATTTAGCAGAAGAAATGAATTTAAGCGTTGGAAAAATCGGCTTAATCGTTAACAAAGCTCCAAATGGAGAATTAAGTAATGGTGTTAAAGAAGAGATTGAAAAATATGGCTTAGATTTATTTGGAGTAGTTCCTTCAGATGAATTAATATATGAATATGATTCAGAAGGTATACCACTAGTAAAATTACCTGATGATTCAAAATCTAGGGTAGCACTAGAAAAAATAATAGAAACCCTAGATTTACCTTAATTTTTAAGGGGCACACATTATAAATTAAAATAGGCTTAAGGGGAAAAAAGATATGGCATTTAAAATGTCTACTCAAAAAGTTACTGGAACAGTTAATGTAGTAGAAATAGGTACAGGAGATAAAGCTATAAAATTAGGAGGAGAACAAGTTCTACCTTTCTATAGCTTTGATGGAGAAACAGGAAATGCACCAGTTGTTGGTGCAGAAATATCAGATATCCAACCTGAAGAATGGATAGAATGTTATTCTAAAATATATGGAGACGTTTGGGCAGATCCTGCTAAATGGGCTAAATATGTTGAAGATAACACAGAAGCAGATTTCATATGCTTAAGATTAAATGGAGCTTCTCCAGATGGAGCTGATAAATCTCCAGAAGAATGTGCTGAAGTAGCTAAAAAAGTTGTAGATGCTATAGATTTACCATTAGTAGTTGCAGGATGTGGTAACGCAGAAAAAAAGACGGTAAAGTCTTTGATAAAGTTTCTGCTGCATTAGAAGGAAAAAATATATTAGTAATGTCAGCTGTAGAAGAAAACTACAAAGCAGTTGGTGCTGCGGCTGGTATGGCCTATGGTCAAAAAGTTGCTGCAGAATCAGCTGTTGATATCAACTTAGCTAAACAAATGAATGTATTACTTACTCAATTAGGCGTTAAACAAGATAATATAGTAATGAACGTTGGTTGTTCAGCTGTTGGTTATGGTTATGAATATGTTGCATCTACTATGGATAGAATTAGACTTGCTTCATTTAACCAAAATGATAAAGCATTACAAATACCAATAATAACTCCAGTTTCATTCGAAGTTGGTCAAGTTAAAGAAGCAATAGCTACTGAAGCTGACGTACCAGAATGGGGAGATAATGAAGATAGAACAACAGGTATGGAAGTATCTAAAGCTGCAAGTGTACTTGTTGGTGGATCAAATGCAGTAATACTTCGTCATCCAGAATCAATGAAAACTATAAAAGGTTTAATAAGCGCTTTAGCGTAATAGAATTATTTGTAAGGTTAGGGGGATAATAATAATGGCACTTAAAGCTTTAGATATATTTAAATTAACACCAAAGAAAAACTGTAAGGAATGCGGATGTCCAACATGTATGGCTTTCTCTATGAAAGTTGCAAGTGGGGCTGTAGAAGTTTCTGCTTGTCCTAAAATGGCTCCAGAAGCATTAGCTAAATTAGCTGCAGCTACTGCACCTCCAATGAAAACTTTAAAAGTTGGTGCTGGAGAAAGTGAATATGAGCTAGGTGGAGAAACAGTTTTATTCAGACATGAAAAAACTTTAGTAAACAGAAATAGATTTGCTGTTAAATTCTGTGATTGCATGGATGAAGCTACAGTAGATGCTAAAATAGAAGGAATGAAAGTTGTTCATTATGAAAGAATAGGCGAAATAATGAAACCTGAATTCGCTTATGTTAAATACAATGACAATAAAGATAACTTCTTAGCTATAATCAACAAAATAAAAGATAGCGGTATCGAATGTGCATATGTATTAGAAGTTGCAGATGCTGATGTCGCTAAAGAAGCTGTTGCTGCATTAGCTGGATTAAAACCAGTAGTAATAGGAGCAAACAAAGATAACTTTGCTGCTATGGTAGATGTAGTTAAAGCTGACAGTTTAGCTTTAGGTGTACAAGGTGCTAACTTAGAAGAATTATATACTACAGTACAAGCTATAGAAGCTGCTGATTACAAAGAATTAATAATAGATGTAACAGGAGAAACTATAAAAGATACTTATATAAATGCTGTACAAGTTAGAAGAATAGCATTAAAAGAAGGAGATAGAAGTTTTGGTTATCCATCTTTCGTAAATTTAGCTGATTTAGCTAAAGGAGATGCTAACTTAGAAATAGCTTTATCTTCAATATTTACTATTAAATACGGAACTATATTAGCTGTAGAAGATATGACTTATGCTAAAAGCATTACCACTATATGCATTAAGACAAAATATCTTCACTGACCCTCAAAAACCAATGAGAGTAGAAGCTAAAGTTTATCCATTAAATAACCCAGGCAAAAATTCTCCAGTATTATGTTCAGTTGACTTCGCGTTAACATACTTCACAATTACTGGTGATATAGAAGCATCTAAAGTACCTTGCTGGTTAATGATACCAGATGCTGGTGGATATTCAGTTCTTACAGCTTGGTCTGCAGGTAAATTCGGTGGATCTGTTATAGGTGCATTTGCTAAAGAATGTAATATAGAACAATATACTGATTGCAGAGATATAGTTATACCAGGTAAATTAGCAGTTATAAAACCTGACGTAGCTGATAATATGCCAGGATGGAATGTAATCATAGGGCCATTAGAATCTATGGAACTTCCAAAATTCTTAAAAGAATATGCTGCTAATCACTAATATATATTAGTAATGAGTTGATTAATTAATATAAAAAGCTTATTAAATTTAAACATTAATAATTATAGATAGAGACTTGAGGTTTTCCTTAAGCCTCTAAGATAATATAAAAATTCTAAGGGGATATTAAGTATGGAAAAATTTATGATCATAGGGGAAAGAATACACTGTATAGCACCACCAATAAGAAAAGCTATAGCAGAAAGAGATCCTGAACCAATATTAAAAAGAGCAATAGAACAATTAGATGCAGGAGCTCATGTTATAGACTTCAACATAGGGCCAGCTGAAAGAGATGGAGCTGAAATAATGACTTGGGGTGTTCAATTATTACAATCTGAATTAAATAATGTACCTCTTGCATTAGATACAGCAAATGTCGCTGCATTAGAAGCTGGACTTAAAGTTTATGATAGAACTCATGGTAAACCAATTATAAACTCTGCAGATGCAGGTGGAAGAAAACACTTAATGGAATTAGCAGGTGAATATGATGCAGCTATAATAGCATTATGTGCTAAAGAAAGGTATTCCAGCTGATAATGATCAACGTATGGGATATTGTACTGAATTAATTGAAGCTGCTGCTATGGCCGGTATAGACCCAGAAACAGATGTTTATTTTGACCCACTTTGCTTAGTTATAAAAGGTATGCAAGATAAACAAATGGATGTTTTAGATGCTATCAGACAAATGACTGAAATGGGATTAAAAACTACTGGTGGTTTATCAAATGTATCTAATGGTTGTCCAAAACATATAAGACCAATATTAGATAGTAACTGGTTAGCAATGGCAATGGCTAACGGATTTTCTTCAGCAATAGTTAACCCATTAGATGAGTTATTAATGCAAACTATGAAATCTTGCGATATTATAAGAAATGCTTCTTTATACGCTGATTCATACTTAGAAGTTAAAAGAATTAGGATTTGAATACAAATAAAAATTATAAATAAATAAATAAAACTCTTGGTCAAGCTTTATAAAAAGCTTGACTTGTGAATATATTTAAAGGGGGAAGTAGAGTGAATTTATATAACATAATTTATACAGGTGCTAATCAAGCATATGATGCTGCAAGCCAAGCTTTAACAGCTATAGTAGCAGAAAAGGTAAAGACCATCCAGTAACATTCCCAGATACTGCATATGCAATCCCATGTATATATGCTGCGACTGGATTAAAAGCTACAACTTTAGCAGATTTAGAAACAGCTTTAGGTGTTGCTAAATCATTAATAGTAGAAAAACCATTATTAGAAACTGCTTTAAATGCAGGTTTAGCTACTGCAGTTTGTGCAGAAATAATAGAAGCTATAAAATACGTAAATAGTGATGCTCCATACGAAGCTCCTTGTGCAGGACATATAGTTGACCCTATAATAAGATCTCTAGGTGTTCAACTTGTTACAGGAGATATACCTGGTGTTGCAGTTGTTCTTGGTGAATGCCCAGATTCTGAAACATTAGGAAAAAAATAGTTAAAAATATCAAGCTGCTGGTATCATGACTTTCTTAGTTGGTAAAGTTATAGACCAAGCTATAGAAGCAGACGTTAAAATGGGTGTAGACCTACGTGTTATCGCTTTAGGATATGATGTAACTTCAGTTATCCACGTTGTTTCTGTTGCTATAAGAGCTGCTTTAATATTCGGTGCTGTTAAACCAGGTGACTTAAATGCATTATTAGAATATACAGCTAAGAGAGTTCCTGCATTTGTAAATGCATTCGACCACTTAGTGAATTAATAGTTGCTTGTGGTGCTGGAGCTATAGCTCTTGATTCCCAGTAATAACTGACCAAGTTGTTACAGAAGTTCCTTGCAACTTATTAACTCAAAGAGATTACGATAAATTTGTTGCTACTTCTTTAGAAGCTAGAAATATAAAAATAAAAATAACTGAAATACCAATTCCAGTTGGATTCGCAGCTTCATTCGAAGGTGAAAGAATCAGAAAAGCTGAAATGGCTTACGAATTTGGTGGAAACAAAACTACTGCTTGGGAATTAGTTAAATCATATGATTTAGGTGAAGTAGAAGACCATAAGATAGAAGTAATAGGACCTGAAATAGATCCAGAAGCTGCTAAAGATGGTGTTGTAAGATTACCACTTGCAATAATAGTTCAAGTTGCTGGTAGAGCAATGCAAGATGACTTCGAACCAGTTCTAGAAAGAAGATTCCACTACTTTATGAACTATACTGAAGGTTTAATGCACGTTGGACAAAGAGACCAAGCTTGGGTAAGAATATCTAAAGACGACGTTGCAAAGGATTCCAATTAAAACACATAGGTGAAGTTATGTACGCTATGATGAAAGACGAATTCGATGCAGTTGTAGATAAATGTGCTATAACAATAATAACTGATGAAAAAGTAGTTGAAGAAAGAAAACATGAAGCTATAGAAAGATATAATGCTAGAGATGACAGATTAGAACAATTAACTGACGAAGCAGTTGATGAATTCTATTCTTGTAACATGTGTCAATCATTTGCTCCAGCTCACGTTTGTGTTGTAACTCCAGAAAGACTTGGATTATGTGGTGCAGTTTCTTGGTTAGATGCTAAAGCTACTAAAGAACTTAACCCAACAGGACCATGTCAACCAATAGAAAAAAGGTCCATGTCTAGATGAAAAGAAAGGTATCTGGCAATCAATGTCTGATGCAGTTTGTGAAATATCTCAAGGTGCAGTAGAAAATGTAACATTATACTCTATAATGGAAGACCCTATGACTTCTTGTGGATGTTTCGAATGTATATGCGGTATAATGCCTGAAGCTAATGGATTAGTTATAGTAAACAGAGAATATGCTGGTACTACTCCAGTTGGTATGACATTTGGTGAATTAGCATCTATGACAGGTGGTGGAGTTCAAACTCCAGGATTCATGGGTCATGGTAGACATTTCATATCTTCTAAAAAATTCGCATATACTGAAGGTGGACCAGAAAGAATAGTATGGATGCCTAAAGAATTAAAAGATGCTGTTGGAGAAAAATTAAATAAAACAGTTAAAGAAATGGCTGGTATAGATAACTTTACTGACTATATCTGTGACGAAAACAATAGCAGTTGATTCTGAAGAAGTTTGTGCTTTCTTAGCAGAAAAAGGACACCCAGCATTAGAAATGGATTTCATAATGGGAGAATAATTTTCAGAAATTAAGAAAATACGATTAGGGGAAAATAAAAATGGAAATACTAAACGATAGAAAATACAGTCCAAAACATACTTGGGCAAAATTAGATGGAGAATATGCTTATATAGGAGTAACTGACTTTGCTCAAGATCAACTTGGTGAAGTTCTATACGTAGACGTACCAGAAGTTGAAGATGAATTAACTAAAGACTCTGATTTTGGAGTAATAGAATCTTCAAAAGTTGCTTCTGAATTAATAGCACCTATATCTGGTGAAGTTGTAGAAGTAAATGATGAAAAATTAGAAGACGAACCAGAATTCGTTAATGAAGCTCCATATGATGCTTGGATTTGTAAAATAAAAAGTAGCTGATATGGCTGAATATGAAGCATTATTAACAGCTGAACAATACGAAGCTACTTTAGCTGAATAGTATTTGAACCCGCTTATTTCAGATTAAAATAAAAGTATAGTGAAGGTGAGTAAATTCACTTTTACTATACTTTTTAAAAAAGATAGGGGATAATTATATCTGATAAAATTTAATATAAATTTAGGTTTTCTTAATCGAAATTAATAGGGAAAAAGGTGAGAATCCTTTACAGTTCCCGCTACTGTAATATAGACGAAACCAAAAGGCCACTGTATTTTACGGGAAGGCCGGAAGTAGGATGAAATTAAGTCAGGAGACCTGCCTAAATTAAACGTGATTTACCTCGGGAGATAGGATAACTTCACAACATTATTTAGGTTAGGTTCAAATTAAAAAAATACTATAAATAAGATAAATTTAAGTATTTTTTAGAACTTAATATAAATATGTTTGAATTAAAAAGTCTTCATGGAGAAGGCTTTTTTTTAATTTCCAACATATTAACTTAAGCAACGGACGAAGTCGTTGGCGCCATGAACGTAGTGAATTTTAACTTAAGCAACGGACGAAGTCGTTGGCGCCATGAACGTAGTGAATTTTAACTTAAGCAACGGACGAAGTCGTTGGCGCCATGAACGAAGCGAATTTTTAATTCTGGGAATGACTAAATTTGGTAAAATAATAACGATGTTTTTAACTTATTATATGTCGAATATGATAAAATAATAGTAAGAGTTTATTTATAATTTTGGGGGAGGATAAATTATGGCGAAAGTTGTTTTTAGACCATCAGGCAAAACAATAGAATGTGAGATAGGGGATAACTTATTAGAAGTTGCAAGAAGAGCAGATGTTTATATAGAAGCTCCATGTAATGGTAGTAAAAGTTGTGAAAATGTAAGGTAAAATTATTAACAGGGGAAGTTAATCAAGAAGTATCATCTCACTTAAGTGATGAAGATAGAGAAAATGGATTTATCTTAGCATGTTGCACAACAATAATATCAGATATAGAAGTTCTTACAAACTCTTCTTTAGATATGGCTATGAGAGGAATGAAAGTTGAAGGCGGAGATAAAGCTAAGGACAAAGTATTATTTGATAAAGCTGTAGAAATAGCAGAAAAACACAACATAACTTTAGAAAAATAATATAAAGAAAAAACTTGTATAACTCTTGATGAACCAACATTAGACGACAATATAAGTGATGTTGATAGATTAGAAAGGCATATAAGTATGAACTTCGGTGGAAAACAAATGACATACGACATAGAAGTTCTAAAAGAAAATGCCAAAAGCATTTAGAAAAAATAACTTTGAAATAACTATTACATATAGAGAATTTGATGATAGATTAGAAATAATAGATGTTGAACCAGGAAACACAGAAGGTGAATTATATGGTTTAGCAATAGATATAGGTACTACTTCTGTTGTTGTATGTTTAGTAAATATGATAACAAATGAAGTTGTAGAAAAAGGTGCATCAGGTAATGGACAGCTTCAATTTGGTGCTGACGTTATAAACAGAATAGTTTATGCAATAAAGAAAAACAACATAGAAAAAGCTAAAGCAGCTGTAGTTGATGATACTTTAAATATGTTGATAAACGAATTAGTAAAATCATCAGGTGTTAAAAGAAATAATATAGTAAGCGTTGTTGCATCAGGAAATACAACAATGTCTACTTTATTCTTAGAATATTCCCTGATTATTTAAGATTAGAACCATTCATCCCACCATTTTTAAATCACCAAAATTAAATGCAAAAAAGAAGTTGGGTTAGATATAAACCCAAGTGCAAGTGTTTATTTATCACCAAATGTAGCTAGTTATGTTGGTGGAGATATCACATCAGGTGTACTTGCGTCTGGTATTTGGGCCAATGAAGAGAATGTTCTATTTATAGACTTAGGGACTAATGGAGAAATAGTATTTGGTAATAAAGATTTTATGATGTGTTGTGCTTGTTCAGCTGGACCTGCCTTTGAAGGTGGAGGAATTAGCTGTGGTATGAGAGCATCTGCAGGAGCAGTAGATGGTGTAGATATAGACCCAGAAACTCTAGTTCCAAAATTAAATACTATAGATAATGAGCCAGCGATTGGTATATGCGGTTCTGGTATAATCGATTTAATTTGTGAAATGCTTAAGAAAAAAGTAATCGACAGAAGAGGAAAATACACAGAGATTTAAATAATGAAAGAATAAGATTTGATGAAAATGATATTGGTGAATACGTACTAGCATTTGCTAAAGATAATGACCATCTACAAGATGATTTATTTATAACAGAAGTAGATATAGATAACTTTATAAGAACTAAAGGTGCTATATATTCTGGAGCAGCAACATTAGTAGAAAGTTTAGGTATGGATTTTGACTGTGTAGATAAAGTTTATATAGCAGGTGGTATAGGAAACCACTTAAATATTGAAAACTCAGTATTTATAGGATTACTTCCAGATATAGACAGAGATAAGTTCCAATACATAGGAAACAGTTCACTTATAGGATCTTACTTAACATTATTAAGTGATGAAGCTAAAGCTAAATTAGAAGAAATATCAGATGTAATGACATATGTTGAACTAAGCGTATACCCAACATATATGGATGAATTTATATCTTGTTGTTTCTTACCTCATACAAATATAGATGCGTTCCCAAGTGTAAAAGCTATATTAGAAGGGTAATTTAGTGATAACAAAATAGAATTGAAATAAAATACAATATTTGGATATTGTGTTTGACTTTGGATAAATAACAGTGCTATACTTAAGGTATATGAATATTGTGTAACGAAATCATGAAGGTTTCTATAAGTATAGCAGTACTATAGAAATCTTTTTGATTTTTTTTTAGAAATCGCTTTAAAGTATTTATAGGAGGGTGATTTAAAATGTGTGAATCTTCAGCATTTGTATTAGGGAAAAACAATGAATTAACAAGAGTTATGGAAAACGTAGTTAACGTAAATCCTGTTAATGGAAAGGTATATCTAACTGATTTATTGGGAGAAGAAAAAAAATATTAGATGGATATATAAAAGAAATAAAATTAATGGATCATAAAATCATATTAGCTCAAGATTAATAATATAATATTATCTTAGCTTAAAAAAAGATTAGATGAGGTATAGCACATGGTAATAGCAGTAATAGATGGAATGGGTGGGGAATAGGAGCCCAAATAATATTATCTTTAAGAGAAGAATTACCAACATATATTGATATATATGCTTTTAGGCACAAATTCAATTGCAACTAGTGCAATGATGAAATCCCATGCCAATAAAGGAGCAACAGGGGAAAATGCTATAGTAGTATCATCCAAAAAGGCAAGCGTAATAGTTGCACCAATCGCAGTAACAATGCCTAACACAATGATGGGTGAAGTTACTAGTAAAATTAGTGAAGCTATATGTGATAGTGAAGCTCTAAAAATATTACTACCTATAATGCCAGAGAATTTTTCTTTAGTAGGGTAGAAAAATAAACCACTATCTTTATTAATAAAAGATACAATAAAAGTCATAAAGAAAGAATTTAATATAAAGTAATTGGAGGACAAAGAAATGATATTTAACAGAGACATAATAAGACAACATCATGGAGATAACTGTGGATGTGGAGGACATGACCACGGGCATTCACACGGACACGAAGCAGCTCACACTCACAGTCATGGGGATGACTGTGGATGCGGGCATGACCACGGACATAGCCACGAAGAAGAACATGCACATGCACACGGAGACGATTGTGGATGCGGACATGACCATGATGATCACGGACATGATCATGGACATAGCCATGGAGATGACTGCGGGTGTGGTGGACATGACCACGCAACAGTAGTAGAAAATAAAGACGAAAAAAACTTTAAATATACTATTAGTTCATTGGGTAAACCACAACCAATCTCACGAAGAATCATTCCAAGAATGGGTAGAAAAAGCTAAAAGCTATGGGTAAAACAGAAACAGCTACTTGCATAGAAAAAGCTATAGAATATATGAATAAAGCTAACGAAATGTTAATGGAAGCTAAGAAAAGTATGTAATTGAGCATAAGAAGTAATACAATGTATTTGTATTACTTCTTTTTGTGTTCAAAATGTAGGGGGAGAAAATGAAGCAATCACCACATAAATATCTGAAAGATGGGCATATACATACACCATACTGTCCTCATGGGACAGATGATTCATTGAAGAATACGTGCAAAAACTATACAAGTTGGGCTTGATGAAATATCATTTACAGAGCACTTTCCACTACCAGAAGGATTTGAAGACCCAGCCCCAGCCAAAGATAGCTCTATAGAATTAGATAAAATGGAAAGCTATATAAACGATGTAAAAAAAATAAAAGAAAAATATAAAGACCAAATAAAAATCAACATCGGCGCAGAAGTGGATTATATAGAAGGTTTTGAAGAAGAAATAAAAAACAACTTAAATAAATACGGTGAGTATTTGGAAGACGGCATTTTATCAGTTCATATGATAAAAATAGAGGACAAGTATTATTGTATGGACTTTAGTTGTGAAGAATTTGAAAAAATAGTAAACTTGCTCGGTTCAGTAGAATCAGTATATAATCTTTACTATGAAACACTTATAAAAGCTATTAATTCGGACTTAGGAAAATATAAACCTAAAAGAATAGGACATCTAAACTTAGTAAGAAAATACAATAAGAAGTTTCCATATGATTATTCAAATAATAAAAAATTAAAAGAATTAGTAAAACTAATATCAGATAGAGGATATGAACTCGATTATAACATAGCAGGATTATTTAAAGAAGATTGTGGCGAAACTTATATAAGTGGATATGTCGCAGAATTGATTAAACAATATAATATAAAATTAGTTTTAGGTTCAGACTCACATAGTGCAAAGTATATAGATAAATATGAAAAACTTAATGAACAAATCTAATAGATTTTGCATATCTTAAATATGAATTAGTTTTGATTCAAATGCTTCTCTGGATGCTGCTTAGGGAGAGGGCCGTTCAGAGAGGCAAGATTTATTTTTTGAAAGAATTAAAATAATAAATAAAATAAAAATAAATTATTGACTACTGTAAAAAAAATAGTATATACTGTGTATATAGAAATGGAGAAGTACTCAAGTGGCTCAAGAGGATCCCCTGCTAAGGGACTAGGCTGGGTTAACCGGTGCGAGGGTTCGAATCCCTCCTTCTCCGCCAGTAAGCTCTGATGATTTCATCAGAGCTTTTTTGTATTTTTATTTATAAAGTATTAAAATTCAGAATTTATCCACTAAATCTTAATATTAAAAAACAAATAAAAAAATAAAAGATAATGAAATTTATTCTATACAATTCTGATAAAAAATATTATAATATTCTTTGTCGGAAAAAATTAGAATAATATGCATTATTTATAAATAATGTGTAAATATAAAATCGGGGAGGGAAAAAATTGGAGGAAGAAGTAATAGACTTAAGGGAGTATCTTTCTATTATTAAGAAAAATGGTTTATAATGGCGATATTATGCGTTGTATGTGTAGCAGCAAGCACAGTATACAGTTTCTTTATCGCAAAACCAGTATCCCAAGCAGAGACAACATTAATTGTAAAGACTGAGAAAACAGAGGGTACAAATACAGTAACAAGTGATCAAATTAAAACCACTCAACAATTAGCTGTAACATATGGGGAAATAATAAAATCAAGAAAAGTTTTAGACGATGTTATAAAAAACTTAGATTTAGATGAATCATATGGTCAATTATCTGGGAAAATATCTGTTTCAACAGTTTCAGACACACAGATAATAAAAGTATCAGTTCAAGATACAAATAAGTCTAATGCAGCAAAAATAGCAAATGAAATACCAAAAGTATTTGCTAAGGAAGCTATAAGAATAGCTGATGCAAACGGTGTAGAAGTTATAGACAAAGCTCAAACACCAGTAAATCCAGTTTCACCAAATAAAAAGATGAATATCTTAATAGCAGGTGTGCTAGGTGTAATGATAGGATTATTTATTATATTTATAATAGAATTCCTAAATACAAAAATAAAAACACCGCAAGATATAGAAAAGGAATTGGGACTTCCTTTACTAGGTGTAATACCAGAAGAATTATAAAAATAAATACATAGGGAGATAATATGGGAAAAATAACGAGTTTAGAAAAACCACAATCAAACATATCAGAAGCATATCGAACTATAAGAACAGGGGATAGAATTCTCTAATTTAGATAAAATTTAAAAGTAATTTGTGTAACAAGCTCTAAAAAGACGAGGGGAAAAACAACTGTTTTATGCAATTTAGGAGTAAACTTTGCAAAAATAGACAAAAAGTTCTTTTTAATAGATGGGGATTTAAGAAATCAACAGTTAACAAATTATTTGATACAAAAAAATACACAAGGCCTAATGGATATATTATTAGGACGAAAAAATATTGAAGAATGTATAAAGAAAACTACACAGGAAAACCTATACGTTTTAACAGGAGGAACAATACCTCAAATCCTGCAGAAGTTTTATCTTCAAAAAAATGAGCCAGTTTATAGAGTCTATAAAAGATGATTATGATTATATATTTATAGACACTCCACCAGTTGGGATAGTGGTGATGCATCTATAATATCTTCATATTCAGATGGAGTTATATTTGTAGTAGGCTCTGAAGAAGTAGATTCAAACTTAGCAAAAGTGGCAAAAGAAAGACTAGATAGTGTAAATTCAAATATACTAGGCGTTATTCTTAACAAATATAAAACAGAGACAAATAGCGAATATTATAATTATTACTATCATAGCCAAGAAGAAAAAGAAAAAGAAGAGAAAAAGAAAATAATTTTTGTTTATAGAGAGGGGAGTATTAATGGAAAAAACAATCTCTAAAAACAAAAATACAGATTTAAATGAGATTTTAGAGAGGGAATCAAATTTATATCTTTTTATAAAAAGGAGCATAGATATCATATGCTCTTTAGCTGGGATAATAGTATTATCACCAATATTTTTAATAGTAGCTATTCTTATAAAAATAGAAGATCCAAAAGGGAAGAATAATTTTCTGTCAGGAGAAATGGCCAACATCCTAAAACTTTTAAAATGTATAAGTTTAGAAGTATGGTTCACAATGCCGAAGAATTATTAAAACATTTACAAGAACAAAATGAACAAACAGGTCCAGCATTTAAGATGACTGATGACCCTAGGATAACAAAGGTAGGAAAATTTATAAGAAAGACTAGCTTAGATGAATTACCGCAATTATTTAATGTTTTAAAAGGAGATATGAGCTTAGTTGGACCGAGACCACCAATTCCTAGAGAGGTTGAGCAATATAATTCATATCAAAAACAAAGACTTCTTGTAAAACCAGGACTTACTTGTATATGGCAAGTCAGCGGAAGAAATAATATCGGTTTTGATGAATGGGTAGAGATGGATTTAGAATATATAAAAAATAGAAATTTATTATTAGATATAAAATTGATTTTAAAGACAGTAAAAGTACTGTTTGGAGATAGTAATGCATCTTAGGGAGTGTAAGTAAATGAGGGAATATATAAAAAATTATAATGAATGGATGAATAATCCATATTTTGATGATGAAACAAAACAAGAACTAAAAGCAATTCAAAACGACGAAAAAGAAATAGAAGATAGATTTTACAAAGAATTAGAATTTGGAACTGGAGGACTTAGGGAGTTATTGGTTATGGAACTAATAGAATCAACAAGTACACAGTGAGAAAAGCTACTTTTGGACTTTGTAATTATATCTTAAAAAGTGTAAAGAAGACGGTCAGAAAAGAGGCGTAGTAATAGCCTATGACAGCAGACACAAATCAAAAGAATTTTTGCATAGAAGCATCAAAAACATTAGCAGCTTGTGGAATAAAAGCATATATATATGACAGCTTGAGAAGCACACCGCAATTATCATTTTCCGTAAGATACTTAAATTGTGTAGCAGGTATTGTAATAACAGCAAGCCACAATCCACCAGAATATAATGGATACAAAGTTTATGGTGAAGATGGAGGACAAGTTTGTCCAGATGTTGCAAATGAAATAATATCAGAAGTAAATAAAATAGATGATTACAGCAAGATACCAACTACTAAATTTGGAGATAATTTAATCCAAGTATTAAATAAAGATATAGACAAAGCATTTATAAATGAAGTAAAAAAACAAATTATAAATCAAGATGTAATAGATAGAGTTGGAGATAAAATAAAAATAATCTACACACCTATACATGGAACAGGTAATATCCCAGTAAGAGAAGTCCTAAAACAATCAGGATTTAAAAATGTAGAGGTAGTAAAAGAACAAGAATTACCAGATAGTAATTTTTCTACAGTTGAATATCCAAATCCAGAAGAAAAAAGCAGTATTTGAAATAGCTATAAATATGGCAAAAGAATCTGGTGCAGATATAATACTAGGAACAGATCCAGATTGCGACAGGGTTGGAGTTGTAGTAAAAAAACAACGAAGGAGAATATGTAGTACTTAACGGTAACAAGTTGGTTCATTATTAGTAGACTATGTAATCAGTAATAATAAAGAAAAAATATTAAATGTAGTAAATCCAACAATAGTAAAAACAATAGTTACATCAGAACTAGGAGCTAAAATAGCAAAAAGAAAATGGTGTTGATTGTATAGACACATTAACAGGGTTCAAATTTATCGGAGAAAAAGATAAATCAATTTGAACAAAATAAAGATAGAACATTTGTAATGGGTTATGAAGAAAGTTACGGATACTTAGTAGGAACTCATGCAAGAGATAAAGACGGAGTAGTATCATCACTATTAATATGCGAGATGGCAGCTTATTACTACGATAAAGGAATGACTTTATACGAAGGGCTTCAAGAAGTATATAAAAAGTATGGATATTATAAAGAAGAATTAAAATCTATAACTTTAAAAGGAATTGATGGCATGAAACAAATTCAAAATATTATGAATAGTTTCAGAACTTCAGACATAGCTTCAATAGCCGATATAAAAGTTAGTGAGATTAGAGATTATAAAGAAGGAATAAATGACCTTCCAAAATCAGATGTTCTTAAATTTGTTTTAGAAGATGGAAGCTGGATAGCTGTTAGACCATCGGGAACAGAGCCAAAGATTAAGTTCTATTTTGGATGTTATGGAGATAATCAAGAGATTGTTAATGATAAATTGGATAGGATAATAGAAGATATAACAAATAGAGTTAATAATTAATTAAAATATCATGGCATAGTAGTCAAAATTATGTATATTGATAGGGGGAATAAATATGCTATGTGCATTAATAATGGCTGGTGGAAAAGGAACTAGATTCTGGCCACTTTCTACAGAAGAAAAGCCAAAACAATTCTTAAATCTAATAGGTGAAGAAACTATGATACAAATGACAGTAAATAGAATAACGCCTATTATACCAATAGAAAGAGTGTTTGTTTGTACTGGTGAGATGTATGTTGATTTAGTAAAAGAACAACTTCCAAATCTGCCAGAAAGAAACATAATAGTAGAACCACAAGGCAGAAACACAGCACCTTGTATAGCTCTTTCAGCATTAGTAATTAAAAATATTACAAAGATGCAAATATGGTAGTATTACCATCAGATCACCTAATCAGTGATGAAGATGGATTTAGAGATATTATAAAAAGTGCAGATAGATTTGTGAATGAAAATAAAGAAGCAATAGTTACTTTAGGAATGGAACCGACTAGAGCTGAAACAGGATACGGATATATTAGATATGGTAATGATGAGAAAAAATCAACAACCATAAAGTTATAAAAGTTGATGCTTTTGTAGAGAAGCCAAATAGAGAAAAAGCTGAATCATATATAGAAGAAGGAAACTACCTATGGAATGGTGGAATGTTCTTATGGAGTGCTGACAATATACTAAACCAAATAGAGAAATACTCAAAAGATACATATGAAGCATTAAAAGACATTGAAACAGTAGATAATGAAAAAATACAAGAACTTATAAATAATAATTATCATAAAACAGAAGCTATTTCAATTGACTATGCTGTTATGGAAAAATCAGATTCTATATATGTTGTTCCAAGTAGATTTGGTTGGGATGATGTTGGAAGCTGGGAAGCGCTTGATAGATATAGAGAAAAAAGATGATAAGGGAAATGTACTAGTTGGAAATGCTAAGGTTATAGATAGTCATGGAAATCTAGTTATATCATCTAACCACGATATAGTAGTTGAAGGACTAAAGGATATATATGTTATTGAAAATGATGGAAAGATATTAGTTGGTCATAAGTCAAATGTGGCTAATGTAAAAGAATTAAAAAATATTATATAGAAAAATACATGAGGGAGAATAAAAATGCAAAAAAAGAAAAGTAGCACTAATAACAGGAATAACAGGACAAGATGGTTCATATTTAGCGGAACTATTATTAGAAAAAGGGTATGAAGTACACGGAATAATAAGAAGAGCAAGTACTTTTAATACGAAAAGAATAGACCACTTATATCAAGATCCACACGAAGGGGATGTAAGATTATTTTTACATTATGGAGATATAACTGATTCAAGTAACTGAAACAGATTAATAGAAAAAAATACAACCAGATGAAATATACAATTTAGCAGCACAATCTCACGTTGGAGTATCTTTCAATTCACCAGAGTATACTGCTGAAGCAACAGGTGTAAGTTCACTTAGAATATTAGATGCGATAAGAGAAAGTGGAATAAAAACTAAATTCTATCAAGCATCTACTTCAGAATTATTTGGTGGACTTCCAGAAACTGCACCACAATCTGAAAAAACTCCATTCTATCCAAAATCACCATATGGAGTAGCAAAATTATACTCTTACTGGATAACAGTAAACTACAGAGAATCTTATGATATATTTGCTTGTAACGGAATATTATTCAACCACGAATCACCAAGAAGAGGAGAAACTTTCGTTACTAGAAAAATAACAAGAGCAGCTGCAGCTATACATTTAGGAATGCAAGATAAATTATACTTATGAAACTTAGATGCAAAAAGAGACTGGGGTCATGCAAAAGATTATGTAGAAGGTATGTGGAGAATATTACAACAAGATAAACCACAAGATTATGTATTATCAATGAATGAAACTCATACAGTAAGAGAATTTGTTGAATTAGCATTTGCAGAATTAGGATACGATATAGAATGGCAAGGAACTGGTGTAGACGAAAAAGGTATAGATAAAAAATACAGGAAAAGTTTTAGTAGAAGTTGATCCAAAATATTTCAGACCAGCAGAGGTTGAATTATTATGGGGAGATAGCACAAAAGCAAGAACAGAACTTGGATGGGAACCTAAATATTCATTTATGGATTTAGTTAAAGAAATGGTTCAATCTGATTTAGAAGAAATGAAAAATGGTGGCGGATATAAATCTAAATTTGAAAACTAATATTATTTAGATAAAGGCTATTAGAATATTATTTCTAATAGTCTATCTATTTGCTGAAATGTGATTTAAATAATATAAGAAGAGGTGAAAGTTTTTAATTTAGATGCGAAAATATACGTTGCTGGACATAGGGGATTAGTTGGTTCAGCTATAGTTAGAAATTTAGAAGATAAAGGTTATAAAAATATAATATATAGAACTCATAAAGAGTTAGATTTAACTAATCAAGAAGCTGTGAGAAGATTTTTTGAAGAAGAAAAACCTGAATATGTATTTTTAGCTGCTGCTAAAGTTGGTGGAATACATGCTAACAATACCTATCCAGCAGATTTTATATATGATAATTTAATGATACAAAATAATGTTATAAAAGCTGCGCATGATTTTAAAGTTAAGAAGTTATTATTTTTAGGAAGTACTTGTATATATCCTAAGATGGCTCCACAACCAATAAAGGAAGAGTATTTACTTACTGGAGCATTAGAAGAAACTAATGAGGCTTATGCTGTAGCTAAAATAGCAGGACTTGAGATGTGTAAATTCTTCAAAAGACAATATGGAGATAACTTTATAAGTTGTATGCCAACTAATTTATATGGTCCAAATGATAATTTTGATCTTAAAAATTCTCATGTATTACCTGCATTAATAAGAAAGTTCCACGAAGCTAAAGTAAATAATAGTGATGTTGTTGAAGTATGGGGAACTGGTACTCCACTTAGAGAGTTCTTATATGTGGATGATATGGCAGATGCATGTGTATTCTTAATGGAAAATTATGATGGAGAGCAACATGTAAATATAGGAACAGGCGAAGAAGTTTCTATAAGAGAGTTAGCCGAGACAGTTAAAGAGGTAGTTGGATTTGAAGGGGAGTTAGTATTTAATACTGATATGCCAGATGGTACTCCTAGAAAGTTGACTACTGTTGATAAGTTACATGGACTAGGATGGAAGCATAATGTAAGTCTAAATGATGGTATAAAAAGGCCTATAAGTGGTTCTTAGAAAATTATAAATAGATAAAATATAAATATCTAAAATTATATATAAATTTAGTTTAATGATTTAAGATAAATAAGATTTATAAAATTTTTCATATTAATTTTGTAATAACTAATATTATCATAAATAGTTATTTTAAAATTAGAAATCAAGATAAAAGTAAATAAGCTTACATTAAAAAAAAAGAATTTACTAGCTATATATAAGTTTTTTTTGAGTAGTAAAGAGAGAGTTATAGGTATTACTTAATGTTTAAATAAATAAATACGGAGTGATAGCATTATATGAAAAAAGATTACAAGCATAAAGTAAATAAAAAGAAAATACAAGTGTGTAACATTATGGGGGTAAATATTGCAGCAATTGATATGAATTGGCTGTTAAAATTTACTGATAAATATCTGAAAGACCTGTCAGGAGACTATATGTGTGTGTCAAATGTACATACCACAGTAATGTCTTATGAAAACTATGACTACCGTCTAGTTCAAAATGGTGGAATTATGTCTATTCCAGATGGTGGCCCTCTTTCAACTGTTGGTCGTAAACGAGGCTATAATAATATGAAAAGAACTACAGGACCTAGTTATATGGAGGAGGTTTTCAAGATTACAGTTGAAAAGGGATATAGACATTATTTTTTTTATGGCTCTACGGAAGAAACATTAGAAAAATTACATAGAAAGTTAAATCATAATTATCCAGGCATTCAAATAGTAGGTATGTATAGTCCACCATTTAGACCTCTTAATGAGGAAGAAGATAAAGATATTATTAAAAGAATAAATGATACAAATCCAGACTTTGTATGGGTTGGCCTTGGTGCTCCTAAGCAGGAAAATTGGATGTATAATCATCAAGGTAAAGTTAATGGTTTTATGGTAGGAGTAGGTGCTGCCTTTGATTATTTTGCAGAAAATATTTATAGAGCACCGGAATGGATGCAGAGAAGTAACCTTGAGTGGGTTTATCGATTGTTGCAAGAGCCAAAAAGATTATTTAGGAGATATTGGCATTCAAATATAAGGTTTATTTGGTATGCTATGATAAGAGGATTATAATTATGAAAGATATTAAAAAAAGAATGTACTTATTGTTCATAACTATTATCAAGTACCAGGTGGAGAGGATACTGTTGTTAAAAATGAAAAAAAATTGCTAGAAGATAATGGACATAAGGTAATTCTTTATAGCAGAAATAATAATGAACTTAAGAACTTTTCAATATTTCAGAAGCTATTGTTACCTATTACAACAATATTTAATCTAAGGTCTTACAGGGATATAAAATGTATTATTAAAAAAGAGGAAATAGATGTAGTTCATATTCATAATACTTTAAATATAATTAGTCCAGCTGTGTATTACGCCGCATTTGCACTTAAAATACCAATGGTTCAGACAATTCATAATTTTCGATTGCTTTGTCCAGGTGCGACATTCTATCGAGATGGACATATCTGTGAAGAGTGTGTAGAAAATGGGCTTGCATGTGCAGTAAAATATAGTTGTTATAGGGGAATAAATTACAAACGCTTGCTTGTGTAGTGAGCACACAAATTCATCGAATACTAGGTACGTATGGAAAGTTGAATTATATTTGTCTAACAGAATTTAATAAAAAAAATTACTAACTTTAAATAAAATTAGACCCCAAAAAGTGTTTGTAAAACCGAATTTTGTTGAGACAAAAGGAGAAATAGTACCTTATGAGAAACGAGAAAATCAGTTTGTATTTGTTGGAAGATTAGATAAGTTAAAAAAGGTATAGATATTCTGTTAGAGGCTTGGAAAGAGATGGGGATAGTGCTCCTAAATTAGTTATTTGTGGTATTGGACCAATGGAGGAATGGTGTCACAGATTTATTTCTGAAAATGGATTGGAAAATATTGAAATGAAGGGGTTTCTTCCTAATGATGATGTCAAAGGAGATAATGGCTAACTCAAAAGCTATTATATTACCGACACAGTGGTATGAGGGATTTCAATGACAATTTTGGAGGCTTACTCTGTAGGAACACCTGTCATAGGATCTGATATAGGTAATGTGGGAGACCTAATCATTCTGAATAAAAGTGGATGGAAATTTAAAAGAAATGTAGTGAGTACTTTAATATCAGCTATTAATAAGAATATAGATTATACGGAGTCTACTTATAAATTATATAGCGAACTTTACACTGCAGAGAAAAAAACTATAAAGTATTAGACTCAATATATGGAGAGATAGAATAATGAAGAAAATAGCTTTTTTGTACAGCATATGCTATGTGGTGGCGTAGAGAATGCATTGATTACGCTATCGAATGAATTGAATAAATTAGGCAATCAAGTTACAATATACGTTATTGATGAGAAGGGTGAATTTCTTACTCGTATACCAGAAGGGTTGAACTAAAAAAATACAGTTACCTAAGAAAATAGAGAATATTATTCCAGTAGGTGGAAGTAAATTAACTATTCGTAAGAATATAAAAGAACGCCATTATTTAAGAGCAGCAATAAACTTGAAGAATCACTTCTTTGGAAAAACAGAGTTTGCGGAGTTGAATGTTAATTTTAGTAAAATACCTAAATTAGAGAAAGAATATGATATAGCTGTGAATTTCCATATGCATTCTCCTTTCTTGGTTCGCTATTTATCGGAAAAGGTAAGTGCAACTAAAAATTATCATGGATACATAATGACTTTACAACAACACACTATAACATAAAGGTATTACAACCTTATCTGGAGTGCTGTGATGCTTTCTTTGGAGTATCTCAAAAACTGGTAGATGAATTTACTACTATTTTTCCAGTGTATAAGGAGAAAACATTTTTTGGCATTAAATTTAGTTCAGGTAGAAGCAATTGAAAGAAAGTCGTTGGAGGAATATCCAGAAGAATACACTGAGGTTACAGAAGGATATTTGAAGCTGTTATCAGTAGGTAGATTGGAAGTTCAAAAGGGTATGATTTAACTATTAATGTTTGTAAAAAGTTAGTAGAAAGTGGTTATAAATTCAAATGGTTCATTTTAGGGAAGGCTCTGAACGTCAGGCAATTGAGGCACAAATTAAAAAACAGGGATTGGATGATATTCTTTTGTCCAATTGGTATTCGAATGAATCCATATCCGTATTTTAAAAATTGTGATATTTATGTTCAGACATCTAGACATGAAGGATATGTTACAACAGTAACGGAAGCAAAGATATTTAATCGTCCGATTGTATGTACAGATGTTTCAGGTGCAAGAGAGCAGTTAGTAGATGGAGTTTCTGGTGACATTACAGAAATATCTGTTGATAGCATATATGAAAAATTACTTAGGTTGTTTGAAGAACCGAATAGAAGAAGTGATTATACAACTATTCTTACAACCCATAAGAATGTAGTTAATGTAGATTATATGAAAGTTTTTGAAAAGTGAGGATATAGGTTATGAAAGAAGCTCTTGTAGATATTTCTGTTTTATTAGTATTTTTTACAAGACATGAGCAATTTAAACAAGTTTTTGAACAAGTGAAGAAAGCACGTCAAGTAGATTATTTTTTATATCAAGATGGTCCTAGAGAAAATAGAGCGGACGATATTGAAAATATAAAAAAATGTCGTGCTATTGCAGAAGATATTGATTGGGAATGTGAAGTTCACCGTATGTATCAAGAAAAGAATGTTGGGGTAGATCCTTCAGGATACTTAGCAGATATATGGGCATTCTCACATACGGATAAATGCATTGTTTTAGAGGATGATGTGGTACCATCAGTTTCGTTTTTTTCTTTTTGTAAACAAATGCTCGATAAATATGAAAAAATGATGACAGAGTAATGCTTATTTCAGGGTTTAATGTGGAAGAGCAAACAAATGATATAGAGTCAGATTATTTTTTCTCAACAACTACTTTTACATGGGGATGGGCATCATGGAGTAGGGTTGTAAAACAATGGGATACAAAGTATTCTTTTTTGGATGATGAAAAAAAGAAAAATCAAATACAACAATATATTAAAGAAAAAAATTAGTTAAAAATATGATTAATGTATTTCAGAATCATTTGGATTCGGGTAAAGAGCAGTTTGAGACGTTGCTTATATCAAATCAAGATTTAAATAAAGGTTTAACTATTGTACCTAAAAAAAATATGATTAATAACATTGGTGTAGTAGAAAATTCAGCTCACTATGCAAGTGATATTTCACTGATTGCAAAAGGATTACGTCGTATATTTACAATGAAAAGATATGAGATAAATTTAGATGATTTAAAAAGAACCGAAAATATCGAAGATTATGAACCATATAGAAAGAATTCTTATAGAATTTATGCTTGGGGTCATCCGATTGTCAAAGTCTATAGATTAATTGAAACAACATTTTATAGAATAAAGAATGGTGAATTTAAAAGTGCAATGCAAGATATTGGAGAAAAAGTACACAAAGTACTTAGTAAGACACAAAGTTAAAGAAAAGAAATAGTAGACATTAGCAAAAATATAGCTTGTAAATGAATGAAGTGTTATATTTAGATAACAGATAGATTTTATAAAAAGACTGATACTCTACGTTTGTGTTTATATGTTGGGAGGATATTAATTATGGATAATAAAATAGGTAGATTAGCAAGTAAAAAATAACTTTACTAGGATATGTGTGTGCTATATTAGTAATGTTGATTCATTCTTCTGGATATAAATATTTTCAGATAAGTGAAATAAGTATTGGGAGCACTTTTTATAGTCAACTTTATCGATATCTTAACAGATGCTTTGCCACAAGTATCTGTTAGTATGTTTTATGATATCAGGATTTTTATTTTTAATAACGTATCTGAAATTGAAAAAGACACATGTAATAAATTTTTCAAAGGAAAAGTATGTAAAAAGGATAAAGACATTGTTGATTCCATATATTCTATGGAATACTATATGGATGGTATTTATAATTTTAATAACATATATTCCGGCAATATCAAAGCAAAATTGATTCTTTGAAATTGTTTGAACCATCTATAATAAACGTATTTAAAGGGATTTTTCTTTTTTGAATATAGCGGAATTTGTTGGTATATTTTCTTTTTTTTGATGATTTATGTACTCTTGAGTCCTTTGATTTATTATTGTATGAGGAAAAAAATATAGTGGGATTGTACTTTTGATTGGGTCTTTTATTATATCTGGATTTACATATAATAATGAGTATCTAAATTACTTAAACCTTTTTAATAGTTTGTTTTTTTTTGCCTAGGAGTATACTTAGCTCTACATCACTATTCATTCATAAACAAAGAATTTGGAAATAAGGAAATAACATTAGGCTTACTAGGGTGTATAATAGCTGTTACATATTTTCAGATATTGCATGTAAGTGAATTTATAGATGAAGCAGTAAGAGTGCTATTTATTTGTTCCTTATGGGTATTTATGGATATCTTTAAGGATGTAAAGATGAAATGGTGGTTAGAGATTTCTTTTTTATCTATGTTTTTCATGGGATGACACAGCAGTGTATAAATAAGATAATTTGCGCTGTTCTACCTAATTATGGGAAAATGTCAGCGTTGTATGCTTTAATTAATACAATTGGAGGAGTACTTATTACATTGGCTTTATCAACAATATTGTCTTATATATTACTTAAATATTTCGGTAATATATGGAATTATATTGCGGGGTATAGAGTACCTAAATTATTTAATAAAAAGAACAGTAGCTTGTAGACATAAATATTAAAAATAAAAAATATTAAGTGTTTTTATAGGCTTTTATTTAGGAGGAATTAAAATGTTAGCAGTACGAATATTTGGAGGATTAGGAAATCAAATGTTTCAGTATGCTTTTTATGAATTTTTAAAAAAATAATACTGATGTAGTAATAGATACGAGTGATTTTAAAGTGCACAATCATCATCAGGGCTATGAATTAAATCGTGCTTTTTCTATAAAAGAACAATTCATAGAAAATATAAAATTGAAAGAGTGGACTAAAACAAAGAGTAGTTTGTTCACACACGGGTTATGGGTAAGATAGGTAAAGTTATATCCTCTTCTGACGAATTCTGTGAATTACAATATAATAGTAGGATATTGGATGAAACAATAAAAAGAGATGTATATTTTAATGGTTTTTGGCAAAGAATCTATATTATGTTAATCTGGTTGAAACTGAGTTAAAGGAAAGATTTCGATTTCCAGAAATTAATGATGAAAAAATAAGTCTTTTGAAGAAGAATGTAAAAAGAAGACTATTATTAGTGTACATGTTCGAAGAGGAGATTATTTAAAAGATAAAAATTTTAATTCAATATGTGGGTATGAGTATTATAGAAAAGCAATTATATTAATGAAAGAGAAATATCCGGATGCATGTTTTGCCTTTTTTCTGATGATTTAAATTGGTGTAAGGAAAAATTTAGTGATAATAATAATATTTATGTAGACTGGAATACAGGAACAAATAGTTTTAGAGATATGCAGCTTATGTCTTTATGTAAACACAATATTATTGCAAATAGCACATTTAGTTGGTGGGGAGCGTGGTTAAATTCTAATACTAATAAAACAGTTATTATTCCTTATCAATGGACAAAGACACAAGATAGTCATTTAATTTGTGGTAGAGATTGGATTGCAATATAGATTATAAAGGAGGTACAAATAAATGCATTTAAAACTATCATCTGGAGAATTTTCTATTAAAAACTTTGCTTTTGGACAATGATTATAAGTATTTTCTCTGTGATGACCAATAATATTCCATTTATAATAATAAGTGTGCCTTTAAGTATGTTTTTAGAAATTTTTTTTACTTAAAAAGCAGAACATTAAATTATATTTTCCAAAGTGCTTTATACCTGTAGTTGCATTACTTTTTGCTAACAGGAATATCATTAGTACTTAATAGAAACCTTAATAATAGTAAATTATTCTATATGCGTTTGACATATTCTACAGTATTATCTATGCTTATCTTTGATTTGATAAAGGAGAATTTTAAATACTATATTAATAGATTATTTTATGTAATAACAATTATTCATGTTATTGGTATTATGTTTTTAGAAGTACTTGTTTTTTATTCTTATCAGGGAGAAATGGTTTTGGAATGCCAGGGTTTGCAAAAAATGGAACTGCAATGCTATTGGCATTTTCGATGCTGGTATTTGTATCAGATTTAAAAAGAAACTTTTTATCAGCAAAAAAAAGATTAACTTCATGGCATTGATTATGTTTATAATAAACGTAGTTTTAATTACAAAGACCAAATCTGGATCAGGCTTAGTCATGGTAGGATTATCTGTAGTTATTTTATTTATAAATGAAAAGAGTTTACTTAAAATATTTAAAATTATGCCCATAATTATAATAGCTATTTTAGTTATTTATATTATATCATATGAGTTCTATTACATTCACAATTAGATGAGATGTTTCATAAGTATCTAGGGAAGAGTATAGCATTAAGTGGTAGAATTGATATATGGAGATTCTCTTTAGAAATGTTTATAAAAAAACCTATTTTAGGATATGGTTATTGGGGACTTTGGTCGGACCCTACATATGTTTACAGATGTTAAGAGAAACAGGATATGCTATAAGTGGATTTAAAGCTCATTGCGGATATTTAGCAATATTGTTAGATTGTGGAATTATTGGTGCTTTAATTATAGCATATATATGTACCTCACATATAAAAGGCTGTGAAAAGAGTTAATAAATACATTGATTATCATATCTTTGAAATTTCTTGGGTACTTTGTATACTTATATATAATTTGTCGGAAGATGCTTTATTTACGTACACATTCCCTTGGTGTTTTTATTATCTTTCTTATAGGACATGCATATTATCTGAAAAATATAAAAAAAATATAAAATAGTAGGGAGAAATTAATAGAAATGAAAATTGAACGAACAAAAAAATGCGATTAGAAATTCGTTTTCAGGTGTCGCTAATCGAATGGTTGGATTACTTATTCCATTTTTATTACGAACGGTATTGATTAAAGTACTTGGAGAGCAATATTTGGGGTTGAGCAGTCTATTTAGTTCAATACTTCAGGTATTGAATATTACAGAATTGGGATTTAGTTCAGCTATGGTATATAGCATGTATGAGCCAATTGCTAAGAATGATACAAAGACTATCTGTGCAATATTACAACTGTATCGAAAAATATATATATACATGGGTAGTTTTATTTTAGTTGTAGGAATATGCCTAACGCCTTTTCTGGGTAATTTCATTTCAGGTTCTATTCCTAAAGATATCAACATTGTATATCTATATTATATTTTTTTATTTGATACTGTTATTGGATATTTCTTGTTTGCACATAAAAAGTCATTACTATCAGCATTACAAAGAAGTGATGTATATGATAATATATCAACATTTTTACAAATAGGATTAAATATTATAAAATTTTGTTTATTACTATTGTTTAAAAATTATTATTTGTATGTTATTTTTTTCTCCAATATTAACAGTATGTCAACAATTAATTATCAATATTTATACAAATAAAAAAATATCCACAATATATTTGTAAAGGTAAATTAGATAGAAGTGCAATCTCGCAAATTACTAAACGTGTATCAGCGTTAGCAATTCAGAAGATTGGAAATACAATATCATTATCTTTAGATAGTGTAATTATTTCGAGTTTTTTAGGTCTTACAGTATTAGCTATATATAGTAATTATTTTTATATAATAAGCTCATTAATGTCAGTACTGACTATTTGTATAACTTCTATGACAGCTGGGATTGGAAATAGTATAGTTTGTGAAACAAAAGAAAAAATTATCAAGATTTTTTGAAAGTATCAATGTTAAATGGATGGGTAGTTTGTGTTGTTGCATCTTGTTTATTAGTCTTATATCAACATTTTATGAAAATTTGGGTAGGAGAAAATTTGATGTTCTCGCTAGATATCGTTATTCTTATGGTAATATATTTTGTAATTGGTCAAACTAGACAAGTTATTCTTACATATCGTGATGCTGCAGGAGTTTGGCATATTGATAGATTAAAGCCTTTAGTAGGATGCTTTGTTAATTTAATTTTAAATATTACGTTGGTTAAAGTCTTTGGAGTAAAAGGTGTTATTATATCGACAATTATTAGTTATATTTTTATTGAAATACCTTGGGAAAATAAAACTTTATTTAAAGTATATTTTAATATGTCTATGAAAACTTATTACAAAAAGTTAATAGGATATATTCTAATAACTACTGTATCAGCAATAATATCATTTGGGGATTTGTTCATATTTACCTGATTATTGGATTATTTGGTTCTTTGCTAAAGGCATAATTACTTGTTTGGTTTCAAATAGTATTTTTATTCTAGTTTATCATAGAACAAGTGAATTTAAGTCTTTATATGAGTTATTTAAGAATATAATAAATAAATATACGGTAAACAGATGCATAGAAGAAAGGAATGTAAGTTGTGATTGATAATGAATTTTTTTTGAATAACGACGATTTTATTATAGATGAAGAATTCTATAAAGAATTCTTCTCAACTTATAAAATAAAAAAATATAAAGTTTGTGATATTCCTGTGGAATCTATTAGAATGCGACAAAGTGATGGTGGATATATCAAGGCTAAAGATTCTGAACTTTGTAGATCATTATTAAATAATAGGATAGAAGGAGTAAGTGAAGAAGAGTATATATATACAAAACAACTTATTGATAATATTGAACAAAATGGATATGATAAACGAAAATTATAATTGTAAACGAATTTAATATGTTAATAGATGGACAGCATCGTTTATATTATTTTATAGTAAAGAATAATTCAAGTAAAGTTAGAGTATTAAAATTATACTTATATAGAAAGGGAAGTTTGAAGAAGGTTATACAGTTGATAAAATCAAAGATTAAGAAATTAAATACTTGATTGTAATATAGATAGAATTTATCAAGTTTAAGTCACTAATGTTACTTGGATAAGAATGACTAGGTATGGGATTTTTTTGTACAAATATATAGAATAAAAATTTATTGGAGAATAACTATTTAGAATATATTAAGTTAATATTTTTATATATAGTGAAGGTAACAAGACTTATAAGAGTAATAAATCTTATCATTTAGATACATTGTAGACTATATAAGATACATAAAATATTTCAAGTAGATGATAATATGGGGTGATAGAAAAATATAGGTAAGAGTAAAAAGATAAAAGCAGCGAGTATTAGGGGTTTAATAATATTTTTAGGAGTACTACTTACTACATGATTATGATTATAAATAGTATTAATATTTATATTTAAAATGAGAAAAATATGTACTACTTGGAATATTTATAGGTGATGTAATATCAGAAGTAATTATGGTTACTATATCCATGCATATAACAGATGGGTTAAGTATAGAACTTTTTTATAGTAATAGTATCTAATTAGTATAGTTATACACAATATAAACAAAAAGAAAAGAAGAATTTAGATTATGAAGCATAGTTATAAGTTCAAATTAACTAAAAAAGGAAATCATGAGATAGGATTTTTAATACCTTTAGAAAGGAACTTTAATTTACCTTTTGAAGTAAAAAGAATATTTTATACTTATGATGTTCCTACAGAATGTAATAGAGAATTACATGCTTATTATAATACTAAAAAAGTATTAATATGTATATGTGGAAGTTTAAAGATAAAATGTTTTGATGGTGAAAAAGAAGATGTTTATAAATTAAATAAACCAAATGAAGCATTATATATTGGGCCTAAGGTCTGGAGGACAAGCTTTGAACATTCACCAGATGCAGTTTTATTAGTATTATCTTCTTTAGAATATAATGAAGAAGATTACATAAGAGATTATGACAAATTTATGGAGGTAATACCATGTACATAGCATTATACATATCATCCCATGGATTTGGACATATGACTAGATGTTTAGCAATAATAGAAAATATCCTAAATACTAGTAATTACAATTTATATATAGTTTGTAATAAGAGGCAAAATGATTTTGCTAGAATTTATTTAGCTAAATATAAAGATAGAATAATTTATAAAGATTTAATAACAGATATTGGTCTAATTAATAAGGAAAATTCTTTAGAAGTAGATAAAATTTCACTGGAAGAAAAGCTATATAACTTTGCTTTATCTTGGGAGAACGTAGTAAATGATGAGTATACTTTTCTAAAGAATATAAATATTAAATGTATAGTAAGTGATATAAGTCCAATAGGTACTTTCGTAGGAAATAAATTACAATTACCCGTTATACTTATTACTAATTTTACTTGGGTAGAACAATATGAGTATATAGGAATAGATGAATCTATTATTAATAAATATAGACAAGCCTATTCTTATGTTACAAAATTTATAAAATATGATTTATGTTCACCAATAAACAGTGTAAATTGCAAAGACATAAATGAAGTTGGATTTGTTTGTAGAAATATAGATTTTAATAAAATTGAAAAAATAAAAAGGCAATATGGAAAGTCTATAATGATTACATGTGGTAAATCAGTAAACTTAAATAATATAAATATAAAAAACTTTAAAGGAACTATATTCACAACTTCTGAATTGAAATAACCTTTCGAAGACGAATGCAATGTAGTAAATCTACCTATAGATACACTAGATACTCAAAATTACATAGCAGCAAGTGATATGGTTATAACTAAAGCAGGATGGGGAACTATTGCTGAAGGAATTATAGGTCATACAAATCTAGTATTAATCGAAAGACCAAGTGCAAAGGAAGATAGTTTTAACATAGAAGAATTAAAGAAGAGAAATTTAGCTATATCAATCAATGAAGAAGATCTACTTGATTTAGATATAGAAAAATTAAGAGAAAAACTAAAAAAGAGATTGATTATGACAAATTAAACTCTTATAAAAATGATGCAGCTAAAGTAGCTGAAATTATTTTAAATACATAATCAGATATAAATAATTCAATATAGAGGGAAGTAATATATGGAATATTTAAAATTACTTTTTTTTATCAATGGTTCCAATAATAGAGTTAAGAGGGGCTATACCCATAGGAATAGCTATGGACTTAGAGCCAATATATCTATATATAATCTGTGTGATAGGTTCTTCTAGCATATCAGTACCAGTAGTATTGATGTTTAGGCAGATTATAGATTTTTTAAGATATAGGAAATATTTCAATAAGGTAATAAGATGGATTGATAAAAAAATAGAGGGAAGAGCTAAGAAGTTGAAGACAGCTAGTATTGTCGGCCTTATAGTGTTTGTCGGAGTACCACTTCCAACGACAGGATCTTGGTCTGGGGCTGCTTTGGCATCTATTTTTAAGATGAGAATATTAGATTCGCTTCTTGGAATTTTTGTGGGAAATGACATAGCAGGGGCTATTATACTTATAGTTTCTATGCATGTAGCTGAGGGTACTAGTATAGAATTAATATTAGTAGCTTTAATTGCGGTGGTGTTAGGATGTTATTTTGTAAAAAGAAGAAAAAATAGAGAAAATATAAAAGTAAATTAAGTGATAGAAATCTTTTGGAGGATATCACTTAATTGGATTCTCCTTGAAGATAATACTATCCTTAAATGGGAGATAGTTATGGAGAGTAATATATTAAAATTAAATCCTTTCTTTAGTGAGAAGATTTGGGGATATGAACAATGGGTTTTATCAACTCATAAAAATGGACATTCTAAAATTGAAGATAATGAAATTAACTTAATAGATCATATTGAAAAGGAATTGCCAATTCTTAATAAAATAATAAAAGCAGAGGATACTTTTATCAGTACAAGTTCATCCAGATGATGAGTTTTCAAGATTGCATGAAAATGATAATGGAAAGACGGAATGTTGGTACATACTAGAAGCTGATGAGGATGCACATTTAATTTGTGGGATTAAAGATAATCATACAAAGGAGTCTTTTGCAAAAGTTATTGAAGATGGTGAGATAGAACAACACTTAGAAAGGATAAGTGTTGAGCCGGGAGATATGATTTATATTCCGAGTGGTACGGTACATGCTATTACTGGCGGACTAAAACTTATTGAAGTCCAACAGAGTAGTGATGTTACTTACAGAATGTATGACTGGGGAAGGGATAGGGAAATGCATATTGAAAAATCACTTCAAGTCATAGATTATGAAGGAAAAAAATAAGGGTGGTAAGATAGAAAATTTTACAAAGTTAGAGACACCTTATTTTACAGTTGAAAAGATAGACGTTAAAAATGTTTACAGCGATGCTGTGCATGAACAGGACTTCCATTCTTATACTGTTATAAATGGAAGTGGACAAATAAAAAGTAATAATGATGTTATAGATTTAAATAAAGAAGAAACAATTTACATACCAAAGGGTGTGGAGTATAAAATTGATGGAGAGTTAGAACTTCTTAAATCATACGTTTAAATAAAAATTAATTGTGGGGGAGTAAAATGACAAAAAGAGAAGAAAAGCAATAATACCAGCTGCTGGTCTTGGTACAAGATTTTACCAGCGACTAAAGCACAAGCAAAAGAGATGTTACCAATAGTAGACAAACCAACTCTTCAATACATAATAGAAGAAGCGATTGAATCGGGGGATTGAAGAAATACTAATAGTAACAGGAAGAAGTAAAAATCTATAGAAGATCACTTCGACCGTTCTGTTGAATTAGAACTTGAACTTGAGCAAAAAGGGAAAACTGAAATGCTAGAAATGGTTCAAGATATATCAAACATGGTAAACATTCACTACATAAGACAAAAAGGAACCAAAAGGATTAGGACATGCTGTGCATTGTGCTAAGAGTTTTATAGGAAAATGAGCCTTTGCAGTTTTACTTGGGGATGATATAGTAGACGCATGGAAACTCCATGTTTAAAACAAATGATAGATGCTTATGATGAATATAAGACCTCAATCTTAGGTGTTCAAGAAGTTGCTAGAGAAAATGTGGACAAGTACGGAATACTAGATGTTAAACATATAGAAGATAGAGTTTACAAAGTTAAAGACATGGTGGAAAAAGCCATCTGTGGAAGATGCACCTTCTAATATAGCTATACTTGGAAGATATATAATAACTCCTGAGATATTCAATATATTAGAAAATCAAGAGGCAGGTAAAGGTGGAGAGATTCAATTAACTGATGCTCTTCAAACTTTAGCAACTAAGGAAGCTATATATGCATACAATTTTGAGGGAAGAAGATATGATGTTGGTGATAAGTTAGGATTCTTAGAGGCAACTGTAGATTTTGCATTAAAAAGACCTGAGCTTAGAGATGAATTTGAAGCATTTATAAAAGAAAAGGCTGCTTGTATAGAAAGATAGATATTGAGATTATGCTTATTAATAAGGCATAAATTTATTAAATTAATTAGCCTCTGGAAAGTTTTTATTATAACGACCAGAGGCTTTTATTTAGAGGGAGAATTTTATTATGAGTATATTAATTATAGGGGGAGCAGGGTATATTGGCTCTCATACAGTGAAATATTTTATTGAACAAAATGAGGATGTAATAATTGTAGATAATTTATTAACAGGACATAAAGAAGCTATTTTAAGCGATAAGTTTTATGAATGTGATATAAGAGATAAGGAAGCTTTAGATAAAGTATTTAAAGAAAATAATATAGAAGCTGTTATTCATTTTGCGGCTAATTCATTAGTTGGGGAGAGTATGGTTAAACCATATGAATATTACCATAACAACGTATATGGAATGATGTGTTTATTAGATGTTATGAAAGAAAACAACGTAGATAAAATAGTATTTTCATCGACTGCAGCTACATATGGTGAGCCAAAAACATACCTATATTAGAATCTGATGAAACAAACCCAACTAATACATATGGGTGAAACTAAATTAGCTATGGAAAAGATGATGAAATGGTTTGACAATGCATATGGAACTAAATATGTTTCATTGAGATACTTTAATGCTGCTGGTGCATATTTTGATGGAAGTATTGGTGAAGCTCATACTACTGAGACTCATCTTATACCATTAATACTTCAAGTTCCTCTTGGTAAGAGAGAGCATATAAGTATATTTGGTAATGACTATGATACTAAAGATGGAACATGTATAAGGGACTATATCCATGTTATGGACCTAGCATCTGCTCATTATAAAGCATTAGAATATTTAAGAAAAGGAAACCAAAGTAACATATTTAACTTAGGTAATGGAAATGGATACTCAGTTAAAGAAGTTATAGATGTAGCTAGAAAAGTTACTAATCACGACATACCAGCTAAGTTAGAAGAAAGAAGAAGTGGTGATCCTGCTGTTCTTATTGCGTCTAGTGATAAGGCTAAAGAGATTCTTGGGTGGAAACCAGAGTATGATTCACTTGAAAGAATTATCGAAGATGCTTGGAGATGGCATAAGAATAATGTAAATGGATATAAAAAACTAATGCCTAATTTATAATTTGACTCTAAAAAACAATGTGCTAAAATTTAATTAACAATGAATAATTAATTAACGGTGTCATGAAGATACTTGCACTCTACAAGTGCGTGTATTTTCATGGCATTTTTTGTTTTATAGAAACTATAAGGGGTGGGGAATATGAAGATGAAAGAATTTTTAAAGGAAAACGAAAGATATTGGGCAGATAGAGCGGAAGGATATTGCCAAGTTAATATAGGAGAGTTAAAAAGCGATAAAAATTAGAATGGATAGATATTATAAAATCTAATGCACCAGTTTTTGCTGGTGATAGAAGGTTAAAGGTTCTAGATATAGGATGTTGACCAGGATTTTTCTCAATAATATTAGCATCTGCTGGGTACGATGTGACTGCTGTTGATTATACTGAAGAGATGTTAAACAAAGCGAGAGAAAACGCAGGTGATTTGAAGGATAAGATTAAGTTTAGAAGAATGGACGCACATAATCTGGAGTTTGGAGAGGAGAGTTTGATTTAATTGTAACTAGAAATCTTACTTGGAACCTTAAAGATCCAGAAAAAGCTTATAAAAAGTTGGTATAAGGTATTGAGAAATGGCGGAAAGATGATAAATTTTGACGCTAATTGGTATTTACATTTATTTGATGATGAAAAAAAGAAGAGAATATGAATCTGATAGAAAGAATGTGGAGCTTTCTGGAATGGAGGACCACTACACATGCACAGATATAGATTCTATGGAAGATATAGCTAGACAACTTCCACTTAGCAAGATTCAAAGACCTGTTTGGGACAAGATTGTTTTAGATAAAATAGGTTTTAAAAATATACAAATAGACCAAAATATTTGGACAAAAACTTGGAATGAAGAAGAAAAATTAAATTATGGTTCTACACCGATGTTTATGATAATTGGGGAGAAATAAACAAATAAAAAATACATCAACTTAAAAGGGATATATGGAGGCGATTGAAATGAATTTAGTAGAGAGAATAGAAAGTTATTGGTCAAAGAGAAGTGATGATTTTTCTGACTTAAGAATAGAAGAGTTAAACAGCGATAAGAGACAATTATGGCAAGATGAAATAATATCAAACTTACCAGATAAAGAACATTTAAAAGTATTAGATGTTGGGTGTGGACCAGGATTTTTCTCTGTTATATTAGCATCTTTGGGGCATGATGTTGTTGGGATTGATTTGACAGAATCAATGATAGAAAAAGCTGGGGAAATAGCTGATATGCTAAATTATGATATAGATTTTCAGGTTATGAATGCACAAGAGTTGAGTTTTGATGATGAGGAATTTGATGTAGTTATTTCTAGAAATTTGACATGGACATTACCTGATATAGAAAAGGCTTATAAGGAATGGTACAGAGTTTTGAAAAAAAGATGGAGTGCTTTTAAACTTTGATGCCGATTATGGACATGTTTCATTAAAAGAAGAGATGAAATCGCTAGGAAAAGAACATGCTCATAATATGATGGATTCTAAGTTAGTAAAGGAATGTGATGATATTAAGCAAGAACTAGAAATAAGCAAAAACATAGACCTCTATGGGATGAAAAATACCTACAAGAGATAGGTTTTGAATCATGTAAAACCGACTGTGAAGTAAGCGGAAGGATTTATAAAATAAAAGATGATTTTTATAATCCAACGCCTATGTTTAAAGTCTGTGCAGTTAAAAATATATAAAAGTTAGTTAAAAATAAATTAGTTAAAATAAACATAAAATATATGCAAATAAATATATAAATATAAGGTAAATAATAAAATATTTTACATATTAAAAAAAAAAGCAGTGCGAAAATTTTACACTGCTTTTTGATGCAATTTTATATAATAGAAGTTGTGGAAATTATAAATTTTTAATAAAATTAAATTAAATAGGAGGATATTGGAAATATTTATGAAAGCTAATCATTTAAGAACGAAAAAATGCTGATTTATGGCGAGCTAGAAAAGTACAGGATACTAGCAGAATCATTATTAGTAGGATTATTAGTAGGACTAGTGATAGTAATGCACAGGCTTATTTTATCAAATGTGTTTTCTCTGTTCAAAAAGTTCTATAACATGGGTAGAGAAAACTTTATCTATATACCACTTATATTTGCAGTACTGATATTTCTGGGATATATCATAGGAAAATCTGTAAAGTTAGACCCTATGATAACTGGTAGTGGTATACCCCAAGTTGAGGGAATATTACTTAGAAAGCTAAAGCAAAAGTGGTATAGTGTTTTAGTTTTAAAATTTGTAAGCGGTCTTGTCTGTTTGGGGACAGGTTTATCACTAGGGAGAGAAGGCCCATCTGTTCAAATTGGGGCATGTGTTGGAGAAGGATTTGCTGAAACGACGAAAAAAATGGACAATGAAAAGAAATATTTTATAACATGTGGAGCGAGTGCAGGGCTTGCTGCAGCGTTTAATGCACCTATGGCAGGTGTTATGTTTTCGCTAGAAGAGGCGCATAAAAACTTTTCACCAATCGTTCTTCTTTCGGCTATATCAGCATCACTTGCGGCTGATTTTGCATCTAAAAACTTCTTTGGATTAAAACCATCATTGAACTTTCAACAATTATCAGCAATGCCGTTAAAATATTATTGGGCATTATTAATTTTGGGAGTTGTTGTAGGAATTAGTGGAACGATTTTTAATAAGGGGTTATTAATATCTCAAATATTATATAAAAAGACAAACTTATCTATAGAAATGAAGTGCATTATACCGTTTATAATAACTGGTATAGTTGGACTTACACTACCATCATTATTAGGTGGTGGACATGATTTAATAATGAGTTTACAAAATTTAAATATATCGACGAAATTATTAGTATTTTACATAATAATTAAATTTATATTTACTTTTATATGCTTTGGTTCTGGAGCGCCAGGAGGTATATTCTTCCCATTATTAACTTTAGGCTCTTTAGTTGGAGATTTAGTAGGTATTATCATGGTTACTTATTTCAATATCCCATCGCATTATTTATTAAACTTTATAGTAATAGCAATGGCTGGACATTTTGCAGCTATAGTAAAATCGCCAATAACAGCGATTATATTAATATCTGAGATGACAGGCTCACTTAATCACTTACTTTCTCTAGCAGTTGTGTCATTAGTTGCTCTTTTAGTTTCTGACTTATTAAATACAAAACCAATTTATGAGGCACTATTAGATAGAATTTTACAAAGTAATCATCTTTCTTTGGAAGGAAGTTATAACAAAAGACATTAGTTGAGGTTTCTGTAGAGTTAGGAAGTGTAATGGATAACAATTATATAAAAGATATTGCATGGCCAGAGGGGTGTCTAGTTGTATCAATACTTAGAGGTGAAAAGGAAATAATACCTTGTGGATCGACTCTACTTCTCGCTGGTGATTTGGTGACTGTTATGACAAACGAAAATACAGCTCCAAATGTGCTAGATGATATAAGCAAGAAGGCTAGTTGTTATTAAGTTTTGCTAAAATAAAATTATATTTATGAAAGTAGTTATTTTGATGTATTTTTATATCAAAATAAGAGAACAATTAAATAAAGATATTTTTTAGATCGTATATTTGATATAATAAAATAATGTAGATAATTTAATAAAATCACGACAGTATATTTTTATATTGTCGTGATAATTTTTAATACATTAAGGTGGAAAATATGATAGATATAGATAATTTAAATAAAAATCAGCAAATAGCAGTAAATCATGTCGATGGACCATGTATGGTATTGGCTGGGCCAGGGTCAGGAAAGACAAGGGTAATAACTTATAGAATTGTGAATATGGTCATGAACGAAGGTATACCACCGACTAGAATCCTTGCGATAAGTTTTACAAAGGCATCTTCAATCGAGATGAAAAACAGAGCCTTAAGTATATGCAATGATTTTAGAATGAATAAGGTAACTTTCGGTACGTTTCATGCGGTATTTTTCAGGATTCTTAGAAAATTTGAAAAGATGAATCTAGATAGTATTTTGGACGAAAAGACAAAACGTTTCGCACTTAAAGGGATTTTAAAAAAGTCTAAATGTAGAAAATGGAGAAGATGATGAGCTTATAGGCCAAGTTATAAATGAAATCTCATATGTAAAAAATGAGCTTATGGACAAGTCTGATTTTCACTCTGAAGTACTTACAAAAGACGAATTTATAAATACATACAATATGTATGAAAATTATAA
>VOFB01003571.1_pt1 | contig 44117 bp, 54 predicted proteins | sample 5384141 | NCBI WGS metagenome assembly VOFB01 (sample SAMN12384721, study PRJNA508395) | human gut metagenome | isolation source: healthy gut A | host: Homo sapiens | reverse complement strand
ATTCTTTCCAGCAGAAAACAGTCACTTATGGTTTACCGGATTTGCGGAATGAGTTTTGCGAGAGTAGTATTATTGTATTTGGGAGAATGTGTGGTTTTGACGGTACCAGCTTATGTTATCGGTGTTTTGTTGTTTGAGCATGTAATTTTGAAAAAAGTATCAAAATATTATGACTATATGAGTAATAGCTATAGCAGTTATGTTTATATGGTTTTATTTGCTATTTATTTTATACTGTCTTTGTTAATATTACTTTTTATGATCATATATGCATTAAAAACAGACAAAGAGTTAGATGTGAAAGGAGGGGCCCGATGAAATTGAAATATGCAATGTTTGAACAGAAAAAAAAATAAACTTATGACGGTGCTGATTTTTTTTCCAAATAGTAATTGTGTTCATCATGCTCGTCAGCATTATCTCTGCAATTACATCGAGGTATGAAAAATATAAGCCGTTGGAATGCTTCTTTCAGGGCGATGGTTTGAATATGCATATAAATGATCTGCTAGGCAGAAACGGGCAGCGGTATCTTCCGTTTACAGAATCTTCTGATGTAGAAAAAAGCTTAAAAAAAGCACATATGGTAAGCTCCTATGATGTACAGATGACATTTGACATTGACAATAAAAAGGAAGAATTGGGAACATGGTCTCCGGTTATTGGTTATGATGATGAGTTGATCGCAGCATATACTCCTGAGATAGAATCAGGACGCTGGCTTAGAACAGAGGATGCAGATACGGATGTGATCGAGATCGTGTTGGCGCAAAAAGATGACACTCATAAAGTGGGAGAGGTTATAACTTTGACAACTTCTGATGTGGTAAAAGATTCGAGAGAATACAAGTTATCACAACCGGTTCAGGCTAAGATAGTGGGAATTCTTGCAGATGGAGCCAGTCCGATCATGCGTACGATGCATTATGGTGAATATTCTGATTTCAGAGATTATTATTATCCGTTTAACAGGGATGAAGAGGAAAGGGCAATTGTCTTTGTATCCAAGAGACATTGAACATAATAATAAGATCCATGCGAAAACGGAACAAGAAAATTTAATAGAGGGTGAAACCTGTATATGGCCATATATCATTTCAGGCCCATGTTTTATACAATATGAGAAAGGAATTACACAGAAGGAAAAAGATTATAATTCAAAATATCTTGCAGTGAATGGAAGATATGAATTTCGTCATACATCCGCAGAAATGCGGGAAAACAGTATGGAATATATTATGAATCAGATGAATATGTTAATTCCTATTTTGATTGCGATGATCATTCTTACGTTGATGTCTATCATTAGCAGTACCGTTATTATGATACGACAAAACATGCACAATTATTCCATTTATTATATGATGGGCTTCACTTGGAAAAGATGTGTGTTGATTCATGTGGAAAGCGTGATTATGATGCAAATGGGGATATTTTTATTTACCATGTTATGTATTGCTATTTGCGAGAAAATTGGTGCGTTAGATCGAATGGTCTTTTCTTTGGGAAAATGGCAGTTGTTGGGTTGTTTCGCTATGATGGTGCTTTTTATTGTATTTAGTATTTTGCTGTCTTTTCTGTTAATTGGGAAGAAATCGGCAAAGGACATTTTAAGGGAGGTAGAATAAAATGGTTCAACTTGATAATATTGTAAAGACCTATAACAAAGGAAAGAGTAATGCTTTTGAGGCACTCCACGGAATATCGTTGACGATAGAGGATGGAGAAATGGTTGCCATTATTGGAACCTCAGGAGCTGGAAAATCCACCTTATTACATATACTTGCTTGTATTGATGGTTACGATTCGGGAGAGTATCGTATTGATGACATGACAATTGGCAAAATTTCTGAAAGAAAGATGGCGGCAATTCGTAATGAGAAAATTGGCATGGTAATGCAGGACTTTGCGTTAATAGAAGAATTTACGGCATTGGATAATGTCATGATTCCGTTGGATTTTGCAGCAAGAGGTAAGAAAAAACGGAAAAAAGACAGGAAAGAAATTGCACGCAAAATGCTTGAAATGGTGCAGATGCAAGATTTTGTCGATAAGCCTGTGAGTAATCTTTCCGGGGGTCAGAAGCAGCGCGTTGCAATTGCTAGAGCGATTGCAAATGAACCTGCGTTGATCTTGGCAGATGAGCCAACAGGAGCGCTGGATACGGAGACAACAAAAGAAATTATGAAAGTATTTATTGATCTGAACAAACAGGGAAAAACAATTGTTATTGTTACCCATGATTTGGCTGTAGCGGAGCAATGCGGCAGAGTGATAAAGATCGAAGATGGGAAGATGATAGAGTGAGAGTACTTTGCATCATGCCTCCGTCATGGTTGTTAATGGTGTGAGATGTCGTTATACAAGGGATAGTGAAAATATACGATACTGTGCTGATTTAGTTGTGCAAATTATACAAAAAATGATTAAAATTTTTTTGATGTTGTACTTTGTGCGGAAAAATGATAACATTGTATATATGATACTCGCTTGATTAAAGAGCGGTCATATGGAATCGGATGCATTTGAATTATTGAGTTTTGGAACATCTTGGGTTAGTTGACATAATTTGGGAACAAATGGAGATTCTGTTATGGTAATTATGTCAAATAAAGGTTTTTGTGATTATGATTATGAGAAAGGAAAAATAAATGGAAAGATATCATAATATCGTTCGACATGCATATCATACTGTACCATTTTATCAAGAGTTATTTGACGAATGTTCAGAACTTGACGATATTGATTTGACAAGGCTTCCTGTTGTTGATAAAAGACAAATGGTTACATCGGGCAGGATGATGTTATCATCTAAGTATATTCCACAATATATGGCAAAGACGTTGAAATGGTATAGAACGAGTGGCAGTACGGGCATTTCGTATGAGGTGTATTGGGATGAAAATGATGAAAAAAAATTCGCTGAGAGGTTTGTGGTTATTACGTTGGAAGTATTATGGTATTACGCCTAAACACAGACTAGTTTATTTTTTTCCCTCTATAGGGGTTGTGACAAATATAGGAAGAGAGAAAATTCTTTAGCGGTATCTCGAGGACTTTTGTGTCAGGAAGATTTAATGGAGGTATTTACTCTGATAAAAGAATACAAACCCCAGTGGATGATATTGCAACCGAGTGTTGCTGTATTGCTTTGTGATTTAGTTAAGCAGTATGGTGCGTTAGATGATATACAATATATAGAGTTTACTGGGGAATATTTGGATTCAACCGTTAGAAAGATGGTTGAGGAAACATTTCATTGCAAGACTGCAAATCAATATGGTACAAAGGAGGTTAATTCTATTGCATATGAATGCCCAAAAGGGCATATGCACATTATGTCGGATAATGTTTATTTAGAACAAGTAGGAGAAAATCTGTGTGTTACATCATTGTGTAATCATGCTATGCCGTTTGTTCGATATTGCTTAGAAGACAGAGGAAAGATTATACAAAATGTGCGGTGTGAATGTGGGCGTTGTGGGGATGTTCTTCAATTATATTCTGGCAGAAGTAATGATTTTATCAAGAGGGCAGATGGTAGAATATATCATGCCTATAAGCTGATGCAGATTGTACAAACTCTTAATTATGAAATGGGAGGAAGTATTTTGCAATATCAAATTATTCAGCAAGATTTTGATGATTTTTTTGTTTAGGATTGTGTTGGAAAACGACAGCACAGTTAATGAACAGGATTGGCTAACAAGACGTTTGCAGGAAGACACAAGAGGTGCTCTAGGCGACAAATGTAATGTTGTAGTTTTATTAGAAGAGAAACTGTTTGCAGAAAATGATGTGATTAAAAGTAAGGTATTTCTTTCGAATATATAACATAAAATGACGTCACGGATGTGAAATGTAAAAATATACATTTTACAGGAACTATCAGATGAAAGAAAAGACGATGTTTTAACGGCATAGCATTCAAAAAAATAATAAGGAAGAGAGCAAAATGGGACATTGCATACATATTGATGAAATTGTATGGGAAAAAACGTTGTGGAGGAAATTTTGCAAGTATGCAGGAAGACGAGATAAGAGATTGGTATTCCCCGAAGAGCCTGTAGTAGTGGTTCAGGATACTGACACAATGCTTTCTGATTTCGAAGCAAATGTGATTGTAAAGAAAGCTTTATCGGATTTTTTAGATAAAAAGAAGCCGTTGAAGAGATATTATTCAGATGATGACCAAAAGTGTAAACTTACAATCAATACACAAGTTTATGCGGACGCATATTTGTTTTTAAGCTTGCGTTTAGCAATATTGCAAACCGATGAGCAGGCAACATCAGAGATAGACAAACATTTGCTAAACATTGTGCTGAATTATAATCAAAATTATTGGCATTATTATGATTTTGAAGAACGATTGGCAGATATGCTACTTACAGAGGGAATAAAATATAAAGACATTCCCGTTAATGAGATTTGTGGGTTTATAATACAAGGTCTTCGTAGTGGTAAGTATGTATCGGTTCATTTGGATGAGTATTACATGGATCGAAAAAGAGTCTCAGGGGGGATTCATCTCGTACGGGAGAATTTGATTTATGGGTATAATAATGAAAAGCGTGAGTTTTACGCTTTTGGCTTTGGTCAACGAAAAAAACGGAGACATTTATTGTTACTTATGACGAAATGATTCCAGCTTTTGAAAAAGGAAGGTTGTTTTTCTTTCATGGAGCGGGATATTTATCGATGGACGGGTGTTATCCGTTAAATTATATTCAATTGGCAACGCCAAAATCATTTGTTTTGACGGGGGAATATTTACGGGAAAGGATATCCGATTTTTGAATCCCAAGGAAGGAACAGTTACCCCTGATGATATGCAAGTGTATGGTGCGGAAGTGTATGACATGATTTTAGAGGAACTGAAAGGAGAGACAACTAGAGAAACCATTGATTATCGTACCTTTCATCTTTTTGTGGGAACATAAAAAGAATGTGTATCGTTGTCTAAAGGAAGTTCAGCAACGGGAAGGAATTATCAGTGAAGAACTAGTTGCAAAATATCAAAAGGTTGTGAATGGTTTTCAGGGATTAAGAATTGTGTATATGAAAGAAGCGGGAATTACAGAACGTTTGATTCGCACAAAAAAGTACATAAAATATGCGGTCTTAACGAGCGCATTTTAGAAATTTTTCAGAGGGAGGTGGAAAGAGAAAAAGCAGTGTTACAGGAAATAGTAATAGAATTACGGTGAAGATAGGAGGGATTTTGTAGGACGAAAGTGATTTTTAGCAAATAAAAACAACATTAGAAAATATTGATTACAGAGTACATATTAAGAAAAATAAGAATGAATTTAAAATATGATATGTATCTCAGTGGAGGTAAATTATGAAAAAAAGGCTATTATGTTATGTTTAAGCACTTTGTTGTGCGTGAATCAGTTTAGTACAGCATTTGGGGTTTGCGCAGCGCAAATAGATGTTGTACCAAAAGTGACAGTCAGAAATGCGGAGGAGATATATCCTATTGATCCTAATGATAAGGAGTGGGCAAAATTAGAGACGGAAGAGGAGAAATTTGATAAGACACAGATTAATAATATCGTGATTGATCAATTGACATCTGAGGTATTGCTTGAAGTAATTATAAAGAATCCGATGATATCGGCGATTGAAGAGCAAGAAACTAGAAAAGATGGAGTAGAAACGTTTGTGCAAAAACGAATGTAGGGAAAAAAATTTCTAGAGAGAGAAGATGCCATTGATGCTGTTATCAAAGAATATCTTTCTTTAGAAATTCCTGCGGATACATTAAATGATTATTCTGACATGGATGGACTGACAGGGAAAGCGTTGGACGATGCGGTGACAAAACTGTTAAAAGATAAGGAATTTTCAGAAAATGTTGACAAGGATCTGGAATCATTTCATAAAGTACATTTTTTGGAGGGATTCCTTTTACAGGATAACATATATGAACAATTGACGGTTGCCAACAAAAAGAGAATTGTATGCGAAATCGCTTGAATTACAAGAACAGGAATATGAGAGTGATGTATTTAGTTATACGGCGGAAAAGGAATTGTATAGAGCGTTGGCACAAGATCAGGATATGAAACCGTACATTATGCTGCGTTCAGGGTAAATGATCCACATAAAACAGAATATGTAGATACGCCAAAGGGTAGTAAAGTGGAAGTGTTAAGATATACAAATAATGCGCCAAATAGTGATGCAACGGTTGCAGCATTCAAGAAAAAAGATGGCTATACTGTTTATGCGAGAGGGTATACGCATACAAATTGTCATGCATATACTTGGGCTGGTACAACTAGTGTATGGTTGGCAAAACCCGGTAAGTATTTATCGGATGGAAGTTATAAGAAAGTAGGTTCTCGGATCCGACCAACAAGTCCATATCAAAAAAAAATAGTGCAGGACATTCTGCAATATTTATTAGGCGTGCGGGAGAAAGGGATTGCATTGTTCGAACAACGTTAATGGGAAAACCGATATACGAAACGACTTTGTCCAGAGATTTTCCAAGTGATTATGACGTTTATGATAGGGTGTGCTAATATGTTGAGGAGGTGTTTTTATGAAAAAAATCATATACCCAGTAGGCATGATAGTGATCGGAGTTCTTATTTGTGTGTTGGCAAAGGGAGTGGACCAGCGACCGATTGCAGCCAAAAAGAATGTTAATAGCAAGCAATCTGAGCTTACGTATGATAAAACAGAACAAGAGAAAAAAGTCTACCCGATCGTGAACCGGATAACAATAATCTTGTTGCATTAAAGACAAACTTGTTGCCATACGGATTACCGGGAAGACAAAAAGGATGGTATGGAGACTTGCTGGCGGAAAAACTGGGGATTGAAGTGCATTATGTTCAGCCTTCATATTTTGCGGAGCGAGATAGCGATATGGATATGTATTTATTTTTTATGGGAAATGTGAGTTATTATGATGCGGTTAAGGCGGGAGAATTGTTAGATCTGGAACCGACCTTAAAGAAAAATCCTAAGATATATAAGCGCTACAAAAATGCTTTTCGATATATCAAGAAATATACTTATAAAAAACAGGGAAAAAAGGAATTTACGGTTTCCCGGTCAACCTAAAATCATTTGATGATAAAGGAAGAAAACTTGATTGCGTATCCATTTTGTCGGGATCCAACAACAAGAACAAGGCGATGGATCTTTTGCTGTATTCTGCCTCAGATGAAGGGATTATGAATTGGACGTATGGACCGGAAGGAGAAATGTGGGAACGCAAAAACGGCAAGTATGTCGTATTAAAAGATTGGTCAGCAGAGGAGGGGACTGACGAAGATGAGGAATATGTGGAATATTCTGATTATTCTTCAGATTATATCTGCCCGAGGACGTTGATATATTTAATCCCCAATACTTCTCTGGGAGCAGAATTAACCGGAGTGAAGATTAAGAGATTTTAGAGGCTGAAAATCCTTTGTGTAACGTTGGAAAAAAGCAAGTGCATGTTTTGAATGAATTAGATGATTTGAGTTGTCTATGAAGATGGGAGGACAGATAATGCATAGGGAACAGAAAAATAGCAGAGATCATAGGTTAGCAATTGTGACACGACAAGGTCATAAAATTACTTATGGTGCATTACAACGGCAAATAGAAGAATGCCTATCGTATGTAGATAAGGAGAGCCGTCAACTTGCACTTATTCTCTGTGACAATTCTTATATGAACCTGTGTATTTATCTGTCCTGTCTATCTGCAAAAAAATACCAGTGCTTCTTCTTGATGTGTCAGAACAGCATAGGGTAAAAGAAATTATCTCGGAATTTACAATTTTTTATATGTGGGTACCTCAGGGAATGGTGTTAAACATACCACAGCGCTACATCGCAGAAATGGAGGGGTATGTTTTATATGAGTTAATACAAAATAAAATAGAATCCTCATTTATTCAGGAAGAGATTGCATTATTATTGCCAACTTCCGGGAGTGAGGGGAAAAGTAAGTTTGTGATGCTTTCTTATAAAAATATTATCAGTAATACAGAAGCCATTATAGAAGCGTTACATATAAAGGAAACGGATCGCGCAGCGGTGATGCTCCCATTGTGTTATTCGTATGGTTTATCGGTAATACATACACATTTATATCAGGGCGCTGTGTTACTGATGCCTGACTTAGCAATGGTTCGTCCGAAATTTTGGGATTTTTTGTCCCGAGAAAAAGTAACTTCACTTGCTGCAGTGCCTTCTGGCTATGAACTTATGCGAAAATTAAGAGTATTTGAAGGTAAGTATGATTTATCAAGCTTACGAATTATTACACAGGCGGGAGGCGCAATGCGCATTGATACACAAAGGTATTTATTAAAACACTGTAAACAGTGTGCACCCAATGTACATATAGCGATTATGTATGGGCAAACGGAGGCAACGGCGAGAATTACAACATATTTTGTTGATGAACATATGGATAAAATTGGCAGTGTTGGCAAGGTGATTCCAGGGGAGATATTTGGATTATAGGAGAGCAGACGGAGGGCGAGGTATGCTATAAGGGAGATAATGTATTTTTGGGCTATGCGAGATGCCAGCAAGATATTGAGATTTTGAAAGAACATAACAGCCAATTGCTTACTGGAGATGTAGGATATATAGATTTTGATGGGTATTTATATTTGACGGGAAGAAAAAGTCGATTTGCTAAACTTAACGGATACCGAATTGGTTTGGAGGGATTACAGTCAGAATTGTCAGACAATATAGGATGCGAAATTTGGTGTACAATAGAGCGAAAACAAGATGAGGAAAATCTTGTTGTATGTTGGAGTGACAAATCAGTTGCGAAAGAAGTGATACAATCAGTGTTGAAGCTGGAATGTAAATTGCGTGGGAAATGGAAGGTACAATATGTACCGTATTTTCCGTATAAACAAAATGGTAAGCCGGATTATAATGCTTTGATAAAACTTTTTATGTTTTAGTAGAAAGGAGATAATTTAATATTGAAAGAGAAAGATAAATTTATAGCTATTGTCGCATCGGTTGGAAACATAGACGAAATAGATAAGATTAAAGATGATGCAAGTTTATTTGAGGATTTACATTTTGATTCCTTGGCAGTTGTAGAATTATTGAGTACAATAGAACAAGAGTTTGCGGTTGATTTCACAGTGCTTCCGGATTTTTTAGAACGTTTTGAAAGTGTAGGGAAAATTTGGGAAGGAATACAGATCCTATCGCAGTAATTATGATATAATGAGCACACAGTGCTCATCTTAGGAGTTTCTCCGAAACTCCATTATGCGCAGAAATCATGCGCAATGATTATGATATAATGACTCCAAAATCCAGATGCTTTGCATCTGCCGCGCATTGCGCTTTATGATTTTGTCGTTCACAAATTCTGCGCAAGTGAACAAGCTCCCTTGCGTTGCGAATTTGTGATATAATGAGCACTTCAGGGGGAATATTGAGACAGGAGAAAGATGCGTTATGAAAAAATATGTAAATCCAATTGTTATGGTATTGATCGGAGTTCTTATTTGCGTGTTGGCAGAGGGAGTGGATCAGCGGACGGTTGTCAAAAAGAAGAATGTAAAGATTGATCAATCGAAGCTTACTTATGATGAAGCGGAACAGTACAGAAGGAGTTTGCCTGATCGTGAACCGGATAACAATAATCTTGTTGCATTAAAGACAAACTTGTTGCCATACGGATTACCGGGAAGACAAAAAGGATGGTATGGAGACTTGCTGGCAGAAAAACTGGGGGTTGAAGTGCATTATGTTCAGCCACCATATTTTGAGGAGCGAGATAGCGATATGGATATATATTTATTTTTTTATGGGAGAGGTGTCTTATTATGATGCTGTTAAGGCAGGAGAATTATTAGATCTGGAACCGACCTTAAAGAAAAATCCTAAGATATATAAGCGCTATAAAAATGCTTTTCAATATATCAAGAAATATACTTATAAAAAAACAGGGAAAAAGGAATTTACGGTTTCCCGGTCAACCTAAAATCATTTGATGATAAAGGAAGAAAACTTGACTGCGTATCCGTTTTGTCGGAATCCAACAACAAGAACAAGGCGATGGATCTTTTGCTGTATTCAGCTTCAGATGAAGGGATTATGAATTGGACGTATGGACCGGAAGGAGAAATGTGGGAACGCAAAAACGGCAAGTATGTCGTATTAAAAGACTGGTCAACGGAGGAGTGGGCCAACAAAGATGAGGATTACGTGGAATATTCTGATTATTCTACAGATTATTTCTACCCGAGGGCGTTGATATATTTAATTCCGAATACTTTTCTGGGAGCAGAATTAACCGGGGTGAAGATTTCTAGGATGTGAGAATGTTTTTTACAACATAAGATTTATCGACTCGATATAGAAATTAATATGTCCTAGACTGAACTGACTATAATGTAACACCCCCGGCAGACGTTTTTGTCTGCCGGGGGTGTTTGTTGTTATCCTTAAATACGGTTATGCAATATGATGCTATCGTAAGGCATTGGATTACCTCATGTTTTGTCGGATTATTCGAATCCTTTTTTGATCTGTTCTGCGATCGCACCCATATCTTCTTCCGGTTCACCGGGTTTCCAAGTAATATTTACCTGATCATCTTTATAACGAGGAATCAAATGTACATGCAGATGAAATACTGTTTGACCAGCGGCCTCACCATTATTCTGCAAAACATTTAGGCCATCGCAGTTTAAGCTTTTCTTCATGGCAGCAGCACATTTCTTGGCAACTCCCATAATCTTGCTGCAATAATCATCTGGCAGTTCATAGAGATTTGCAGCGTGCGTTTTAGGAAGGATGATGGAATGACCGCGGGAAGCAGGCCCAAGATCCATGATTACATTGAAATCCTCATCTTCGTAAATCGATGTTGTCGGAATCTCTCCATTTGCCAATTTGCAAAAAATACAATCCTTGTCAATATGTTTCTCCATAATATTCCTCCATTCTGCCGTCCTTACAGCGGCACTAATACTATTTGAATTTCAAACTTTGCACGGAGTGGCTACTTGACCACATATTGCTCATTATGTCAGCAATAAATAAAATATTTTGCAGCCGATAAACTAAATTGTTCTGTCATCCGAGAACTAAGATAATTGCCGTAGAACGCAACGTTTTTACGTGATTTCTTATTTTGTTAAGTCTCTGATGAATACATGCCTAAAGGAGTGTCTGAGATGTCCCGGTTTAGCAAGGTATCATCAATTTTTGGACGGGACGCTTTCGCTACGATGCGCTACGTCACGTTACTTAATGTCTCTGAAATACGAGACATAAGTAACGACGAGCGCAAAGTCCCTTTCAAAAATGATGATTACCTTGCTTCCGGGACTTCGAGTTTCCGAAAGGCATGTAAATCATACATCAGAGACAACAAAATTTAGAAATCACTGTAAAAACAAAATGCGGAAAGGCAATTACTATAGTTCTCGGATGGCAGAAACCACTCTTTGGTGGCTGCAAAATGCTATATAGTCATTGACATAATGAGCAATATGTGTTTTCGAGTTGGTTGATCCGTGCAAAGTTTGTGTTTGTCTATTCGAAGCGGAAAAGTTCATCGAAGCTGCGCAGGATCTTGAAATCACCTTTGGCAATCACATTGCCGGTACGAAAAGCACTTTGTAATGTGGTTTCGCCGTGTATGATCTGTGTCAGCAACTCCGCTTTGAGCTTCATAGTCACGTGTGGTTCGAAATTTTTCGGCTGCTTGTAGGTACAATGCAAAATATCACCGTCAGCCGTGATATAAAGACAGCGGTCTTCATCTGTGATCTCAAGGGTAAACCGTACGGAAATGTCCGGAATACCGTGGAAATGTGATGAAAGCGCACGGATATAGGGGTCGGAGCTTGACATAGGATCTTCATCATCCCCTAGTAATGTGCGGAAAATTTCAGACAATTCCTGAATGTCTTCTTTTTGCTTCTGCACGTATTGGTCATTAGAAACATATTCCGACAACTGTTCACTTTCCTGTGGTGTCAAATCAATGCTTAACGGACGCGATAATGTGTCCGGTGACAGGGAATTACTGGAAGGCAATGTCTCCAGCTTGCCGGTAAAGGTGCGGTAAAATAGCTCTACTCTTTTTCTCTACAAATGTAGTATACCCATCATTAGCTTTGAAATCTTCCGGATCTGTTATATATGCCTCAATGCCATCGCAAGGTTTGCCACCAAGCAGTTCCCAAGCTTTTGTAAGCTGTAGGGAGGCCTCTTTCTCCCCATAGGTGGTCGATAGAACGACGGGCATCATGCATAGGGATTGAATGGTTTCTTTGTCACCGTACAACCAGCAGGCATCCAAAAACTGCTGTAACAACCCTCCATAGCTAAACCATTCTACAGAGGCAGCTAGAATAACGGCATCCGCTTCTTTGAGCGTTTTCGGTAAAACGGAGATGCCTTTTTATCTTCGTATAGATTGTAGCGTCGAACGACAACGTTGAGCTCGTTCAATACTTCTGTTATTTTGTCCATAACATAGATGGTAGGATCTTCGATCAATCCTCTGCCACCATAATAAATATTAACTTTCGTCATGAGTCTATATTCCTTTCTCTTTGGACAGAGTCAATAAAGTGTACATAGCAAATCCGCTGATCAAACCACCGATATGTGCTGCGAAATCGACATTTGGTATTGCAAAACTTCCATAAACAATCCAAAAGATCATAAAATGATCTGACGCAGATCCGGGGATTCTTGACGGTCATGATGAAAAATCAATGCAAGGATTAAAGCACCCATAAGACCGTAGATCGCACCGGAAGCACCCACCGAGGTACTTGCGGAATGTATAACTACATTATAAACGATTGAGGTGCAGCCTGCAAGAAGACCGCTGACCAGATAAAGAATCAGATAACGGATATGACCCAAACGTCGTTCCAAGTAAGCACCGATAAAGATCAAAGTGATCATATTGTTAAAAATATGTTCTCCGGATATATGTAGGAACATCGAAGTAAATAATCGATACCATTCCTGCTTGTCAAAGACGAGTTCTGCGCTTAGTGCTCCCATAGAAAACAGAGCGTCTCTTTTGTCTGGGATCAGATCTCCATATACAAAAAGCAGGATGTTGACAGCAACCAGTAAGAGTGTCACAAAAACACTGCGCATGGCAGGCAGAACGGATCGAAGGTCAGAAGTTCGTTCCGGTCCCTCCTGCAGGAATTGCTCTAAGTCTTTCTGCAAAGGGGAAAATAAAGTGTCTACATCTTCATAGGCCTGTAATATGCCCTGCGATGGAATGATCTGCCAATAGTTCTTGCGATCCGAAATAATTTTCTGCCGAGAGAATCATCTTCCGTCATCAAAATATAGAGATATTCACAGTTGTCAAAATTGTTATCTACTAGCATTTGCTGAAGTTGGTCAGAGATCATCGCTATATTTTCGGCGTTCAGTGTGTATGGTTCTCCGCCCGGATACGGTCTTTTTCTTCGTATCGTGTATCTGCAGCTTTGACAGCGGCGGCAGTCTCTGCGTCGATGATCACGACTACAGGGGTGCAGACAGGATCCTTTGTATGGAGATAGATGTCGAGAAATGGGCAATCCGTTTCGACAACACCGTAATTATATTTTGCAAAAGGTGATCCAAAGTTGTATCGTGCATAGTAATCTTACATTCCTTTCCAAACTTGCTAAGTTACCGTGTGTTCGCACTTTGCCAAACGCACAAAAGGTGGTCTGTCAATACCTTTGTGCATATGAAGTATGAGTTACAGATGTATATTGTAACAAAAAAGAAAACGTCGAACAAGGGCGTAAAATGATATTCGATGGGCACTGTTTTCACAGGATAGGACATAGTATGATGAAACTGCAGGAAACAAAAAGCCATGAAATTAACGGAAGGTGGAGAGGCAGATGCAGCAATTATATGCAAATTACAGCTTACTAATGATAATGCTCGGTGCAGGGATTATCACACTGCTCCTGCAAAGTATAGCGGGTCATGTTATGAACGATCTGTTAGAGGAGTGTTCTAAAATTGCCGGGACGAAAAATCCGTGGATCCGCAATTTGATCAAAAATTTCAAGTGTGTTACGAACTACATATTCCGGCAAAAGATGTGGGCGGTTTTGTGGACAGGTACCTGTTAGAATACCGGGCATATCAAATACGATTATCTACTTGGGAAAATGTTGGACTGTATGGGGCATGGTTTGTGGGAATGTATTTTGGGGTGTGTACGATTTATGGGATATATATTCAGACATCACTTCAAGTTTATGGTATGTATTGTATCTACACCGTTATCATATTAGCACTTATTTTTGAGGCGAATTATTGATGCAGGTGCATGCACATAAAAAATGATCCGTATTTATTTGTTGGATTATTTGGAAAACAGTTTGCAGCCACGATTGGAAAATCAATATTTGTATCCGGAAGAGCAGGCAAAATATCAACAAGCTTATTTCGAGGAGCCGGAGCAGCAAACGCTTGCATTAGCTGCCGGTAATGAGGAAACAGAGCAGCAAACGCTTGCATTAGCTGCCGGTAATGAGGAAACAGAGCAGCAAACGCTTGCATTAGCTGCCGGTAATGAGGAAACAGAACAGGAAAAGGAAGCTGTCTGGTCGATTGCCGGGAGATGGCAGGACGGTATGGAATATGCGGTTCATGAGGAATGGCAGAATGAACATGGACATGCATGCAAGCAGACTTTGGCACCGACTTGGCCGGAGGGGGATATGTGCAAGCAGACTTTGGCACCGACTTGGCCGGAGGGGGGATATGTGCAAGCAGACTTCGGCACCGGCTTGGCTGGAGAAAGGCATACGTGAGCAGAAAGAGCAAAGAGCAGAAGAAAAACTAACGCTGCTCGGAGAAATTATGGAAGAGTATTTCTAGAAATGGAGGATGACACAATGGAAAAGAGATTTGGCATTTCAGATGCGGCGAGACAGGTTGGTGTGGAGGCACATGTACTGCGTTATTGGGAGGATGAACTTGGGTTAGCGATTCCACGTAATGGGCAGGGACATCGATACTATAGAGAGCAGGACATTCATATTTTGCATAAGATCAGAGATTGGAAAGAGCAGGGCTTTCAACTTCGTGCTATTAAGCTGCTTTTGCCGGATCGAAGACGAGTCGAGGCGATGACGCCGCAGGAATTGTATCATCTGCGTGAAGAGTTAAATCAAAAGGTGCAGATGGAAGAAGATCGATCGCCAAAGCATGCAAGAATGGGGCAGGTGACTCCGTTGCCGTCAGCAATGGAAGTGGCGGAGCCGGTGAGCAGCATCAGCAAAGAACAAAAATTGCAGCAGTTTGAGCAGATGATGCGTGATATGATCACAAGTGTTGTGGAACAGCAGACGCAACAATCTGAAGAGCGGATCGCAGAGGCTGTAACAGAAAAGGTGAGTAAGCAAATGGATTATTTGATGCGGGAAAAGGAAGAGTTACAACAAAAGCAAATAGAAATATTAGAAAAATATTAATCGAAATGCGTCCGGCGGCAAAAAGAAGCGGCAGCCACCGAAGAGCTGCCGCAGGTTACAACGATCAGATCCCGCAAGAAAGAGCGGGAGGCAAAACGCAGTGTAGGATGGCTGCATCTGCCATTCTGATCCATGAATTATTTTTGACGGGTTATTTGTCTGCACTTTTGACAACGATTTTGCATTTAGCGCGAACCCCATTCGCAAGTGTTGCGGTTACGTAAGTCGTTCCGGGTCTTTTGCCTCGAAGGACACCCTTTTTATTAATAGTAGCGATACGTGTATTGAGTATGGTATATACCGGTTTTTCCTTCGTAATGCTTGGACGAAGCGTAATCCGCACTTTCCTCGTCTTGGATTTTGTTATCTTATATTTGGAATGCTTAAATTTGATGCTGACAGCATGTGGTGATACAGATACCTTGGCTTTCAGTGTGGTTGGACGATTCATAAAGAAAAGTCCTGACGTTGATCGGATGCGGATCTGAATGGTTGCTGTACCGGCCGCCATACCATAGTAATCGCAAGTATTTTCGGATACTTTTGTTACCTTGAGAATGGAAGGATTGGAACTTTTAAATGTCGTTTCATATCCATCCAGATCGTCTAGTAACGTGAGACTGGAGGAGTCGCCGATAAATATTTTTTTTGAAAATTTTTCTTTGTTCCCGGTTTTTGGAACGCTGTAAAGCGCCAGAGGCATCTAAAGCCTGTTTGCCGTTGATCTCAGTTGCAACGACGGGGATCTTCGGTGCCTTAGCGGCGGCCGGTTTACCTTGTGTGCACAAGATCAAGACCAGTGCGATCAGCGCCAGTTTTATTTGTTTTCTATAGTTCATAATTATCCTCATTTCTACACACGTGTTCCATGCATAAGACAATTCGTATCCGGTGTGTATCAACACAAATAGCATGTATTATCATTTTCCACCTATATCAGGTTCGCATTTATCATAGAATAAGATAATGGCAGAAAGGTGTCAAATATTTGCCATCTTTTTCAAATACTATTATACTTATTACAGGAAGTGGTCAGATTCGACGAAGGAGGAACTCATGGAATACATATTGATTGCAGATGATAATAAAGATATTACGGATATTTTAGAAAAATATGTCAAAAAAAGAAGGTTATGGAGCGTTGATCGCCACAGATGGCATTCAGACGGAAGAGCTGTTTCACACATATCATCCGGCGGCCATACTGCTGGATGTGATGATGCCGGGGAAGGATGGCTATGAGGTGTGCCGCACGATCCGACAGGAATCCGCCGTACCGATCATTTTAATTACGGCACGAGGCGAAGACTATGATAAGATCATGGGATTAGACATTGGTGCAGATGATTATATCGTGAAACCGTTTAGCCCGAGTGAGGTTATGGCGAGACTGCGCGCGGTGCTTCGTCGGATAAGCCGTCAGAGTGTGGAGACGCAGTCCGGACAGATCTTACGTGTCAGCAATATGGAAGTGAATTTAGATGAATATACATTTTGCATTGATGGCAAAAAGATTCCAATGACGAAAAAAGAAATTGAAACCATGTGGACGTTAGCAAGTACACCGGGCAAAGTATTTACCAGAGATAATCTGCTTGACAGTTTATGGGGCTACGATTACTACTGAGACAGCCGCACGGTAGATTCGCATATCAAAAGACTGCGTGCGAAACTTGATTCTGTGCCGCATCCGGATTGGACGATCAAGACGATCTGGGGTGTCGGCTACAAGCTAGAGATTGCCGGAGGACAGTAAGACATGAAAGGGCTGCATAAGATCAGACAAAAATGGAATGATTCCAAGCTTGGCAGAAATGATATATCTGTACGCATTTATCTGTCTTTTGTTGTGGTGCTTGCTGTTTCGCTGTTGTTGACCGGGGCAATCTTTAATTATTTATATCAGCGCAATTACACGCGCTCCTACACGGAACTTTTGACCAAACAGGGCAAAAGATAGCACGCCGGGTGTCCAAGTTTCAGTACAAGAAGAATATCGGACAGTATGAAAAATATTCCGTTTATATTGATGAGATTGAGAGTGCAGAGAACACAGATGTATGGATCCTCAGCAATCATAAGGCGAAAAATGCCTTGAAAGAAGATTTTACGAATGCAGAAATGAACGATGACAATCTGACCGATGAAATGTATGCGGTACTTCGCCAGGCGTTTGGCGGACAGACAGGAGCGTCATCAAGCTATGATAAAGCATATGGTATGATGATCCTTCGTGTGGCGATCCCGGTGCACGATTACAAAACCGATCAGGTGATCGGAGCGGTTATGATGGTTTCTATGATCGACCGCCAGACGATGGGACTACGAGAGGGAAAATATCTGATTTCTCTCAGTGCAGTGGTAGCGGTAGTTATTTCGTATTTGATCGCTTTGATCTTTACAAAATATCTGTCTCTGCCGATCAACAAGATCGGTAAGACGATCCGAAGAATTGCGGGAGGCGATTATTCTCCGGTTGAGAAGTACAGTCACAGCAGGCAGTTATCACAGTTGGAGGAGCAATTAGATGTTCTTGCAGAGCGCTTGACAAAAGCGGAGCAGGAACGTGCGAATTTAGAGCAGGTAAGAAGAGACTTTTTTGCAAATGTTTCTCATGAATTGCGGACACCGATCACAGTAGTGCGCGGATATGCGGAAATGCTTCACGATGATGTGCTTTCGGAGGAGGAAGATGTCCGCGGCGTATATGACCGGATCTTATTAGAGTGTCAGGGGATGGAACGCCTGGTGCAGGATCTGTTTTTACTCTCTAAAATGCAGAATCCGGATTTTCAGATGGACAAAGAACCTGTCAGCTTGGCACAGATCTTTGCGGACGTAATGCGCAGTGCACGCGTGATCGGCGAGGAAAAAGAGATTCATTTTGTGGTTGATATACCGGAAGAGCAGCCGTTTATGATCGAGGGCGATTATGGAAGATTACGGCAAATGTTTTTGATCGTGTTAGATAATGCCGTAAAGTTTTCTGAACGAGGGGGCAAGGTGCACTTGACTCTTGTCAGCCGGGACGGTCTGATCAAGGCACAGATCGCTGATCAGGGCATTGGGATCGCACCGGAAGAGCTGCCATATATTTTTGAAAAGTTTTATAAATCAAAGCTGACACAAAATGAAAAGGAACCGGGCTTGGACTAATGATCGCTAAGCAGATCATATTACGCCATGGAGGTGACGTTGAGGTGCAGAGTGTGCCGGGAGAAGGTACGACCTTTACCTTTACGTTTATGGAGCTGACTTCGCTGGAAGAATATGAGTAAATTCATTTGACAGTTGTATTTTTCAAGAAAATTGTATATACTTATAGTACCTGGAATGTACGACAACTTCTGATATTTTGAACCTACACTTTTGAAATGGGATTCCTATATATATGAAAGAATGTCATGCCTTCATTGCAGAAGAAGATTGCATTTCATATGCGGTTGCCCACCTAGCTTCGCTAGGACTCAAAATTCAGGAACCGGCATTTTGGGTATATTTTTTTGTCCAATCTTAAGAACCGTTCGGATCGAATACACATGGAAGATCGCGCGGCAGAAGGTGTGGACAAGTGGAACCGGAAGAAATATACGAAATATTTGGAGGAAGAAAAAGTGGCACAGAAGGGTGATTTATTATCTTTTCGTCCGGACATTAAAGTGTTGGACGCAACAATTCGTGATGGTGGTTTGGTAAATGATTTTTATTTTACAGATGAATTTATCCATAATCTGTACGAAGCAAATGTAAAAGCAGGCGTAGACTATATGGAGTTTGGTTATCGCGCTGATAAAGAGATGTTTGACGTGGATGCTTATGGCCCATGGAAGTTTGCTGAGGATGACAAGATTCGCGAAGTCGTTGGTGATAATGACACCGATCTGAAGATTTCCATTATGGCAGATGTAGGACGCTGCAATTATAAAGAAGATATTCATGACCGCAGCGACAGTCCGGTAGATCTTATCCGTGTGGCAACTTATGTGAATACAATGCCGGCGGCGATCGATATGATCGAAGATGCACACCGCAAAGGGTATGAAACGACTTGTAATATCATGGCGATTTCAATGCGAAAGAGTCCGACATTAATAAAGCGTTAGAAATGCTTGGTAAATCTTGTGTTGATGGCATTTACATCGTGGACAGTTTTGGTTCACTGTTCCCGGAGCAGATCCGCACTATTTCAGATCAGTATATGGAAGTGGGCGAGAAGTACGGCAAATACATAGGAATGCACGCACATAACAATCAGCAGCTTGCTTTTGCAAATACGATCGAGTCCTGTGCAAGAGGTGTGTCTTATTTGGATGCAACGATGAGCGGCATGGGACGCGGTGCAGGAAACTGCTGCATGGAATTATTGCTTGGATTTTTGAAGAATCCAAAGTACAAGCTTTTCCCCGATCATTAAATTCATCGAGCAGAATATTGTGCCATTAAAAGAGCAGGGAGTTGAATGGGGATTTGATATTCCATATCTGTTGACAGGTCATTTGAATCAGCATCCACGTGCAGCAATTGCCGCAATGAAAGAGGGACGCAAGGATTACTCCGGATTTTACAAAGAAATTATTGATAAAGATTGATCCGATTCAAAATAAACGGGTGATCAGGAGTATGTAGGAAAGGAATGTAGGGAAAGTATGGTCGAAGCAATATTTAACACGCCGATCGGAGTGTTTGATTCCGGTTTGGGCGGTGTCAGTGTTTTGCGACAGATGCGTTATTTGATGCCTGCAGAGCAATTCTTATATTATGGGGATTGTGCAAATGCACCATATGGTACAAGGACTGTCGAAGAGGTAAGAGATCTGACGATCAAGCATGTTAGCCGGCTGCTCGATCAGGGCTGCAAGGCGATTGTTGTTGCCTGCAATACGGCGACCAGCTGTGCGATCAAAGAGCTTCGGGAAATGTATTCAGATATTCCGATTGTTGGCATAGAACCTGCGATCAAGCCGGCAGTAACAGAACACCCGGGCGGCAATATACTTGTGATGGCAACACCGATGACGTTGAAGCAGCAAAAATTCAATAAACTGATGCATAAATATGAAGATCAGGCAAATATCATCCCGGTGCCATGTCCCGGCTTGATGGAATTCATCGAGAGCGGAGATTTTGACGGCGAAGAAGTTTATATTTACCTGCATGAACTTTTTGAGGGAATCAAAGAAAGACCGTTGGATGGAATTGTTCTCGGATGCACTCATTATCCATTCGTACAGGATACGATCTTGGAGATGGTTGGAGAACATGTGGATCTGTATGATGGCGCAATTGGCACGGCAAAGGAAATGCAGCGGCGGTTACGCGAGATCAAGTTACTGGCAACGAAAGAAGAGCTTGGACATGTTCATTTTGAATGCAGCGGTAACCGTGGGGAGAAAACAAAGTTGTTTCAGCGATTGATGGCACTTCCGGTTGTGTCAGCAAAACCGATGACGCAAGATCAGTTTAAGGATTATTTTACAATTGATTAATTAAGGAGCTTCCTGTATAATAAAAAATGTGGATGTTGAAAATTGAAAATACCTCAGAGTACAATAAGACTACTGACTGGCAGGTTAGTAAAAATCTTATTGAACAGAGAGGTATCTATAATGAAGTCTAACACACAGAATGCAAAATTGAAGCTATTACAGAAAAAACTTTAGTACTCGGAATTGATGTCGGAAGCGAAACGCACTATGCCAGAGCTTTTTGATTACAGAGGAATCGAGTATTCGAAGAAACCATTTAAGTTTAGTAACACAGAGGCTGGATTTGTGACATTTAAGGAATGGATCCTGGACCTCAAAGAAAACATGAGAAGGATAAGGTGGTTCCGGGCATGGAACCAACCGGTCACTACTGGTTTAATCTGGGGAAATTTCTTCAGGATAATGAGATGAAACCGGTTCTTGTGAATCCCCATCATGTCAAGAAATCGAAAGAACTCGACGACAATAATCCAACTAAAAATGATCGTAAGGATCCAAAAGTCATTGCAGGGTTAGTTAGAGAGGGACGCTACATGATCCCGTACCTGCCGGATGGTGTTTATGCTGATCTCAGAACAGCATCAAACATAAGATTCCAGTTACAGGCGGAACTTACAAGAATCCAAAACAGGATCAGTCGTTGGTTCAATATATATTTTCCTGAATATAAGACGGTATACGGGAAGCCGGATGCCAAAAGCGGAATGCTGATCCTTAAAGCAGGCGCCACTCCCGGAGATATCCTGACGTTAGGTATCGATGGAGTGAACCAAATCTGGAGGGATGCGAAGTTAAGAGCAGTTGGAAAAGCGAGGGCGAAGACCCTGATCGAAGCTGCAGAGCACAGCGTTGGAAGCAAAGAAGGAGCGGTGTCTGCAAGAATGGAGATCCGAATGCTTCTGGAAGACTATGAATCCAGAAATACGCGTCTACAGGAAGTTATGACTCTGATCGCAGAGTTGGTAAATCAGATCCCGATGGCTGAAAAGTTGTTGGAGATCAAAGGAGTGGGAATCAAGACGGTGTCTGGTTTCCTTGCAGAAGTAGGTGATATCAGCCGCTTCAACAATCCAAAGGAACTGCAGAAGCTCGCAGGACTGGCGTTGGTTGAGAATAGTTCTGGAAAGCACAAGGGAAGGACAACAATAAGCAGACGAGGTCGAAAGAGGCTCAGATATCTGCTCTTTGAGGTTGCAATGTCGCTTGTGGCGAAGAACCCGGAGTTCAGGGAGCTCCATAATTATTACACAACCAGAAGGCTGAATCCGTTGAAGAAAATGCAGTCACTTATGGCAATTGCAGCCAAGCTGATACGAGTCTTTTATGCGATGCTGACTAAAGGTGTGGATTATGATCCGAAAAAGAGGATTAGTGACATCAAGAGACCGGCAGTTTATCTACAGGCTGCGTAAGAAAGACAAGTAACTATAATGGAGGCTGTCGTGTGGGCAGTCACTGAATCAAATAGAATGTAACAGATAACGTCCACTGGTCACAGTGCTGTAACAGGAAGCGAGTCAGTAATCATAAAAACAAAAGAATGAGCCAGTAGTCGGCAGGAATATTATCCATGGGGCATGACCCCGCAAAGGAGCATAGCTGACACCCTGGTTATGGGCAGGCAGGACGAAGGAAGTTAGGACCTCTGGAGACGGAGATGATCCTGGTGGATATAGGAGGTTAGCTGCCATAGAGGGAAGGGTATACACAAGGCCAGTAAAACGGAAAAAATGACGTTTTATTTCGTATACCTTAAAACCGCTATTTCAGTACCCGATACATCGAAATGCTCATAGCTATGGTTTATTCGCTGAGATAAAAAGGTTGAGAAACCTTGAATTTTCAATAAAAAACACTTGATTATATGAGGAGAGATATGATGAACGAATATACAATGGGAACAAAGTGTGTACAGGCAGGATATACTCCGGGTAATGGCGAACCGCGTCAGATCCCGATCGTGCAGTCTACTACATTTAAGTATGACACCAGTGAGGATATGGGAAAATTATTTGATCTGGAAGCAAGCGGATATTTTTACACACGCTTGCAGAATCCAACCAACGATCATGTAGCAGCTAAGATTGCAGCAATGGAGGGTGGTACGGCAGCAATGCTGACTTCTTCCGGTCAGGCCGCCAATTTTTTTGCTTTGTTTAATATTTGTGAGTGCGGCAGTCATATTGTGGCATCTTCATCAATCTATGGTGGTACTTTTAATTTGATACAGGTCACCATGGCAAAGATGGGTATTACTGTTACATTTGTATCCCCGGATTGTACAGAAGATGAGTTAAATGCGGCATTTCAGGATAATACGCGTGCGGTTTTTGGCGAGACGATTGCTAATCCTGCATTGACGGTATTGGATATTGAAAAGTTTGCGAAGGCTGCGCACGCGCATGGTGTGCCGTTAATCGTGGATAATACATTCCCAACGCCGGTGAATTGCCGGCCGATCGAGTGGGGGGCAGATATTGTGACGCACTCTACGACAAAATATATGGATGGACACGGAGCAGCAGTCGGCGGTGCGATCGTTGATTCCGGTAAGTTTGACTGGATGGCACATGCGGACAAGTTCCCGGGACTTTGCACATCGGATGAATCTTATCATGGTATTACATATGCCGAGAAGTTTGGCAAAGAAGGCGGCATTTATAACAAAATGTACAGCACAGTTGATGCGTGATTTTGGATGCATTCAGTCTCCACAGCATGCATTCCTCTTGAATTTAGGATTAGAATCTCTTCATGTTCGTATGCCTCGACACGTTGAGAATGGACAGGCTGTAGCAGAATTTTTACAGGAACAGCCACAGGTATCTTATGTTAATTATTCCGGTCTGCCAACAGATCGTTACTATACATTAGCACAGAAATATCTGCCGAATGGCGGATGTGGTGTCGTTTCGTTCGAATTAAAGGGTGGACGTGCTGCGGCTGAGAAGTTTATGAAGAATCTGAAGTTGGCGGCGATCGAGACACATGTAGCAGATGCAAGAACCTGCTGCTTGAACCCGGCGACTTCGACACATCGTCAGATGACAGATGAACAATTAGAGGCAGCAGGTGTACCTGCCGGCTTGGTTCGTATTTCATGTGGTTTGAAGATAAAGCAGATCTGATCGCAGATCTGAAACAGGCATTAGAATCGATTGACTGATTGCCACTGTATGCAGGATACAATAAAAGCAAAGCCAGCGCTTTGCCTTTGTCTCCTATGCAACAGCAATTTCCGATTAATCAAGAAAGACCTCTCTGTATAGACCTCGTTAGAGGATGTGCAGGGGGGTTTTGACGTAATAGAGGAGGATGACAGAGCGATGATTCGACTATTGTGGAAAAAGACCTCTGATGGGGCAAAGATATACCGGGTTTATGGCACCAATGGCTGTCTGACTGTGCCACAGAAAATAGAGGGAATGCCTGTATATGCGATTGGAGCATACTGTTTCTCGGCATCCAATAAACTAGACGGTTTGGAGGGGATTCGCGAAACGAAATGGCAGGAGTCATTAGAGCTCTATTGCGAGAAAACGTATGACGGTATGGTCGAAGCACAGCCTGGTACTAGAGATGGAGTGCAGCCCAATACAAGGGGAGTGGCACAGCCTGCCGCTGCTTATTTGGGGGAGATAGCGGGTAATGACGTCCTACAGGTTGTTTTGCCGGACACAGTTGTAGAAATAGAAGAACTTGCATTCTACAACTGTAGAAAATTATCTGTGATAGAATTTGGCAGTGCGCTGGAAACTATTGGAAGTGATGTATTTATGAATTGTCGCAGCCTGAAGCAGCTTAGGGTTCGGGCAGATATACGTGGCAAAACCGGTGTGAAAGCAGTTTTGTCACGCATTCCATGGGAGATACAGGTTGATTTTGCGGGGGAGGAGACAGCGTCGTTATTGTATCCGGAATATACGGAGAGTTATGATGAAATTGCGCCGGCGCATATTTTTGGGCGTAATATTACCGGAGAAGGATTTCGAGCAAGACAGCAATTTCAGGATGGTATTGTACAGTTTGCCGGATATGATGCGATCTATCCGAAGGTGATTGCAGAAGAATCGCCGCTTACGATCGCGAAGATGGCATATTTACGGTTACAGACGCCGATCGGTGTACAGGAAGATGCGAGGAAACGTTATGAGGAGCAGCTTCATCAAGAGGCAGAGGTGCTGGCGCTGCATTACATTGATCGGAAACAATTGGAACCATTGCATTATTTGTGCGAGCATCGTTATCTGACGGGAAACGCCTTGGAACATGCCACGCAGAAAGCGTTAGAAGATCAGTGGTCAGAGGGAGCTTCCCGGCTTATGGAATGGAATTATCAGTACGGGCGTAACAGGCGTAGGGAACGCTACGCATTTTGAAAGGAATTAGGAAGTTATGACCAATATAGAACAGTCGAATGAGAAAAAGGCAGCGTTCGCAGGCGGTAACGCAGACAGAGTGGGAGCAGTATATGGCAGAAAAGATATTACGTCTGATCCGTCACGAATTGTATATGGACTTCCGCTATATGGATGTTGCATTGTCGGCATTGAGCTATCAGCCCAAAGAGGGCATTGATACGTTGGGAACGGAAGGCGATCATCTGTTTTATTCTGCGGATCATTTGCTGCGCGTGTATCCTAAAAATCCGGTGTATTTAAACCGCTGTTATCTTCATATGATCCTGCATTTGATCTTTTGTCATCCGTGGCTGCAGGGCAGCAGAAATGCAGCAGATTGGGATCTGGCGTGTGATATTATGATCGAGTATTTGATCGATCATATGGAGCAGACGAGTGTACAGCGCATTACCGGTCTGCTCCGCAGAAAAGTATATAAACGGCTGGAGTCCGTGGGACAGGCATTATCAGCGGCAATTATTTATGAACAGATCCGTTTGTGGTATGAATTCGATCTGGCGGAACTTAGCAAAGAATTTTATACGGATACGCATGCGTTTTGGCCACGACCACAGCCGGAGCAGGCCATTCCTGTGCAGATTCCGCCGAAATGGGACAAATTGGCACGACAGACACAGATGCAGATGGAACGGCAGGGCAGAAACGATGGCGATGAAGAAAGATTGATGCTGAAACAGATCCGAGTGTTGCAGCAACGGCGCAGTTATCGGGATTTTTTGCGTAAATTTGCATCGCTTCGGGAGACGCTGCAGATAGACCCCGAAGAATTTGATCTTAGTTATTATACCTATGGGTTACGCATATATGGCAATCTGCCGTTGATCGAGCCGATGGAAACTAAGGAGATATTGCAGGTAGAGACGTTTGTCGTTGTTATTGATACCAGTTATTCTACAAATGGCGAATTGGTAAAAAAGTTTTTACAGCTTACCGCAGATCTGCTGCTGGAAAGTGTTGAGCTTTCCGGCAAATGCAGGATTCATATTTTGCAATGCGATGATAAGGTTAGGCAGGATGATGTCGTTACCAGTAAAGAGGAGCTGGCACAGACGCTGCAGCGGTTTACCTTGACAGAAGGTGGGAGTACGGATTTTCGGCCTGCTTTTCGCTACGTGGATCAGTTGATGCAATCCGGGCAGATCCGCCATTTGCAAGGGCTTTTGTACTTTACGGACGGCAAGGGAATATATCCGGCAAAACGACCGGAATATAAGACGGCGTTTATCTTTGCGCAGGATTATGAGGAAGAGACAGTGCCACCGTGGGCGATGCGGATCCGCATTGATCACGAAGAAATCATGGAAGGAAAGTAATTTATTATGAATATTAAACAGGCAAAAAACGAAGTGATCCGCACAGTTCGTGCGTATTTAGAGAAAAAGGGACAACGGTGAGTATATGATCCCGGTGATCCGACAGCGTCCGCTATTGCTTCTGGGAGCACCGGGTATCGGCAAGACGCAGATCATGGAACAGGTGGCAAGTGAGTGTGGAATTGGGCTGGTATCGTACACGATCACTCATCACACCAGACAAAGTGCAGTCGGACTCCCATTTATTCGTGAGAAGACTTACGGAGAGCAGACATATTCTGTGACAGAATATACGATGAGTGAGATCATTGCCAGTGTATATGAGAAGATAGAAAAGGGAAAGAAGGAGGGCATACTTTTTATCGATGAGATCAATTGCGTGTCCGAAACGCTTGCACCGACGATGCTGCAATTTTTGCAGTGTAAGACGTTCGGTAATCAGGCGATCCCGGAGGGCTGGATCATTGTGGCAGCCGGAAATCCGCCGGAGTACAATAAATCCGTCCGGGATTTTGATATGGTGACACTTGATCGTGTACGACGCATCATGGTCGAGCCGGATTATCCGGCGTGGAAAGAATATGCCCGCAGGCAAAGGATTCACAGCGGAATCCTAAGTTATTTGGAGCTGCGCCCGCAGAATTTTTATCGTGTACAAACGGATGTGGATGGAATGCTTTTTGTGACAGCACGTGGCTGGGAGGATCTGAGCACGCTGATCCAAGTGTACGAAACGCTGGGACAGCCGGTGGATGAAGATTTGATCAGCGAATTTATACAACATCCGGAAGTGGCAAAAGATGTGGCGGTCTACTTGGATCTGTACCGCAAGTATGAAGATGATTATGGCATTGAAGATATTTTACAGGGAAAAGAAGATGTCGCAGTATATCAACGGCTGCAAAATGCATCGTTTGACGAGCGGTTGAGCGTTGTCAATCTGTTGCTGTCGGGTCTTAACAGGCATTTTGCGAAGGTGGCAGATTACAAAAAGACAATGGATGCGTGGTATGCATCACTGAAGCAAATGCAGCAGGAGGCAGAGGCTGGCAGTGAGGAAGCAGCAAAAACGTTTGCCGCGCAAAAACCGGAGTTTGATCAAAAGCAGGAACAACTGATCCGAGAAGAAGATGCCGCATTAGAGGAATTGGAGAATGCCTTTTCTTTTATGGAAAATGCATTTCCGGAAGGGCAGGAAATGGTTGTTTTCGTCACAGAATTAACGATGGATGGCGATTCAATGGCATTTTTGCAGGATAATCCTTGCGAGATCTATCAAAAATACAACCAGCAGTTTATGGTAGGGAGCAAACGTGCCGAGCTTTTGGCCGAGCTTGAGGAAGGTAAAATACGCAGCGAAGAGCATATCAGAGATTTTTAGGGTATAAGATGCCGAAATTGCCGGTAGATTTTTGAGGGGGATTTCTGTTATACTATTTTAAGCTGAGCGTTTTGTGCTCCTAAATATGTAAAAACATAGCAGAGGATATTTCTGCGGAACGGAGGAATATAATGAGTGAAGAGTTGAAAGTTAAGGCATTGCATATGGGACCGGCAGAGTGTGCCGTTGATCTGGGCGATGGCAGTGAGCGTGGAGAATATGTGGATCAGGATTACATCCTGCAGAAACTGGGACGCCCACATAGAGCTGTCAATCTGATGTACTGCTATTATCCAAATGACGATAAGTGGCCGGGACGTGCCAGTGTTGTGCATGCAGATCCGTCTGTACAGTTCGCATGGGATTTTCCATACGATGATTATTTCACCTATAAGGGTGGTTTGAACGGAACATTAGATGATGAACCGTTTACTTATATGAGAGATGTCCGTAAACATGGACAGGATGTACTGCTTACGATGACGATCGATCCGAAGCTTACCGATGATCATATTATTGCGATCGCAAAGGATCTTCGCACGTTTGGACGTGTATTGCTTCGTATCAACCATGAGGCGACCGGTAATTGGTTCTCCTTTAATAAACGTGCTTCTTATGAGGAAGTTGCAGCATTCTTTACACATTGCTGTGAGATCATTCATCGTGAAGCTCCAAACGTCAAGACGATCATTTGTCTGGATGGCTGTAAGGAGTTAGAGGATGAGAAGATGGAAATGGAAGACATCTTCGCAGAGGCTTCCCGTGCAGCAGATATTGTATCCGTAGACAGATACATGGCACTTCATTGGGGCTGGCCATATGATGTTGCAGAAGAGGGAGGAGATACGTTTGCGCGTTATGCGGTAGACAAGATCTACAACCTGGCAAAGAAGAGCTATGAGCGTTACACATATGTAAATAATGGTGTTAAGAAGCCGATGGTATTGTCTGAGTTTAACGCCGATGGAGACGTAACCGGTGCCTATGATCAGGCAGACATGCTGAAAGAGTTTTGTGAGATGCTGAAAGCGGACAAGGAGAAATGGCTGTCAGGATTCACGTTATATCAGATGCGCGATAGAGGACGTCTGGGCTTGGAGATTGAGGATCCTAACAATGCGAATGTTGGTATCGAACAGCCAATTTTGAATACGTATCGTGAGATCATTCATGAGGATTTCTTTAGTCCGTCCATGGACGAAGGAAGTGAGATCACACTTCCGGCTACACTTCGCTGGGGCGGTTCTGAGGATGCAGAGGGTGTTGCAGTTCCTTTGCATTTCGAGAAAAATCCGGTATTCTGTGAAGTATATTTTGATGAACAGACAATTGACATGAACTTGATGATGGAATTGAATGGACACTGGTTCTACAAGGCTCCGGGTGTGAAGTGCATCGATATGATGAGTGCATTCTTTAAGAAGCCTTTGGAGAGTGAAGCAGATATGAGCCTGAAAATATTTGCGCCACCGGCATCCGGTGAGAATGATCCATCACAGGGCGAGGATTGGATGACAAATTATTATGCGGAATTAAAGGCATTGCCGGAGGTTCGCATTCGTTTTGCTCCGATCGTAAAATAATACAGGAGTCGTGTTAAGCTATTTGCACAGCAGATGAGGGGCTGCCACAAGCGATAAGATACTTGTGGCAGCCCTATGTTACTTTATAGGATTAGGGTGTCAAAAGGTCTGAATTTCCCTGACGGGCTATTTTCTCGAATCTTTGACCACAATATCTATCAACGATGCGCCGCATCGCCTCAAGATATTGTAGCGCAAATCTTCAAAAAAATATCTCCGTCATGAAAATGGACTTTTGACACCCTAATCCTTATAGGAAACTGCTCATAGTGTGGTGTTATGTCACCAAGAATTGCTTTAGCAATTCTTGCAAAGCAAAGCGCTGGCTTAGCTTTTTTATATCTGACAGGTGAAACGGGTAATAATTACAGAGGGAAGCCAAACTCATCTGCATAGTAGCTATGAGGATCTTGCATGTGAAATGAAAAAAAGATCACAGTTGCCAAATGTGTAAAAGGCAAGGTATAATAGAAATAATTGAGAACGAAATGATTCACAGCATGAGAGATGGAGGAGAGTCATGGGTGGAATGAAATTATGGAAACGTATTATGTTTTCCGTGGTGAGTATAATATGGGGATTTGCGTCATTAGATTATCTGTATTATGCCTTTCGTTTGATGACAGGAAAGACACGAAGCGACGGATCATATGATCTGCCCAGAGACGGCGCGGCTCAGCTTGCCGGGGTGGCGTTGTTTTTATTATGGTTTTTGGTTGTTTGGATGTATTTCCGGCTGATCCGGCGCAATACAGTGCAGATCAGCATGATAGAAGAAAATCCAACAACAGGCAGGCAGCGTGTTCGACATAAATGGTTTGATACCCTGCTGCAGATCGTAATGATCGTGACAGGGACGCTATTGCGCTGGAGTTATGTTGTGGTGTTTGTTTTTAACAGATAAGAGGGTATGTAGATGAAGATCAAAAAGTATTAACGGCTAATTTGAAGCCGGGCATGGTTTCTTCGGAGGCAGCGTATACATATACCAATCATTTGGTTATCCAAAGTAATACGGTTTTGACGGAAGAGATTATCGAAAAATTAAAATACTATGCTGTAAAAGCGGTAAAAGTATATGTTCAGGAGGAGTCCGAGAATACGTCAGGAACGGTCAATTCGAAACAGTCAAATGTTGTAGAGACAGTGGAAGGCGTGTCTGCGCAGGTACTGCCGGAAGGAGAGACGGACACGGTATCTGCTGTTGTAGAGCAATTAGCAGGTCCGACCTATTTTGAACGAGTTCAGCAATCAGAGGAATTTCGCGTATTTGAGTCAGAGTTTACTGATTGTGTAGGTGGTTTTAGGCAGTCCTTAAATGATATTGTGACCAAGAGTTCAGATGGTCTGGTAGACAGTATGTTGGGTGATGTGGATGCACTGCTCAAAAAGACACGTAATCCACTGCATCTGTTGGACATGCTGCAGTGTATGCGCGGCTATGATGACATGACGTATACGCATTCAATGAATGTGGCACTGATCTGTAACGTGATCGGCAATTGGCTTCGCATGAATGAGAAAGACTTAAAGGTATTGGTGACCTGTGGACTGCTTCATGATATTGGTAAGCTGCGTGTGCCAAATGATATCATAACCAAACCGGGAAAGTTGACTGTGCAGGAATATGAGATTGTCAAGAAACATCCGCAATACGGATATGAAATGTTAAAAGATAAAAAATTGGATCGTCGTGTCAAATTGGCGGCATTGCAGCATCATGAGCGCTTTGGAGGGACCGGCTATCCATATGGATTGATGGGATCGGATATAGAATATTTTTCATCAATTGTTGCTGTTGCAGATGTATATGATGCAATGACGTCAAATCGTTGTTATCGCAAAGGAATCTGTCCTTTTAAGGTTATTGGAATCTTGGAACAGGATAAAGATGCATATGAACCGGGAGTATTGTATTTGTTTATGGAAAGAACGATAGAAGCTTATGTTAACACAGAAGTATTACTATCAAACGGGGAGCAGGGAAAGGTTGTCTTATTAAACAAATCCCTGCTCTCCAGACCAGTCGTTATGACAGATAAAGGAACTATTTATGATCTTTCGAAAGATTTTCGAATGAGTATTGAGGCACTGATCTGATCCTAAGTTTTAGTTACTCCGTGTAAGGTTTCACAGATTCACCCTTTTCTAAACAGGAGTCAACGATGACCGGTTTATAGGAACAGCCGCGTTTGTGCTCGATCAGAGAGATCAATTTTTCAGCTGCGATCCGTCCGATAACTTCGGTATCCTGATGTACCGTTGTAAGTCTTGGGCGCAGCTGGCTTGCAATGAAAATATCATCATAACCGGCAACGGAAACATCTTCCGGAATGGATAATCCCATATCGCGGATCGTTTCCATGCCACCGACAGCTGAATAGTCATCCTGATAAATAATACAGGATGGCGGAGTCGGTAGAGAAAGAAGCTGACGTGTATATTGGCGCGCAGCAGTCAGGTTACGGTATTCTGTACTAATGTGGTATTCTGGCGGAATATCCAGACCGTGTTCCAGCATGACATTCTGATAACTGGTTACACGTTCACTGGTCACGGCAGAAGTTTCACCGGAAAGATAAGCGATTCGCTTGTGTCCCTGTGAAATGATATATTCAACGAGTTCTTTCATGCCACTGGCATTATCAGACAACACCGACATCGTGTTAGTATCCGGATACGTACGGTCAACGGTAACGACCGGGATATCGCTGTTGATCAGGGCTTCAACGTCCTGATTATCAAAGTCAATACAAGCAATCATGACGCCGTCCAAACCACGGTAACGACAGTGCTCTAAATAGGTTTTGTGCTTATCGTGAGGCTGGTTGCTGTTGATGAAGGTAATATCATAGCCCTTCGCCTCGGCAGTCACCTTGAAACTGTTCAATATTGAAGAAAAATAATCGTGTGTCAATCCACAATTTGCATCGTCCATAAAAAGGACACCGATGTTGTAACTTTTGTTGGTTCGGATCGCGCGGGCGTAATACTGTGGTACGTAGCCCATCTGTTTTGCGACTTGTTTTATGTGTTGTTTTGTGTCCTCGCTGATATCAGCCTTGTCATTGAGTGCTTTGCTCACAGTGGCAACGGATACACCACACAATTTTGCAATATCTTTGATGGATGCCATAGCATTGCAACCTCCTTACTTAAACATTTTCGATATCAGTATAACATAGTATGTTAAGTGGGGCAATGATAAAATTTTTGATGTTTGTTTATTTTTTACGAATTTGACAAAAATCAAGGAAACACACTATGTTGTGTATTGTGCGGAAGATCCCCACAAATAGGGGGCGTTTACTGTTTGTTCATAAATTGTTTACATATTAATTCCAAAAACAGGTGACAGAATATAAAAAGAAAAGTATAATAGAAAAGGTAACCTGTCGGCAATATACCATTCGTTCAAAGTTCATTTTTGTGCCGGATGGACGATATGTTATTAGAGATAGATTAGTAAAGATAGAGAAGATGAAGAAAAAGATTAGGCAGTAAGGGAGGCGCGTTGTATGGATCTTATAGGTAAAAACGGAAAGATTGACGGCATTTTAGCAGCACAAGTACTGTTAGATGGCGGTGTCTTTTTCTTTAAGCCGGGAGAACTGTATTACGATGGTACGTATCACCAAGTGAAAGGAATGCAGGCTAATACGACTGCAATGAGGGACTTTCCGGGAATCTTTGATAAAATGGATACGCTTGCGCCGGAATTAGTCAATTTGATGGTATATATAGAGAAGAACACGATGTTCCGTGTCAAGCTGGAAGATCTGGGAGAAGAGATCCGCGAGTTTTTACAGAATGAAGATATGACAGGAATGACATTTCTCTATTTGTTTAAATGGCATTTGTTGGCGCTGAATCGTAATGTAGATGGTATCACGGTTTCGATGGAAACACGTGTATATACGGGGATTCCGGATGCGAAGAAGAAAGTCCGTGAGCTGGTAGAGATGCTTGTTGGATACAATGGAACAGATCCGAAGTCTGTTGCGATCAATGTGGTTGAGGTGGATGAGCATGGTAATGAGGTGAAGAGAGCAGAGGAAGAGGAAACTCCTGTGCCTGCAGAAGCACCGGCACCGGCACCGATGGAGGCTCCATCTACAGCACAGCATGAGGAGATCGAATCATCAGATACAACACAGGTTGCATCTATTGTGGAGACGGCAGTATCTGACAGTGGTGCGATGGATCCTGTTGCAGAACCGATGCAGACAACGGCGGCAAGCCCTGTGGCAGTAGCAGCGGCAACTCCTGCAGCAGCATTGCCTGCAGAGTTTAGTTCCTATGCAGATGATGTTAAGCCGAAGTTACAGAAAGTAGCGGACGGTTGGACGCAGTATTTGGAGGAGTTTAAGAAGGAGCTGTCAACCATACGTTTTACAGGATTTTCGGATCCTAAGATCAAGGAGATGCGCGATAAGATTGCCGACAAACAGGAAGATTTTGGTGGCGATCTGGAAGAGATCTTGGAAGATCTATATGATCATATTGATGAATTGGATGATAAGGGTGTTCCTGAGGATGTCATGAAGTCTGTTCTTGATCTGGAGAGAGACTGTTACGCGGAACTTACGAATCTGCGTGTTGAGTTTGATAATATCGGAGCAGTCGAATATCGTATCTCACGTCGTTGCTCCAGAAAGCACGAACAGTGGGAAGATGTTTATCGGAAGCTGCCATCCGTACTTAAAGCGGCTGAGGAAGAGCGCAAGAATCAGGCGCGCAAGGAGGTTGAAGATGAGATCAACGAGATTCGTGCACAGATCAATTTAATGGTTAAGAATTATAATGATGCGAAAGCTGTTGTTGAATATGCGCAGAAACAGTTAGAGTCCAGTAAGGGCAATTTCGAAGAGGATCGTAAGAAACTCGTTGCACGCGGAGAGGCGGCAGTTGGTGCTGTAGATCAACGCATTCGTGAGAATAATATGCGTATTGAAGAAATGGAAGTTGAGAATAAGAAGCTGGAAGATGAGTTGAAGGATGCTTCCGGATTTGCACTTGGTCGTAAGAAGACGATTCGAGACACCATTGAATATAATATGTCGTTTATCAATAAATACCGTGATGTCGGACAGAACTTAGAGGCTGAAAGACAGCAGGTTGCGGATGAATGGAATCGAAAGCTGCATGACCTCGTTGGTGATACCGATAAGTTAAAGCATGAGATCACTGAGAATATGGGGAAGATGAAGCAGTTAGAGCAGAGTGTTGCTGCAGAGAAGCAAAGCTTGCTGCAGAAAGAAGCAGAACTTTCCAAGATGTAGAGGATCTACGATCGTCACTGGTAAGTCTTGATCTGACAAATGGGAAGGTGACTGTTTGGAGAATGTGGTGCTGTTACAGTGCAAATGATCAGTACAAAAATCAAAAGACGTCATGTTTAGACATGGCGTCTTTTCTAAATTAACAACAGGATAACTCATTTCGTACTATCAAAAAAAAAATGCGGCAAGGCAATTGCTATAGTTTCTTGATGGCAGCTTTGAATGTGCGAAGTTTGAGTAAAAAAAAGAAGGAGGAAGGCAGGAGTTCTATGAGGATTGGAGTAGATTATTATCCGGAGCACTGGCCGGAAGAAGTGTGGGAACAGGATGCAGATCGTATGCAGGATGCAGGGGTGTCGGTGGTGCGAATGGCAGAGTTTGCCTGGAGTCGTCTGGAGCCGGAGGAAGGTGTGTATGAATTTGGCTGGTTAGATAGAGCAGTGCAGGTGTTTACAGAGCGTGGCATGGATATTGTGCTCTGCACGCCGACATGCACACCGCCACAGTGGATGTTTCATCGTTATCCGGAAGTGATACAGGTGGGGCGTGACGGCAATAAAATACCGATCGGGGTGCGCGGACACCGTTGCATGAGTAATCTTCGTTATCGCGATTTTTGTGATAAGATCATCAGCAGAATGGTAGGACGTTATTGTGATAATCCGAATGTCATTGGATATCAGATCGATAATGAGTTAGAGGCCAATCATTGCCGATGTCCGGAATGTGTCAGCCGTTTTCGGAAATATATTCAGGGAAAATACCATACGATCGATGCCGTAAACCGTGCTTATGGAAATGCGGTGTGGAGTGGGGAGTACAGCTGCTTTGAGGAGATAGAACCTCCGACAGCTGCCGTGCTGCAATGGCAGAACCCCTCGCTGACACTGGACTATAACCGTTATGCATCGGAAAGCACGGTGGATTATGTGCGATTTCAGGAGCGGATCATTCGTGAGCTCGCACCAGATGCGCTGATCACGACCAATAACTGGCTTTGTGAAAATATGCCTGACTTTTATGATATGTTTGAGACGTTGGACGTTGTGTCTTACGATAATTATCCGGCGCTTACATTACCAAAAGACCGACAGACATTATATTCGCATGCGTTTCATTTGGATCTGATGCGTGGCATCAAACGCCAAAACTTCTGGATTATGGAACAGCTTAGTGGTGCTATGGGAAGCTGGATGCCGATGACACCGACATTATATCCGGGTATGTTAGAGGGATATTCCCTGCAGGCATTTGCTCATGGCGCAGATACGGTGATACAGTTTCGCTTTCGGACTGCATGCTCCGGTGCAGAGATGTATTGGCATGGTCTGTTGGATCACAGTAACATGCCGGGAAGACGGTATAAAGAGTTTGAACATTTATGCCGCAGGGCAGGGCAGTTAGAAGAAGTTAGAGAGTCTGAGATCATCAGCAGTGTAGCGATTTTGTATGGTTCCGATCAGGAATATGCGTTCAAATTGCAACATCAGGCAGAGGGGATGTATTATTTGGAACAGCTCAAAAGCCTGCATGATGCCTTTGCTGCGATCGGAATGAATGTGGATATCATTGATGAGAAAGCGGATTTATCAGGCTATGATATTGTGTTGGCACCTACGCTGCAGATCACCAATGAAATAGTGGTACAGCAGTTATATCAGTTTGTGGCAGAAGGTGGCACTGTTGTGTTGACCAACCGTTGTGGTGTGAAAGATATGTACAACAAATGTCAGATGGATTTATTGCCGACCGTGTACCGAGAGCTGGTAGGAGTGCATGTGGAAGAATATGATGTCATTGGAACGGTGATACAGGATGTTTGCATACAGGATGACGAGTTACGGCAAAGCTTTGAGCAGACACGGAAGGTGCAGTGGCAAGGGGAGCCGGTGAAGCCTTGTGCAACGCAGTGGTGTGATCTGTTGAAAGCAGATACGGCAGAGGTGTTAGCTGTGTATCAGGCGCAGGAGGGCAGCAGAGAAGCTTTTTACCGGGGAACGCCTGTGGTGACCAGGAATGAATATGGAACCGGTGAAGCATACTATCTGGGGACAGTATTAGACCGTGCATCTTACATTTCTTTGGCGAAGACGCTTGCAAAGCGGCGTCAATTGGAATATGATGAAAATCTGCCATTAGGTATGGAAGTGACAACCAGAGTTGGCACCAAGCAGGAATGGCGTTTTTGGTTTAATAACACAATGCAGACTGTCTGTCTGCAGGATGGAAAGACATTTGCACCTTTTGAAATGAAGGTGGCACATAGGAAGAGAGGAGAGACAACATGGGAATTTTATCCAAACTAGAGCCCAACAGAGTGTTTTATTATTTTGAGGAGATCTGTCAGATCCCACACGGTTCGACCAATACGAAAGAAATCAGTGATTATTGTGTGAATTTTGCAAAAGAGCATGGACTGCGCGTGCAGCAGGACGATGCTAATAATGTCATTATCTGGAAAAATGGTTCGCAGGGGTATGAAGATCATGCACCGGTTATGCTGCAGGGACATATGGACATGGTGTGTGAAAAGGAAGCTGACTGCGATATTGACATGCAGACACAGGGATTGGATCTGCAATTGGAAGACAATGTGATCAGTGCCCGTGGTACGACTTTGGGTGGGGATGACGGTATTGCGGTAGCATATGCTTTAGCAATACTGGAATCGACAGACATTCCACATCCGCCGTTGGAAGTAGTGTTTACCGTAGACGAAGAGATCGGTATGCTTGGTGCAGCAGCATTGGATATGTCACCGCTGAAAGCGCGTACGATGTTAAATATGGATTCGGAGGATGAGGGATATTTGTTAGTAAGCTGTGCAGGAGGATTGACGGCAAAGGCACATTTGCCGGTGAAGCGTGACAGCGTAACAGATGTTTCTTATATGCAGCTTACAGTTAACGGATTATTGGGCGGACATTCCGGCGTAGAGATCGATAAAGGAAGGGCAAATGCAAATATTATGCTGGGAAGAGCATTGTATGAGCTTGCACAGGATTGTGAATATAAGATCGTGTCGATAGAGGGCGGTAAGAAAGATAATGCGATCCCACGTGAGGCGCATGCTGTTCTGGCAGTGAAAAATGGAGATGTCGCTGCGGCGTCGGCAAAGGTGAAAGCACTTCAGGAGATCTACCGCAAAGAATATTGTCATACAGATGCAGAGATTACAGTGACGATCGATCGGGCATCACAGGACATAACATGTGATCCGATGGACAGAGAGACAACAGAGCGAATTGTGACAGCGTTAATGAATCTGCCGAACGGTATTCAAAATATGAGCTTTGCAGTGGAAGGATTAGTGCAGACTTAGCTGAATCTCGGCATTATTATGACGGATGCGCAAGAAGTGTGTCTTTCCTATTCCGTGCGCAGCAGTGTGGAAACACAGAAAGAATATTTAGTGGAACAGATTTCTTGCCTGGTAAAACGTCTTGGTGGAACGGTCACCTGTATAGGAGAATATCCTGCTTGGGAATACAGAGAACAGTCGCCGTTACGAGACAAGATGATTGAAATCTTTGAAAAGCAGTATGGCAGAAAACCGATCGTGCAGGCATTGCACGCAGGGGTGGAATGCGGACTGTTCGCCGGACAGCTTCCGGGGCTGGATTGCGTTTCGTTTGGTCCTGATATGAAAGATATTCACACGCCGAAAGAAACGATGGATGTCGGCAGTGTAGAGAGAACTTGGAACTATGTCCTTGAAATATTAAGAAATTTGTAATAATTTACGCACAAGTTTCATGGTAAAATGTTACAACAATGAAAAATGTGAGTTCTCAGAGTACTTTCGTGCACATATTTTCGGTTAGAGGGACCGGATACCATAGATGTTGAGAGAACAGCAGGGACAAATGGAGGGATTGAGAGGGTATGCACAAGATAACGCAGTTTTTTTATCGATTCAGTCTGTATTTTACTGCGGTGATCACCGGAATATTATTGGTGATGTCGATGGTATGTATGTACGGATATAAGGAGTATCTTTCCGGTGGCAACTATGCGTTAGGTAACGTGGCAGTGATACTGTTAGCAATCGCGTTGGGGGTACTTTTGGTGACGCTGTACCGCAAAATGCAGGGCACCGGCCAGAAAGCAACGGTGGTTCTGTTTCTTGCGATCATACTGCTGCAGATTGGATTTTTGGTATTTGTATCGCATCCGATGTCGATCAGCGACCCGGCACGCGTTCAGAATGAAGCATTGCAGATGGTAAAAACGCAGCATGGACAGATGAATACGAAGGATGAATATTTTCAGCGGTATTCTAACAATCATTTCATGCTGGTATTTTTCTATTACTATTATAAATTATTATTTCGGATCGGCATCACACATGTTGTCATTCCGAATATTGTGCTGAATATCTTCTGTGTGGATATAGGTATTTATATTACGTATCGAACCGCAAAGAGATTGCGGGGTATAGGATTTGCGAACTGGGTGTTATTACTCTTTTTGCTTTGCCCGACGATTTATGTATGGCTGACAACAGTATATACCAATACGATCTCGTTTCCGTTTGTTATGGCGGTGCTGTATCTGGCGTTATGGCTGCGCCATGAGAATCTGACGGTGAAAAACATTATCAAATGTATATTACTCGGTGTGATGATGGCGGTCGGTTACTGGATCCGGCCTACGACGATCTTGCCGATCCTGGCGATGATCTTATTTGCGGCAGTGCAATTTTTTAAGGATCCGATCCTTGTAAAAGTGGGGAGAGAAGATGTGAACCCCAAGTGGAATCTGCGCCATAAAGCTTCCGGCAGGAGAAATACGATCGTTAAGGCTGTTCTTGTAGTGGCGGTTTTTGCCGTTACATTTACAGCGTGCGGCAAGCTGGTTGATCGTCATGTGAATTCTGATCAGGTGACAGGCAGTTTCCCGGTGACGCATTGGCTGATGATGGGGCTGAACCAGAAAAGCTATGGCGGATATGCCAGAGAAGATGAGGCATATACGGAGAGTTTTCCAACAAAAGATATGAAAACACGTGCGGACATTACGCGTGCGAAGGGACGATTGCATCAGCTGGGCGTGATCGGTGTAGTCCGTCAGATGGGAACGAAGATGCTTCGTGTTTGGGCGATGGGCGATGATGATTCATTGCCAAAAGCTTCGTATGCAAGTGATTTTCCGGTACTGTATGAGTATGTGATGGGAAATGATTGTGGCGCTGCAGTGATATATACACAGGCGTTTCGTGTTTGTATTTTCGCATTTTATTATTCTGTGTGATACGACAGATCAGGCGGCGGGACTGCGAAGAAATGTTTTTGTTTACGCTGACGTTCCTGGGGGCTGTGATGTTCTTTATTTTGTGGGAGGCAAACCGCAAATATAATATATGTTTTATGGGCGTTTATCTTATGTTGATGGCAGAGGGAGACCGTTACGCCTCAGCAAAAGCAGAAGAGAACGGAGATCGTATTGTTTTTGCTAAGTTGACCAGACAGAAGGCTGCAGTCAGTGTTGGCATACTGTGCCTGGGCGCAACGATACTGATCCAAATTCCGCTGCTTCGCTCTCATCAGCGAATATTGGATAAACGATATTATCAAAGTCGTAATTTTCCGGATGCCGTACCGGTAAGTTATGTTACGAATAAAACGCCGAAACTTGTAGAGCAGACCTTACAGAAGGGGCAGTATGCAACCAAGGATCAATGGAATATATTGGTGATCTCTTTTGGGCTGGATGGGGTAGACCTTAGTTCTACGAAAGAAGAGTATGAAGTTTCCCTTATTTCCAGGGAGGATGGTAAGTACCTGTATCGGGGGAAAATTGCACCATGCAATCTGACAGAAAAACGACAGCTTCGAATTTATGTAACGGGCAAAAAAGAAGGTTACGGAAGAGGGATATCTGCTTCGAATGAAACATATCGGCTCAGAATATCATATGCTGCCAACAGTCAACAAATTCCCGGATCTTGATCCGTATCCGTATGGCGAGTTGTCGATTGATGGAAAGCAGACGAAATTTGATCTGAATATGAGACTTCTTTATAGTGGAGGCAAACAATGATCACACCATTGGCATTATAGGCAATGTGTGATTCGGTCGGTATCTTCCGGTATGGAAAGTTTGAGTAAGTAATCCGCTATTTGCAGATAGAAGTATATTTGGTTTGTGACACTGTAATCATAAATTATAAGAAACCACTTGACAGTGGTTTCTTTTTTTGTTATAATAAAGAAAACATATGAATGATTATTCATGTGTTAATATAAACAATCAAACAAACAAGTAGAGGAATACTTGGAAAGGAGATGCCTGCACGTCAAGAGATGCAGGTAGAGAAAGAAAGGAGTTTTTATTATGAAAAAGACGTATAAGATTGATGTGGATTGCGCAAACTGTGCAGCAAAGATGGAGGAAGCTGCTAAGAACACAGCAGGAGTAAAGGATGCGACTGTGAACTTTATGACCTTAAAGATGATCGTAGAATTTGAAGATGGCTGTGATCCTAAGAGTGTTATGCCGGATGTGCTTAAGAACTGCAAAAAGGTAGAGGATGACTGCGAGATCTTCCTGTAGAGTGAGGAGAGATTGCAATGAATAAAAAAAAAAAAGTATTGATCCGGATTATCGTGGCAGCAGTATTGATGATCGCGTTATCTGTAATACCGGTTGTCCCGTCAAAAAGGTGTGATACGGTTTGTACTATTTATGATCCCGTATCTGGTGATCGGCTATGATATATTAAGAAAAGCGTTTAAGGGCATCTTAAATCGTCAGGTCTTTGATGAAAATTTTTTAATGGCAGTGGCTACGGTCGGAGCAATTTTGCTCGGAGACTATGTTGAGGGAACCGCTGTTATGCTGTTTTACCAGATCGGTGAACTTTTTCAGAGTTATGCAGTTGGCAAAAGCCGCCGCAATATCAGTGAATTGATGGATATTCGTCCGGATTATGCGAATATTGAGGTGGATGGAGAGATCACACAGGTAGATCCGGACGAAGTTGAGATCGGAACGGTGATCGTAGTCCAGCCGGGAGAAAAAGTACCGATCGATGGTGTTGTAGAACAGGGAAAGGCATCCTTAAATACGAGTGCATTGACCGGAGAGAGTAAGCCAAGAGAGGTGCAAGAGGGCGATGAAGTCATCAGCGGCTGCATTAATATGACCGGACTGCTTCATATCCGCACTACGAAAGAATTTGGTGAGTCAACCGTATCTAAGATTTTGGATCTGGTGGAAAATTCCAGTTCCAAGAAATCGAGATCTGAGAATTTTATTACAAAATTTGCGAAATATTATACACCGGCGGTATGCTATGGCGCGTTGGCGCTTGCTGTTTTGCCGCCACTTGTGAGAATGTTTGCGATGGGGTTGGATCCGAGCTTTGGAGATTGGATCTACCGCGCGTTGACATTCTTGGTTATCAGTTGTCCGTGTGCATTGGTTATCAGTATCCCGTTAAGTTTCTTCGCGGGACTGGGCGGAGCAAGCCACGAAGGCGTACTTGTAAAGGGATCTAATTATTTAGAGACGTTAGCCGGTGTGAAGTGTGTGGTGTTTGATAAGACCGGTACAATGACACAGGGCGTCTTTGAAGTGATCGGCGTACACCACAGTAAGCTGGAAGAACAGAAATTGTTGGAATATGCTGCACACGCAGAGTGCCATTCAACGCATCCGATCAGTAAGAGTTTGTGTAGGCATATCAGGGCAAGATCGATCAGAGCAGAGTGACAGACGTAGAAGAAATTGGCGGCAATGGCATTATTGCTGTTGTTGACGGCAAAAAGATCGCAGTTGGCAATAGCAAATTGATGAGGAAGATCGGTGTAGCGTGTCAGGAATGCCACAAAGTAGGGACGGTCGTTCATGTTGCTATTGATGGGGAGTATAGCGGACATATACTGATCGCAGATGTGCTCAAGCCAAATGCAAAAAAGGCAATTGAGGCGCTTCATCGTGCCGGTATCGCGCATACAGTTATGCTGACAGGGGATGACAGCCGCGTAGCAGCACAGATAGCAGAGGAACTTCGCATTTCTGAGGTTCACAGTGAATTGCTGCCGGGAGACAAAGTGACACAGTTAGAGGCACTGTTAGCCAAACAGCCTGCTAAATCAAAACTTGCTTTTGTCGGTGATGGTATTAATGACGCACCGGTGTTGTCGAGGGCGGATATTGGTATTGCTATGGGAGCACTCGGCCCGATGCAGCGATTGAAGCGGCAGATGTGGTTTTGATGGATGATGATCCCTTAAAGATTTCTAAGGCGATCCGCATTGCACGTAAATGTATCCGCATTGTTTATGAGAATATTTACTTTGCAATCGGCATTAAGCTGCTGTGTCTGCTTTTGGGAGCGATTGGAATTGCTAACATGTGGTTTGCAATCTTTGCGGATGTCGGGGTTATGGTATTAGCCGTATTGAATGCGATCCGTGCTCTGTTTGTGACGAAGTTATAACTCAAACTTCGTGCATCCAAAGTTGCCGTTATAATTTGTTTGGGTCAGATATGGTAAAGTGGTGTCAATAGGAGGGAATATTGACACCGCTTTTTTGAAAACTATAAAATAAACATGGATATTGACAGAAAGAATAGGTGAGACTATGCAGAAAGATTTAGATAAAGAACCGGTATGCTGCGAGACAGTGGAAGTGCATGAGGACTTGCTGCGGATCGTGGAACAGACAATGCCGGAGGAGACAGAATTGTATGATCTGGCAGAGTTGTTCAAGGTGTTTGGGGATTCCACCCGCATACGGATACTGTTTGTGCTTTCTTCGGCGGAAGTATGTGTGTGTGATCTGGCGAGAGTGCTTAATATGACGCAGTCGGCGATCTCTCATCAATTGCGCATTCTCAAGCAAAATAAATTGGTCAAAAAGCCGCAGAGAAGGCAAATCCATTTTTTATTCTCTGGCAGATGGACATGTTAGTACGATCATTGCACAGGGACGCGATCATATTGAGGGAGGATGCATAACATATTGTTATCACAAAAAGTTAGTTGTTTCTTACGATATGACTTGCATTTCCTAGTCAAGTAGTGTAAAATTATCTAATGGAAACAGAAAAATTAAGAGACTGCTCTGTTATCATTTCATAGTATGCATAGGTGCATAGTGTGAAAAGTAGACCATTACGATATCATAGAAAGGAAGAGATAGACATGAGCAAATTGATTTATTTGGATAATG
>VOFB01002362.1_pt1 | contig 44123 bp, 87 predicted proteins | sample 5384141 | NCBI WGS metagenome assembly VOFB01 (sample SAMN12384721, study PRJNA508395) | human gut metagenome | isolation source: healthy gut A | host: Homo sapiens | reverse complement strand
ACTTCAGTTATATTGCTTATTTTATTATTTACCAAGTATTACACCTCTTAAACTTTCATAAATTTCTTGTGGTATTTTTATGTCTAATGCTTTTTCTAATCTTTTGTCTTTATAACTAAACATTCAATATTATCCGCTATATATGCCCCTCTACCATCAAGTTTACCTGTTCTATCAACATTTATTTTCGTTTTTCTTTGTTTTTTACAATTCTTACTAAATCTTTTTTTATCTTTTTGATTACATCCATACATGTTCTTTGTGGATTACGTTTTACATTTTCATGTATTTGTCCCCCTTTTATTGTATGTCATTTTCCTCTTCTTCATGTTGTTTTGTTAACATTTCTCTAAATTGACTTTCAGATTTTATGTCTATTTTCCAGCTTGTTAATTTTGCTGCTAAACGTGCATTTTGTCCAGCTTTTCCCTAAATGATAATTGGTCATCTGGAACTATTATTGTGCAAATTTATCTTCTTCTTTTATATCTACTGCCATTATTTTTTGCTGGTAATAAAGCTGATGCTATATAAATACTTGGGTCTTGATTCCATTCTATTACATCTATTTTTCTCCATGTAATTCATTTATTACATTTTGAATTCTTACTCCTTTTTGTCCCTACACATGAACCTACTGGGTCAATGTTTGGATCTGAGTGAATATACTGCTACTTTGCTTCTGTTTCCTGCATCTCTTGATACACTTTTATTTCTATAACTCCTTCATATATTTCTGGAATTTCTAGTTCTAATAATTTTCTTACAAAATCTGGATGACTTCTTGATACTAGTACTTGTGGTGCTCCTTTTTGTCCTCTTTCTACATCCATTACATATGCTTTTATTTTGTCATTTACATGATAATGTTCTGTTGGTACTTGTTCCTTTGTTGGCATTCCTCCTTCTAGTCTGCCTAAGTCCATAACAACTATGTTTTTTGTCTGCTTTTTGGATTATTCCTGAGACTATTTCTCCTTTTCTGTCATTGAATTCATTAAATATCAAGTCTCTTTCTACTTCTCTTAATTTTTGAATAATTACTTGTTTTGCTGTTTGCGCTGCTATTCTACCAAAGTCTTTTGGTACTATTTCTATATCTACTTGGTCTCTAATTGTAATGATTTGTTTATTTTTGTGCATCTTCTAAACTTATTTCTGTTGCGTCATCTTTGGCAACTTCCATTATATCTTTATTGCATATAAATGTGTTGCTCCTGTTTGTTTGTCTATGTCTACTTTTTACGTTTTCTAGTGCATCAAAGTTTTTTTTTATATGCTGTTACTAGCGCTGTTTCTATTGCTTCTATTACATATTCTTTTTTTATTCCTTTCTCTTTTTCTAGTTCTTCTAATGATAAGATTAATTCTTTATTGTCAATAGCTTTCATTTTTATACCATTCCTTTCTTCTTTTTATTTTAATCCCAGTGATATACTGTTTTTATTTGTGCTATATTTTTTTCTTTCTAATGTTATTTCTTTTTTATTTCTTCTTTATTTATTATTTCATTGGTTTCTATTGTTACTTCTGATTCTGTGTAATTTTTTAATATTCCATAATATTCTTTTTTCCGTAATTATCTTTTTGAAATAGTTTGATATATATTTCAACTTCCTTTATTCTTTTTCTAAGTGTTCGTCTTTTTCTTAGTATTCTCTCTATTCCTGGTGATGATACTTCTAAAAAGTATTGTTCTTTTATGTAATCAGCGTTGTCCAATGGTTCCATAATTGCGTCATTTACTTTTTCATAATCTTTTAAGTCTATTCCTTTTCATTGTCTATGTAAATTCTTAAAAATAGTTTTCCCTTCTTTTACATATTCTACATCATATAATTCATAGCCTAGCTCTTCTATCTTTGGTTTTAGTAGTGTTTCTACTTTTTTTTGCTCTATGTTTGCCATAGTTTTTTCATTCCTTTCTTTTTTCTAGACATTTTTCTTCCATTAACTTTAGAAAAGTGGGATTTGTTCCCCACTCTTCTTTCTTTTGCTAACATTTTTTATTATACCTTTTTCTAATAATTGCAATAGTTTTTCTGTAATTTTACAACTGCATGTAAATTTTTTTCTTTTCATCATATATTGCAACTATGTGGCTGTTATTTTTATATGCGTATTTGCATATAACTTTTCTCCGTATTTTATTTCTTTTTTGTATTGTATTTGTATATTATCATATGGCCTTTTTGCATATACATCTTCTGGTAATGCTTCATATGCTAGATCTAAATAATATAAATTGTGCATGTGTCCATTTAAGTCTATGTCTCGTCTAGTAGTTGTGTATTCTATTTTTTTTAGTGTATTCACTTTCTTCTGGTAATTCTATTTTTCTATTTCTTTTTCTTCGTATACACTGTTGTTTTCAGGTTGATATTTGCTTGCTATTTCGTCTGTTATTCTTGTTATTCTTCCTGTTTCTGTGTTTACTAATACCCATTTTGAGGTTGCTATTGCACATAGTTCTTTTTGATTGTTATATATTTCAAAGTCACGGTATGTTATGGCTTTTGCCATATCTCTTCCCCATGTTTTTATGTGGATTTTTGCCCGTATTTTGGCCTGTTTATTACTTTTAGTTTCCATCCTGCTAATATCCATACCACATGTGTTTTTTTATATCATTTGCTCCATATCCTGCTGCGTCTGAATGATATGCTCCTATGTTTTCTAACATTTCTAGTATTGCTCTGTTTTTTATATAGTTGTTTTTCCTATGTCTTTTACTCCTATATTAAAGTCTTTTTCAAATATCATTTTATTGCATCCTTTCTTTTGTGTTTTTTGATGGAGGCTAATGCTTTTGGGGTCGGAGGAAAAAAAGTATGCCTTTAGTAGTGTTTTTTGTGCCGTCCCCAAAAGCATTAGTGTTAAGGTGGTGTTTTTGAGTCCGTCCCCAAAAACACCTATTAATATCCAGGTTTTTCTAATAAATGGAACATATTTTTTTGTATTTTTCTACTCCTGGTTGGTTAAATGGATTTACTCTAATATCATTCCTGACATTGCACATGCTTTTTCAAAAAAGTATATTAGTTCTCCTATATTTTTTTTTTTTCATCTAATTTGTTCATTTCTATTTCTATATTTGGTACATCTCCATCTACATGTGCTTTTATTGTTCCTTCCATTGCTTTTTGTTTACATAGTCCATTGTTTTTCCTGATAAGTAGTTTAGTCCATCTAAGTTGTCATCGTCTGGATTTATTATTATGTCATTTTTTTGGTGTTTTTATTGATATTACTGTTTCAAATAAGTCTCTTCTGCCTTCTTGTATGTATTGTCCCATTGAGTGTAAGTCTGTGGTAAAGTCTACTCCTGCTGGGAATATTCCTTTGTTTTCTTTTCCTTCGCTTTCTCCATATAGTTGTTTCCACCATTCTGTGAAATAGTGCATTTTTGGTTCGTAGTTTACTAGTATTTCTGTTGTTTTGTTCATTTTACTGTATAATATATTTCTTATTACTGCATATTGGTAACATTCATTATATTTTAGGTCTGAATCGTCAAATCTTTCTTGTGCTGTTCTTGCTCCTTCCATTAGCTTGTCTATGTCTATTCCTGCTACTGCTATTGGTAATAGTCCTACTGCTGTTAATACTGAATATCTTCCTCCTATATTGTCTGGTACTACAAATTGCTCGTATCCTTCATTTTCTGCTAGTGTTTTTAATGCTCCTTTTTGCTTGTCTGTTGTTGCATATATTCTGCTTCGTGCTTCGTCTATTCCGTATTTGTTTTCTAGTATTTCTCTGAATATTCTGAATGCTATAGCAGGTTCTGTTGTTGTTCCTGATTTTGATATTACATTTACTGAAAAGTCTTTGTTTCCTATATATTCTATTAGTTCATTCATGTAGTTTGGACTTAAATTGTTCCATATAGTATTTGTGGGTATTTTCTTTGTTTTCTGATAATAAATTGTAAAATGCTTGTTAAACTTTCTATTACTGCTCTTGCTCTAAATATGAGCCTCCTATTCCTATTACTACTAGTATGTCTGATTCTTTGGCTATTTTTTTTGCTGCTTTTTTATTCTTTTGAATTCTTCTTTGTTGTAGTCTGTTGGTAATTCTAACCATCCTACAAAATCTTCTTCATCTAGTGCTCTTTTGTGTAATTCTTTGTGGTTTTTTTCTACCTCTTTTGCATAGTCTTGTATCATTCTTTTTTTTTGTTATATTTGTGTTGTTATATTTTAGTTTTATATTTGCCATTTTATCATTCCTTTCCTTTTTTTCTTATGATTTTTCTTCTTTATGATATATTATTTTTATTTTTTTTCAATATTTTTGGTAATTTTTAAGATTTTATAAAAGGAACTGTCCTGAGTTTTTGACAATTGTATGTATATTTTATGAAGCTTGCATGGGGTCTTTTTCCCTGAAAGTCAAAAAATGCTACCGTTAGGTAGCACTATAGCTCGGTATAAAATATTTGCAGGATTTACCATAAACAAGTTTATGATAAATCCTGCTCTTCAATTTTCACCTGCCTCTAGCGTATTTCATTCGCTAGAGGGACTTGTATTCAATTTACCTGTTATAAAATGACTCTCTCGCCTATTTTATAATCACGGCTTTAGCTTTCAGTTTACATAAAGTGCAGGACGAAAACCAATACTGTAGTTGCTGCGGGTCGTGTAGTCGTAATTGCGGTAAGAGGCTGGATAGCTAGAGCCTGTATTGAGGTAATCGCCTCCCCCCTACGGGCACAAGGACTGTAGCTGCCGGATGTCTTTTCTAGTGTCCATTCCCATTCATTTCCCGCAAAATCATAAATATTCATCTTTTAGTATCATCTGATGCACCTGCTGTTAACAAAACACTACTTGCTGGTTTTGTTCCAGTTATTGAAGTCCAACTACTTCCTTGTTTTGCTTTGTCACTGCTTATTGTTCTTTCTACGTTACTATAATTTCCCCAACTTGTACTATTTGAATTTATATCTGCTGTTTTTTTAGTCCTCCCTTGTTTCTAAAATTTACATGTCAAATCCATTGAATTCCAAACATTAAACTACTTGTATAGTTATTGTTTGGTGTCATTTCTTATTATGCCAATGCTTGTGCTTCACTACAATATACGTAGTTATATGGTATTGCATCTTTTTTACTTATTGCTTTTGGTGATGTTCCTATTGATATTCTTCCTGATGAACTTGTTCTCGCATTTGTTGTTTCTGTTGTTTGCAGGTACAGCTCCCTGCTGGTTGAATCTGATGTATTTACATTTGTAAAAATTTGTTCCTGTTCCAGACACCTGAGCCTCTCCACCTCCCAGAGCCTCCATTATTTCCGTCTATTGGTCTAATGTACTTTCAATTTTTTTTTCTGTTTCTTCACATCATTTTTTTGGTTGTTTGTTTTTTGCTTCTGTTGCTCTTCTTAATATTCCGTTACTTAATCCACTTAATGCTGCTATTGTTACCCTGCTAATATAGTAACACTAATGCTATTAGAGTTATACGCTTTATTGCCTTTTGGATGTGTCAAGTAATCGTTTGCGACACTCCATAATGTTGATTTTTATTCATTTTTTTTTTTTATTCCTCCTTCGTATGTATAAAAAGATAAAAATTTATACAAATATTATATGTTTTTATGATTTTGTCAATGATTTTGACATTTTTCTACTTTTTCTTATATAATTTAATTACTAAAAAACAATATACAAAAGGAGGAATGTTTTATGAAATCTTATTACAATCAAGAAAAATTGCAAGTAGTTTTTATAAATTTTTTCAAAATTTTCTCTTTCTAAACCCCATCTTAAATCTCTTTGTTATGCTATCATCGGTATGATTGTTGCTGGAATCTGTTGTAACTTCTGGTTTTCCCAAATTAAAGGATTCTTTTTCTCTCATCTATTTAGAATCCATTGAACGTCGTTTTAGGGCGTTTCTTTAAATCCTTCTCTTCTGTTGCTTATTCTTTTTTATGAAGCTTTTATTTTCCTTTTATTTCTCATTTCTTTTATCAAACATCACAGTTCATCTATTCATATTTCTTTTTTTGACCATATGTTTTGTAAAGATAAATTTACTATTCTTCTTTTTCTCTTTCGCATTGGTAAACAGCGGTATTCTCTTTGGTTTCGCTGCTTTAAAGAAAACCAATGCCGAAGCTTATTCTATTGATTTAATCTTAGATGGGTATTTCTTTTTGTTTCTAATCTTTCTCTCTGAAAAAATACCATATTATTTTCTTGGCTGATAGATGGTTTCCTCATATTAAATTTTATCATATTCAGTCTCTTCAGTTTTTTTTCTGTATTCGTGCTAAATCTTTTTTTACTTTTTCTTTTTATAACTCTAAAAGGAAAATTTGTTTACTAAACACCTTAGAGATATTAAGCCTATTGCCCAGCATTCCCTAAGTTCTTAAAGATGTATTTTTTTACTCGTAGCTTATTTAAAACTAACATTTTGTCCCTTTTTATTCTAATCCTCAAAGATGATATCTGGTGGTTATTACAAATGATAACATTTCCCTTGCAACAAAAAATTATTCTTACCGTTTGGCAGTTCTATCGAATGCATTTTCAGGAAAAATCTAACTTTGGAAACTTTAATCACTAATACAAAACTTATTGACCATTTTCATTTCTTTATTTTACTATTAAACTATACTTTAAAGTATTTCTTTGACTTGGCTCTCTATCATTTTTGCAGATTATGCTGAAACAAACATTCTTATCATTAAAGTTCGTGAATCATGAAAGGAAAAAAATGTTTATTCATTTTAACCTTGGACTTACTATTTTCAATTTATGTTATTACAACTATGTAAACTATACTTTATTCAATTTTGTGTCCATTCATATTCATTTCCTGCAAAGTCATAAATATTCATTTTATTAGTTTCTTCTGATGCTCCTGTTGTTAATAAAAATCACTACCTGCTGGTTTTGTTCCTGTTATTGAAGTCCAACTTCTTCCACTTGTTTTGCTTTGTCACTGCTTATTGTTCTTGTTACATTACTATAGTTTCCCCATGTGCTACTATCCGAATTAATATTTGCTGTTGCTAGTTTTCCTTTTACTTCTAAAAATTTGCAAACCAAATCCCATTGGATTTCAAATAATATACTACTTGTATAATTACTATTTGGCATCATTTCTTTTGCCAAAACTTGAGCTTCACTGCAATATATATTATTATATGGTATTGCATCTTTTTGACTTATGGCTTTTGGTGATGTTTCTATTGATATTCTTCCTGATGAACTTGTTCTTGCATTTGTTGTTTCTGTTGTTGTTCCTTCTATTCCTGCTTCATATCTTCCAATCCAGAATCCACCATAAGTATATACACTTTTTTAACATTTTTGGTATGCTGTTTTATATTCATCATATGTTAATCCGCATCCATTTGTTAAAAGCTTTTTGTTTATCAACCACTTGCTGTTATAATATTCATCTGTCCAATCAATCTTTCTAGTTTTGAGAAGCTGAACCATTTCTATATACTCCTGCATATGCTATTAATTTATTTTTTATATCTTATAATTTTGTTCTGTTAATTGTTTTGTTGTATCTATTGTTAAACCTGAAAATACTGTTGTTTTTGGAACTTCTATCCAAACCCATTCATTATTATTTTATCTTTTATTACTATTCCTTTATTTGCATCTGCTTCTACTACTGTTGAATTTGCAGGTACAGCTCCTGCTGGATTTGAATCTGCTGTATTTACATTTGTAAAATTTGTTCCTGTTCCAGAACCACCAGAGCCTCCACTTCCAGAGCCTCCGCCATTTCCGTCTACATATTGGTCTATTGTACTTTCATATCCTCCAATTTTTTTCTGTTTCTTCATCATTTTTTTGGTTTGTTTGCTCTTTTGCTTCTGTTGCTCTTTTAATATTCCGTTATCTCCACTTAATGCTGCTATTGTTACTCCTGCTAATATTAGTAACACGATAATTGTTATTACTAATGCTATTAGAGTTATACCTTTATTGCCTTTTGTTTTTATTCTGTCTTGTATTTTCATCTGTTATCCTCCCTTTCTTTTTTTAGATAAAGTTTTGTATTTTTATTTTCTTCCTTTATCTTTTATTTCTTTGGTTATTATTTTTACACATATTTTTTAAATATACCTTTTTACTATATTTTTTTATATAGCTCTTTATTTTTTTTTTTTGTCTATTAGGCTATTTATAGCATAAACTTTTGTTCCAATAAAGATATTGGACCTCTACAATTAATATTTGCTTTTCAATGTTCATGCTATTTAGCCTTTTCCTTGGTTGTATTGTTTTTTTTATATGTGTTTTGTATCTCTAGTGGATACTTTATGTGTTTATTTTACCTTTCGATTAAATTTTTGTCAATCCTTTTTAGTGATTTTTTCCTTACAGCTGCTATTTTTACAGTTTTTGGTATTTTGTTTTTTGCTGTTTTTGCCTGGTTTTATTGACCTTACTATATTTTTGTTCTATTACAAAATTGAACATTTGTGAAAAAATATTTTTTTATTATATTTTGATTTTTTGTTTAATTTTTTATTTTTATAATTGAAAAAAATTCATTTTTAATTCTATTTTTGATTTTAACTTTTTTTTTTATAAAATAGCTTTCCCAATTACTTTTTCTGTTGCGTACTTTTGATATAATGATTAAATAGGAGGCATCATCTGTATATAAAAATTACTAAAATTTATCTCAGATACTAATTACTAGAAATTAAAGATATTGATAAAACGAATCATCTTCTTTTTGAACTTTACAAAGACCATATTTCATAACTCTAAGTATTTGTTTGACATATAATCTTATTGTCTTTTAAAAAAACATAATATCCCTTTCAAAATATTTATTGAATTTTTCTTCGGCCTTCTTATAGTCACATTCTTCATTCAATGCCTCTTTCATAAAATCTTGAATATATTTAACAAGTATTTCTTTATCATCTAATGTAAAGTTTTCTATAAATAACATCATTTAATAGTTTACCCTTTTCAATGTTTTCTAATAATAGTATTCTAAGTCCTGTATGTAGAATATATTTCATATTACTTAAATTGGAATAATATTTAGCAAATTTATTGGCAACTCTTTTTTCTGAATTTACGCCTAACGATTCTTTTGTCATATTTATATATCTCATTTGCAGCAAATTCTTTATTTTTTCCAGAATAATTATATGATGGAGAATATAAAATTAATTTCCATGGTTTTCTATATAACATTATAAGTTCAATGTTACCATTATTATTAGTTATAGTTGCCAAAAAACCAATCAACTTTTCCTTTTTTGGGTACCTTCCATTTTAATTACCAATCATCAGGCAATTATACCATTCTTCTTTTTCTAATAATTCTTTTTTGTATCATTCCAAAAAATATTTATATCTTCATATTTGTTAAATTGCATTTTCAATCCACTCCTTTATAATTTTAATTTTTCTTTTTATCATTTTAGCAACTTCTTCTGCTGATATTAATAATTTATAACCTGTTATTTTAGCTAGTTCTTGACCTATTCATTATGTCCATATTTTATCTGATAATGTTGTAGAACCTGTTATAACAAAATTTCCATAAATGTAGCATTTTTTAAACGAATAGTTTCAGTCGACACTTTTTAAGCATTTTGTTCGACACTTTTTAACAGTTTTAGTCGACATTTTTAAGAAATTTGCTGTGCAAATTTTTAGTAATTGTTGTATTTTTTATTATTCATTGAACCTTTTGCTATCTTCATTTTTTTAACTTCTTGAGTAAATTTTTGTCAATCCTCTTTTTTATATTTTTGGGGTAATTTTTAAGCTTTTATGAAAGGAATTTGTTTTGAGTTTTTGACAACTGTATGTATCTTTTATAAAGCTTGCCTGTAGTTCTTTTTTGTTGAAAGTCAAAAAATGCTACCGTTAGGTAGCACTATAGCTCGGTATAAAATATATTGCAGGATTTACCATAAACAAGTTTATGATAAATCCTGCCATTCAATTTTTCACCTGCCTCTAGCGTATTTCATTCGCTAGAGGGACTTGTATTCAATTTACCTGTTATAAAATGACTCTCTCGCCTATTTTATAATCACGGTTTTAGTTTTCAGTTTACATAAAGTGTGGGACGAAAACCAATATCGAGTTGTCGCTGTTGGTCGTGCCCATGACATTGCGGTAAGAGGCTGGATCGTAGAGCCTGTACTGCCGTAACTAGCCTCCCCTGAAGGCACAAGGATAGTTGGTTGCTGAAGTAGCATTTCTAATGTCCATTCATATTCATTTCCTGCAAAATCATATATATTCATTTTTTTGTATAATCTGATATTCCTGTTGTTAATAAAACACTAATCTTTCCTGAATCTTGGTTTTGTAAATGAACCTTGTGTTGTTGTCCATGTTCCTAATTCCAACCATTTTGATATATTTATATTTTCCTGATGTTATATTCTCAATTTTTGCATTATTATAATTTCCCCAACTACTACTATCTTTTTATATCTGCTGTTGATAATTTTCCTTTTTAACTTCTAAAAAGTTACAAACCAAATCCCATTGAATTCCAAACATTAAACTACTTGTATAATTACTATTTGGAGTCATCTCTTTTGCTAAAGCTTGTGCTTCACTACAATATACATAATTATATGGTATTGCATCTTTTTGACTTATTGCTTTTTGGTGATGTTTCTATTGATATTCTTCCTGATGAACTTGTTCTTGCATTTGTTGTTTCTGTTGTTGTTCCTTCTATTCCTGCTTCGTATCTTCCTATCCAGAATCCACCATAAGTATATACACTTTTTAACATTTTTTGATATGCTGTTTTATATTCATCATATGTTAATCCACATCCATTTGTTAATGCTTTTTGTGCTTCTGTTAAATTAGATGTACTTGCTGTTACTAATGTACTTCCATCTTTTGCATACCATTCATCTATCCAATTACGTCCCTTTTGTCCTTTTTCCTTTTCTATATGTTGTTGCATATGCTATTAATTTATTTTTTATATCTGTATAATTTTGTTCTGTTAATGTGTTTGTTGTATCTATTGTTAAACCTGAAAATACTGTTGTTTTTGGCACTTCTATCCATACCCATTCATTATTATTTTTATCTTTTATTACTATTCCTTTACTTGCATCTGCTTCTACTACTGTTGAATTTGCAGGTACAGCTCCTGCTGGATTTGAATCTGCTGTATTTACATTTGTAAAATTTGTTCCTGTTCCTGAACCACCAGAGCCTCCACTTCCAGAGCCTCCGCCATTTCCGTCTACATATTGGTCTATTGTACTTTCATATCCTCCAATTTTTTCTGTTTCTTCATCATTTTTTGGTTTGTTTGCTCTTTTGCTTCTGTTGCTCTTTTTAATATTCCGTTATCTCCACTTAATGCTGCTATTGTTACTCCTGCTAATATTAGTAACACTATGATTGTTATTACTAATGCTATTAGAGTTATACCTTTATTGCCTTTTGTTTTTTTTATTCTGTCTTGTATTTTCATCTGTTATCCTCCCTTTCTTTTTTAGATAAAGTTTTGTATTTTTATTTTCTTCCTTTATCTTTTATTTCTTTGGTTATTATTATTTACACATATTTTTTTAATATACCTTTTTACTATATTTTTATTATATAGTTCTTGTTTTTTTTTTTTTGTCTTTAGGCTATTTATAGCATAAACTTTTGTTCCAATAAAGATATTGAACCTCTACAATTAATATTTGCTTTTCAATGTTCATGCTATTTAGCCTTTTCCTTTGTTGCTTTTCTTTTTCAATATGTGTTTTGTATCTCTAGTGGATGAAAACCTATTTATAATTATGTACAACGTGAAGTTGGAGAACTAGAGCAAAAAAGATTTGAATTCAGATTTTAATAAATATCCTTCTAAGCCTATTGATAAAGATTATTTTTATGTGACAATTTCTAATGATATTGATGCTCCAAATAATCATATTTTAGCAGAGGATTATAATAAACCTATTAATTCTGTTTTAATAAGAAATGTAAAGTCAAATACAGAATATACAAAAAACATTGATAATTTGCCTATTTCAAAATATCTAAATAACTTATTTAATATACAGGATATTTATAAAAATTGTTTGAAGAAAATACTATTAAAGACTTTTTATGATTTATCTAACCCTTCTTCTGGGAATCCTTCTTCTGGAAGCTTTTCTTCACAATTCAAATAAAAATTTGGACTATTGTACATTTAACTAAAACCGAGAAAGGAACGTAATAAAAATGCAAGAGAAAAAAGGATACGTAAGTTTTGTTTTACATGCTCATCTTCCATTTATCCATCATCCAGAGAGTAATGATTATTTGGAAGAATCATGGTTATATGAAGCGATTTCAGAAACATATATACCGCTTCTTACATATTTTAAAAATTAGTTGATGAAGGTGTCAATTTTCGCATTACTATGTCAATGACACCTCCATTGCTTTCTATGTTAGATAATAAATTGTTACAACAAAAATATATTCACTATTTGGAGCAATTGATTGAGTTGTCTGAAAAAGAAATAAAAAGAACTTCTTATGATGAACGTCTAAATAGATTATCTCATTACTATTATGATAGATATTCTAATGATTTACATTTATTTAAAGATGTTTTTAAATGTAATTTAATAGAACAATTTAAACATTTTCAAGATATTGGAGTTTTGGAAATAATAACTTGTGGCGCTACACATGGTTACTTCCCTATTTTATATGTTAATGAAAAAAAAACTGTAAGGGCTCAAATAGCTGTTGGTGTGCAAACATATGAAAAAATATTTTGGTAAAAAGCCTCGTGGTATTTGGCTTCCTGAATGTGGTTATGTTCCAGAAGCTGATAAATATCTTCGTGAATTTGGAATTGACTATGCCATAACAGAAACTCATGGTATTTTGTATGCTAATCCAACTCCTATTTATGGAACTTTGGCTCCTATTGTTTCTCCTGATGGGCTTGTGGCTTTTGGTCGTGACTTAGAATCTTCTCGTCAAGTTTGGAGTTCTATAAATGGCTACCCTGGTGATTATAATTATAGAGAGTTTTATCGTGATATTGTCTATGAGGCTGATTATGACTATATTAAACCTTATATTGCTCATAATGGTGTTCGTGTTCATACTGGTATAAAATATTATCGTATAACTGGTAAGACTGAACAAAAAGATTATTATGATGTCCAATGGGCTCATGATTCTGCTGAAAGACAGGCTGGCCACTTTTTTGGATTCTCGTGTTAAGCAAATAAATAAGGCTGCAACTTATATGGATAAGCCTCCTATTGTTTTATGTCCTTATGATGCAGAACTTTATGGCCATTGGTGGTATGAGGGCCCTTACTGGTTATATATTTTGTTTAAAAGATTTATTATGATGATTGCAATTTTGAATTGATTACTCCTTCTGAATATATTGATAAGTATCCTGAAATTCAAGTTGCTACTCCTTGTCGCTCTAGCTGGGGTGCTAATGGTTATAGCGAAGTGTGGCTTAATCCTACAAATGATTATGTGCATCGCCATCTTCATGTTGCTGGTGATAGAATGTGCGAACTTGCTACTCTTTTCCCCAATGCTTCTGGCATTAAAAAAGATGCTCTTAATCAGTGCGCTAGAGAGTTACTTCTTGCTCAGAGTAGCGATTGGCTTTTTATTATTACTAATGGTACTATGGTTGATTATGCTAAAAAACGTATTAAGGATCATATCGGCCGCTTTACTAAATTGTATTATCAAATTAAAAATGATGATATTGATATAGATTTTCTTTCTGATATTCAGGATAAGGATTGCTTGTTTCCTGATATTAATTATAATATTTATGGCTGATGTTTTTTGGGGACGACTCAAAAACACCACTTAAAAATTTATTTAAATATAAAATAATAAATGTAAAGAGTGATGTTTTTGAGTCCGTCCCCAAAAACACCGTCCTTAAGTCACTTTTTTTCCAAAAAATTCATATTATAATGTATAAGTTTCAAAGTTTAGTAGATACTAATCTAGGAAGGAGTTTGTCTATGAAAACAATATGTATCAAAACAAATAATTCAATAGTATTAGATTATCTACTAAATGAATTACGTATGTCGAATATTCAATCAATATGTTTTTACACAAAAAAGCAATTCAAGCATTATAACAATATTATAATACATTATAATGGGCAAAATGAAGATGATTTTATACATTTTGTGGCTGATATTTTATCATATCTAATTATTGATGAATTGGAAGAAGATTTTTTGTCAAATATTATTCAGCAAAACTATTGCTATTTTTGATTTGTGTGATAGAAAAAAATCTTAAATTATTGTTTGATTTGTTTTCTGAAGATTATACTAATTATTTTGATAAGAAATTTTTCTTATATTAATAATGAATTTTACTTGTACTTAAAAGAGCATAAGTCTATTGTTTTGACTGGCTTTATAAATTTTAGATTGAAAAAATATTTTTTGTATTCTTGATGATGTTGTTGATGAGGCTGTAAATAGCTTTATTATTGAAAAGGAATACTTGGAATTTGTTTCTTTGCTTAAATTATATATAATTCTCAAGCTCCTAAAACTAATGTTGTTCATCTGATTTATAGAAAGGATAATCCTCTTCTTTTAGATGAGCATAAAAAATGTGATTCCTTTTTATGATTCTATTTATCAGGCAAAGTATTTATCTGATATTAGCTTTTTCTAAAAATGATTTTATTTTGAATACTTTTGCTTTCTATTTGCCTAAAAATTTATCTTCATGTTGTTGATAATTCTATTGATTATTGCATTTTGTAAATTTTCATCTACAACTACTTTCCATTTTCCTTTTTCTTTTCTTATTGTAATTTCTTTTGTTGTTGTTGTTTGTCCTACTTCTTTATTTTTAATTCTTCCATTAGATATTGTCCCGCTTCTTCGTCTGATGGTTTTCATTATTTAATATTTTTGAACTACTTTTTAGTAAAGTTTTGGAAGATATTTTATAATTCTTGTTTGTTATTTCTACTTCTATTTTTGCTTCTTCTTCATTTTTTTCAATTTTCTTTATGTTCCATTTCAAATCTTCATATAAAATTTTGTCATTATCTGTGCTGTCTGCTCCTTCTAAGTTTCCTAATGCTGGTATATCAATTAAGCTGTTATAGTCTACATATTTATCAATATCTGACATTTTTCCTGCTTTTAAATCTCTAAACATTTCTTCTAATGCTCTAGCTGGTGATGGTAGAGCAATTACTATTATTCTATTACTATTGCTAATAATATTATTATTGCTACTATTCTTGCAAATATATTTCTTTTCTTTCCTTTTTCTTTAACTGGTTTTTTTTTTTACTTTTTCGTTTTTGTTTTTCTTCTTTTGTTTTAGTTGGTTTCTTGGCTTGATTATTTTCTGTACTTTTCTTTTCTTTTTTTTTTCTGTTTTTCATGGTTTTACCTGTGTGAATTTTGCCTCCTCTTTTCTGTTTTTTACTTCATTAACTTCATTGTTTTTCAGTGTTTTTTTTCTTCATTTTCTTGTAAATTCTTTTTCTTCTTCATTTTCTGCCATAATAATTCCTCCTCTTATTTTATTTGGCTAAATTATATATTACTAAATTTATTTTTGCAATAGTTTTTACAATTTTAATTATAAACTATTATTAATTCCCATAACTACAACGTCTTTCATATTTTCTATTAAGTCGTCTATTTCTTTTTGGTGTGACTATTAGGTTGTACTCTTTTGGCATTAATGCTTCTTTTATTTCTTTATAATTATCTTCTTGTTTTATTTTATTTAACATGTCATTTGATTTTTGCTTCTTCTTGTAATTTTCTATTAATAAATCTAAACAGTCATTTACTAGAACTGCTGTTTCAACAACTGTTGGTATTCCCAGGGCTATTACCGGCACTTTTAATGTTTTTTTCACTTATTTCTGCTCTTGTATTTTCTACACCTGCTCCTGGTACTATTCCTGTGTCTGATAGTTGTATTGTACTACTTATTCTTTCTATACTTCTTGATGCTAGTGCGTCTATTACAATTATTATTTTGGTTTTACATTTTCTACAATTCCTTTTAATATTTCTAATGTTTCTATGCCTGTAGTTCCTAAAACTCCTGGTGATATTGCACTTATTTCTCTTGTTCCTTCTTCAACATATTGTGGTAAATATTTTATTACATGTCTTGTTACTTCTATTTCATTTATTACTTTTGGTCCTAAACTGTCTGGAGTTACATATATATTTCCTAGTCCCACTACTAGTGCTGATCCTTCTTTGTCTACATGAATATCTATTATTTTTTAGTTCTTTTTGTAATACATCTGCTGTTTTTTCTATCTCTTCTTGTTGTGCTATTCTTAGTTTTTTACATCTATTGTTATATAATTTCCTATTGGCTTTCCTATTGCTTTTTTCTCCTTGATTGTTTGTTATTTTTACCCTTTCTATTGTTATTGTTTCATTTACTTTTCTATTTCGCTTTCTATTCCTTCTATTTCGTTTTCTATTTGATTTGCCTTTTGTAGATGTCTCTTCTTTCATTTGCTAAATCTGTTCTAAAATTATACATAAAAAACCTCACTTTCTTTTTTATTATTTGAAAAGTCAGGTTTTTATTCATTATATATATGTTAAATATATTTTTTTGTTTTCAACTTTTGTTTTTATCTTTGGTTTATTTTTTTATTTTCTATTATTGATAATTTTGAAACTTAAAATATTCCACTAATATTTCCATCTTCATCAATATCTATATTTTCTGCCGATGGTTTTTAGGTAATCCTGGCATTGTCATTATTTTTCCTGCTAATGCTACAACAAATCCTGCCCCTGCTTTTAGCTCTATATCTCTTATTGTTATTTTGTATTTTCCTTTGTCTTGTAAGTTTTTTGAATCATCTGATAATGAATACTGTGTTTTTGCCATACATACTGGTAATTTTGCATATCCCATTTTTTCTATCTTTTCTATTTTTTCTATTGCCTCTATTGAAAATTCAACTTCTGTTGCTCTATATATTTTAGTTGCTATTTTTCTATTTTTGTTTTTATATCGTCACGTAATGGGTATAAATAGTTTACTTCATTTCTTATCATCGAGAATTCGTTTATAAATTCTTCGGCGTTTTCTGTTTCTTTTTATTATTTTGTTTGCAATGTCTATTGCACCATTTCCACCTTTTTTCCAACCTTCAACTATACTTAATTCTATATTTTTTTTTTTAGAGCCTTTTCTAAAAATTCTATTTCTTCATCTTTGTCTGTATTAAATTTATTTAATGCTACTATTACTTTTAAGCCATAACGAACTTTTAAATTTTCTACATGTGTGAATAAATTGTGTAATCCATTTTGTATTCCTTTATATTTTCATATTGTATATCTTCTTTTTTCTACTCCACCATGATATTTTAATGCTTTTATAGTTGTTACTATGACTGCTATATCAGGTTTTATTTTTGCTTTTCTGCATTTTATGTCTAAAAATTTTTTCTGCTCCTAAGTCAGCGCCAAATCCTGCTTCTGTTACTGTGTATTCTCCTAGTTTCAAAGTTATTTTGTTGCAATTATACTGTTACATCCATGTGCTATATTTGCAAATGGTCCTCCATGTATTATTGCTGGTGTATGTTCTAATGTTTGCACTAAGTTTGGTTTGATGGCATCTTTTAGTAATGCTGCCATTGCTCTTGGGCATTTAAGTCTTTAGCATATACTGGCTCATCTTTTTCATTATATCCTATAATAATGTTTCCTAAGTTTTCTTTTAATTCTTTGATATCCTTTGATAAGCATAAAATCGCCATAATTTCTGATGCTACTGTTATGTTAAATCCGTCTTTTCTTGGTTCTATATTTTTTTTCCTGATAGTCCTGTTTCTATTAGTCTTAATTGTCTATCATTTAAGTCAATACATCTTTTCAAGTTACTTTTTTATTTTAAGTTCATTACCAAAATATATAAGATTGTCTATTAAGCTTGATAGCAAATTGTTTGCTGTTGTTATTGCATGTATATCTCCTGTAAAATGTAAATTGATATCTTCCATTGGTGCAACTTGACATTCCTCCTCCTGTTGCTCCTCCTTTTATTCCAAATACTGGTCCTAATGATGGTTCTCTTAATGCAAGTATTGCTTTTTTTCCTATTTTGTTTAATGCGTCAGCTATTGCTATTGATACAGTTGTTTTCCTTCTCCCTAATGGTGTTGGGTTTATGGCAGTTACTAAAATAAGTTTCCCATTTTCTTTTTCTTTTAATCTTTTGCTTACTTCATTAGATATTTTTGCCTTGTATTTTCCATATACTTCTATTTCATCTTCTTTTATTCCAATATTTTTGCAATTTCTGTGATGTTTTTTTAATTTTACATTTTTAGCAATTTCTATATCTGTCATATCCTTCACCCTTTCTTTTTATATTTTTATCTTTTTTATAATTTTATGCAATTAATCCTACTATTACTCCTATTGCTGCTCCAACTATGACTTGAATTGGTGTGTGTCCTAAAACTTCTACTAGTTTTTCTGATACTTGTATTCCTGATAATCCTGGTGTTTCAACTAGCTGATTTAATAATTTTGCTTGTTTTCCAGCCGCTCTTCTTACTCCTGCTGCGTCATACATAACTACAAAGAAAAAATTAGTGCTATTGCAAAGATTGGTGTGTTTATTCCTTCATATTTTCCTATTAGAGTTGCAAGTCCTACAACAACAGCTGAATGTGAGCTTGGCATTCCACCTGCTCCCATAATTCTTTTAAAGTTGAATTTTTTGTTGTTATTAAATCATAAATAACTTTAAATATTTGTATGCAAAACCATAGTAACAATGGTATTACTATATATTTGTTTTTAAAATTTCTCCTATTACTTCCATATTTGACCTTCCTCTTTTTACTCTTCAGTTTCAAAATTTTCTTCTTTTATTCCATTTTCTTGTTTTAGTAAAATTGTTATTTTCTTTTCTGCATTTTCTAATATATCATTACATTTTTTGATATTTTCATTCCTTGTTCAAATTTTTTAACTGATTCATCTAAATTCAAGTCTCCTTTTTTCCAATTCTGTTACTATTTTTCTAATTGTTCCATGTTTTCCTCAAAACTTTTTTCTTCCATTCTTATTTTCATTCCTTTCTCACTTTGCTTAAAGGTACCTATAGCTATAAGAGTTTTTAATTTTTGCAGATTGTTTTTCATTTTTTAGCATTTTTATGCAAAATTTCTATCTTTCTACTGCTGTTTTTGTTTCTATATTTACATCAATGTATCCTATAACTTGTGCATTTGAATTTACTGCTACATGGTATATTTTTCCCTCTATTTGGTCTATTGTGAATACATAACTTTCGCTTGTTTCTCCCCATTTTTCTTTTGCTAGTTTTATTGCTATTTCTTCTGGATTTACTCCACTGTTTTCGTTATTACTTTCTTGTTCTTCTTTTCCTACTATCTCTTTTCCATTATTATTGTTGTTAGTAGTGTTTTGAGAGCTTTCTGTATTATTTGAGCTTATTGGCTTTTCTGTATCTTTTTCATTACTTCCAGTTGTTTCGTTTGAATTGTTTTCCTCTATTTTGTTCTCTTCATTTTCTGTCTCATTTTTCTGTAATATTTTCTGTTATTATGTTTTCTTCTGCTTTTGAGTCTATTTGTTGATTTTATTTTTTTGCAAATATATAAGTTACATATCCAACTAATAAAATAATTAGTATTGTTAGTATTATTAACAGTATTTTTGTTTTTTTATCCATTTTGTTTATATCCTTCCTATTAGTATATTATTTGAACTTTTAATAATATATCTAAATAATTTTGCTTTTGCTTTGCCATCAATCATTTGTATGTCAATTTCGTTTCCTTCTTGTAATTCTTTTACACTGTTTATAATTTTTCCTTTTTGTTCTATAATTGAATATCCTCTTGTTAAAGTTTTTAATGGACTTAGTGTATCTAATTTTGAAACTAGTTTTACATATCTTTCTTTTTCTGATTGCTTTTTGTTTTTTATAATATTTTCTATTTGTTTTACTTGATTGTCTAGCAATATTGATCTTTCATTTATTATTCTTAATGGTTCTTTAAATACAAAACTTGATGTTAATTTTTCATAATGTAATTTTAACATTTCATATTTTTTATTAAGAGATATTTTTAGTCTATTTTATATCCTAGTATTTTTTGTTTTACTTCATATATATCTGGTACTGCTAATTCAGCAGCTGCTGATGGTGTTGGCGCTCGTAAATCTGCTACAAAATCTGATATTGAAAAGTCTGTTTCATGTCCTACAGCGGAAATTATTGGAAGTTCTGATTCATATATGGCGTGTGCAACTATTTCTTCGTTAAATGGCCATAAATCTTCTAATGAGCCTCCTCCTCTCGCTAAAATTAGTACATCTGCTAATTTATTTTTTATTCATAAAACGTATTCCTTCTGCAATTTTGGGTGCTGCGTCTTGTCCTTGTACTGGTACTGGAAATAGTCTTATTTGAACATTAGGATTTCTTCTTGTGCTTACATTTATGATGTCTCTAATTACTGAACCTGTTTGTGATGTTAGTACTCCTATTATTTTTGGCATTTGTGGTATTTTTCTTTTTATGGCTAATATCAAAATATCCTTGTTCTTCTAGCATTTGTTTTAGTTCTTCATATTTTTTATATAATGCTCCTACTCCATCTTCTTGCATAGCTTTTACATATACTTGATATATTCCATCTCGTTCAAATACTGAGACTTCTCCAAATACAAACACTTTCATACCATCTTTTGGCATAAAATTTAGTTTTTGTGCATAGCTTTTAAACATTATACATTTTATAAGTGATTTATCATCTTTTAGTGTAAAAAGTATAGATGTCCTGTATAGTGGTTTTTAAAGTTTGATATTTCGCCTTTTATTATTAAACTATTTAATCCTTCATCTGAGGCTATTTTTTCTTTTATATAACTATTTACTTGGCTTACTGTAACTGCCATATTTTCATAATTCATTTTTATCTATTCCTCTCTATTTGCTAAAAGGCTTTCTTACAAATTTATTTTTTTTTACTATGCTTGCTAAAATTCCATTAACAAATGTTTTGAGTTGTCTTCTCCATATTTTTGGCTAGTTCGACTGCTTCATTTATAGCTACTTTATATGGAACTTCTTTATATTTTATTTCATATATTGCTAGTTCTAATAAACTTAAATCTATTTTTGATATTCTTTCTAATTTCCAGTTTGATTTTAGATTTTCTTCTATTAAAGCTTTTATTTCAACTTTATTTTTTCTATTCCTAAAATTGCGTCTTTCATGTATTCAATTGTTTCTGTATTTGTTATATTATTGCTTTCTATATATAATTCTATTTGTTCTTCGATATTTATTTCTTTGTTTTTTGGACTTCTAAACTATATAATAGTCTAAAAAGCATTTTCTCTCATTAATGTTCTATTCATTACATTTTCCTTTCTACATCTTATCTATCCATGTTTTTAGTTTTGTTTTTACATCATCTTTATTTTGTTGGACATAATTTCCTACAAAAGCTCCTAAAAATATGACTACTATTCTATTATTACATCATATAGTCTAGTTGCTAATATGACAATTGCTACAATAATTCCTATAATTGCTCCACAGTATTTTCCTAAAAATTTTTTTAATTCTTCCATTTATTATCACTATCCTTTCTGAAAACAACAAAAGCGGACTAATAGTATTTCACTTATTTTAACGTTTTTGTCCGCGTTTTGTTTACACGCGAATTTTGCTTTTGCACATATCGCGGTATTTTCTTTATATTATATATTATGTTACTTCGTTTTTCTTGTACTTGTGCAACTTTTTTTACTGTTATGTTTACTTCTTTGACTTCTAAATCTGTTGCTAATTTTACTCTTTCTTTTATTTTGTTTTGCAAATCTGCTGATAAATCTTTTATTACTGCATCTGCACTAACTACTAAATTTGCAAAAATGCTAACATTATTTTCTTTGTCTAATTCAACTCTTGTTGTTATGCTTTCCGCTTCTTTGAAGTCTTTTGCTACAGATTCAACTAGATTTTCTATTGTTTCTTTTGAAATCATTAGTTTTCCATTAGAGTTTTCTAATAACACTCCTTGTTTTTCTTTTATTTCTTGTTTTGATGTTGGATCAAAAAATATGCATCTGATAGATAATAGTATAAATAAAACACTTACTCCTAATGTTATTTTTGATCCTGGGTCTGTTGTAATACAGTTTTAACTATTTCTCCTACTATTCCTATATCTAGCCACCCAAATACTAATAAGCATAATATTATAGATAATATTAACATGATGTTAGAATATATAATTAATGTGATTTTTTCGATAAATTTCATTTTCAACAATTCCTTTCTTTATTGGTATATTTTATTTTACCATTATTTTGTTTATTTTTACTTTTATTTTTGAAGATATACATTTAAAAGAGCTCTTTTTTTCAAAAGCTATTAATATTTGCATGTTTCTCTTACTTTCTTTATTCTGTTTTTTGCTTGTTCTTTTTATTCTGCTTGTTCTTTTTCTTCTTCATTTTGTTCTGTTTCTTCTTTGCTGACTGTATTTGTGTTTACGCCTTGTACATGTACATTTACTTCTTCTACTTTTAGCCCTGTCATACTTTCTACTGCTTTTTTTACTCTATTTTGAATTTCAAAAGCTACATCTGGTATTCTTGAACCATATTCAACTATTATATTTACATCTATTTTTACTTTATTTTCTTCTTTATCTGCTTTTATTCCTTTTGCTAAGTTTTTCTTTCCACTAAATACTTCTGAAATTCCTCCTGCAAATCCTCCTGCCATTGATGATACTCCTTGTACTTCTGATACTGCAACTCCTGCTATTACTGCTATTACATCATTTGATATTTGTATTCCTTCATTTTCTTCTGTTGTTTCTGTTTCTATTATTTCTGATGTATTTTCGTTTTCTTTTCTTTCTTCTATTTTTTTTTCTTGATTTTCTTCACTCATACTAATTCCTCCTTTTTAGAAAGCTTAACTTTCTTTTAATATATTCATTTTGTATTTATTAAAAGTTTCTTTTATATACAAAAAATGATATACTTATTTAACATTATAAGTATATCAATTTTTTATTTTTTTACAACTATTTTAGTCATTTTTATTCATTTTTTATATTTTTGTTATAACTTTGTTTTATGGGCTTATCAAAGTTGTTTTGAGTTGTAGTTTAATTTTAACTTTTTATTTTACTTCTATTGTTTCTTCCACGCCTGTTGCTATTATAGTTACACTTACATTGTCTTTCATATTGTTATCAATAACGGTTCCAAATATAACATTTGCATCTTCACTTATTTGGTCATTGATTATTGCTATTGCACTGTTTATTTCTAGTAGACTTAAGCTTTCATCACCTTTAACATTAAATATAACTCCTTTTGCTCCATTTATTTTGCTTTCTGTAAGTGGGTTTGCAATTGCTTGTCTTACTGCTTCTTCTACTTTCTTTTCTCCTGATGCTTTTCCAACTCCCATATATGCTTTTCCTCTATATCTTACTGTAGTAGATATGTCTGCAAAGTCTATGTTTACTTCTCCTATTGTTGTTAGTAAATCTGTTATCCCTGAGATTGCTTGTTCTAAAACTTCGTCAGCTAATGAAAATGCTGAATTTAATGTGATTTTAGTGTCTGTTGTTTTTAATAGTTTGTCATTTAATATTACAATTAGATCATCTACATTTTCTTTTAATTTTTGTGTTCCATAGTCTGCTCTTAGTTTTCTGGCTTTGCCTTCAAACATAAATGGTTTTGTTACAACTCCTATTGTTAGTATTCCCATTTCTTTTGCGATTTCTGCTACAACTGGTGCTGCACCTGTTCCTGTTCCTCCACCCATTCCAGCGACTATGAATACCATGTCTGCTCCTCTTACTATGTCTTTTATTTGTTCTTTATTTTCTATTGCTGCTCTTTCTCCTACATTTTCGTTTGCTCCTGCTCCTAATCCTTTTGTTGTTTCTATTCCTATTTGCAATATATTTTTAGTTTTTGCTCTTTTTAATGTTCCTGTTTCTGTATTTAATAGATAATATGTGACTCCTTTTATATTATCTTCTATCATTCTGTTTACTGCGTTGTTTCCAGCTCCTCCTACTCCTATTACTTTTATCTTTGGTGTATTTAACATTTCTTGTGGTTCATTATACATTTTATTACATTCCTTTCTTCCTATAAGCTTGCTTTATATGTATAAAATAAGATGAGTTTTTAGTATTAACGTATTTTTTTTTTCTTATTTTTTGATTTACATATTTTTATCACATTTTTGTTTTTTATTCAATAGCTTGATTATAATTTTAAAAAAATTCTTATTTTACTTGAATTTATTTTTGTTTTAGTATAGTATATATAAGTAGAAAATGAAATACATAGGAGGATTAATCATGCCAAGAAAAACTAAAGAACAGAAAGAATTAGAAAACTTAAATATGCCATCTAATACAGTTCAAAAAGATGCTAAAATGAGCTCTAATATTTCTAATAAAAAAGTAAATTCAAAAACAAAAAAATGAAATAAATAAATCTTCAAATAGATCAAATAAAACCACAAAAACAAGTACTTCTACAAGTAAAAAAAAATACAAAATCTAGTAATTCTACTAATAAAAAAGTTAAGTCTAAAACAGTTTCTAAAACTAATACTTCAACATCTACAAAAAAAGTTGAAACTAAAGGTTCTGTAGTTGAATATTATGATTTGCCATACAGATATAATCAGACTATTGTAAAAGTTCTTGCTCAAACACCTAATAATTTGTTTGTTTATTGGGATATTGCTGATTCTGATAGAGAGAATTTTAAAAAACAATACGGTTATGATTTTTTGATAAAACACGTCCTGTTCTTATAGTTCATAATGAAACTATGCATTATGCTTTTGAAGTAGAGATAAATGATTTTGCAAACTCTTGGTATTTACATGTAAATGATGCTAATTGTGATTATAAAATCGAACTTGAAGGAAGCCTTTTATAACTATATACAACGTGAGATAGGTGAAGAAGAACAAAAGGATCCAAATTCTGAAGTTAATAAATATCCTTCTAAATCAATTGATAGAGATTATTTTTATGTTACAATGTCTAATGCAATTGATTCTCCAAATAATCATATTTTGGCTGAAGATTACAATAAACCTATTAATTCAGTACTAGTAAGAAATGTGAAATCTAATGTTGAATATAATAAAAATATTGAAAGTTTACCTATTTCAAGCCATTTGAATAAATTATATAATATTCAGGAAATTTATAAAAAATTATTTGAAGAAAATACAATCAAAAACTTTTATGATTTGTCTAACCCTTCTTCTGGTGGGAATCCATCTTCTGAAAGTTTTTCTTCAAGATTCAAATAGATATTATTTATTTGAGCTGAAGCAAGAAAGGAATGTAGTTAAATGCAAGAGAAAAAAGGATATGTAAGTTTTGTTTTACATGCACATCTTCCATTTATTCATCACCCTGAAAGTAATGATTATTTGAAGAATCGTGGTTATATGAAGCGATATCAGAAACATATATACCGCTTCTTACTTATTTTAAAAAGTTAGTTGATGAAGGTGTTAATTTTCGTATTACAATGTCAATGACACCTCCATTGTTGTCTATGTTAGATAATGAATTATTGCAACAAAAGTATATACATTATTTAGAGCAGTTAATTGAATTATCAGAAAAGGAAATAAAAGAACTTCTTATGATGAGCGTTTAAATAGATTATCTCATTATTATTATGAAAGATATTCAAATGATTTACATTTATTTAAAGATGTTTTTAAATGTAATTTGATAGAACAATTTAAGCATTTTCAAGATATTGGTGTTTTAGAAATAATAACTTGTGGTGCAACACATGGGTATTTTCCTATTTTATATGTTAATGAAAAACAGTAAGAGCTCAAATTGCTGTTGGTGTTCAAACTTATGAAAAATATTTTGGAAAGAAACCTCGTGGTATATGGCTTCCTGAATGTGGCTATGTTCCAGAAGCTGATAAATATCTACGTGAATTTGAAATTGAATATGCTATAACTGAAACACATGGTATTTTATATGCTAATCCAACTCCTATATATGGTACTTTAGCTCCTATTGTTTCACCAGATGGTTTGGTTGCTTTTGGACGTGATTTGGAATCTTCTCGTCAAGTATGGAGCTCTATAAATGGTTATCCTGGTGATTATAATTATCGAGAGTTTTATAGAGATATTGGTTATGAGGCTGATTACAATTATATAAAGCCTTATATTGCTCATAATGGTGTACGTGTTCATACAGGAATTAAATATTATCGCATAACTGGAAACACTGATCAAAAAGATTATTATGATATACAATGGGCTCATGATTCTGCTGAAAAACAGGCTGGACATTTTTGATTCACGTGTTAAGCAGATATCTAATGCTGCTTCATATATGGATAAGCCTCCTATTGTTTTGTGTCCTTATGATGCTGAACTTTATGGTCATTGGTGGTATGAAGGTCCTTATTGGTTATATATTTTATTTAAAAAGATTTATTATGATGATTGTAATTTTGAATTGATAACACCTTCTGAATATATTGATAAATATCCGGAAATACAAGTTTCTACACCTTGTCGTTCTAGCTGGGGCGCTAATGGTTATAGCGAAGTTTGGCTTAATCCTACAAATGATTATGTTCATCGTCATTTACATGTTGCTGGTGATAGAATGTGTGAACTTGCTAGCCTTTATCCTAATTCTACTGGTTTAAGGCAAAAAGCTCTTAATCAATGTGCTAGAGAGTTGTTATTGGCTCAAAGTAGTGATTGGCTTTTTATTATTACTAATGGTACTATGGTAGATTATGCTAAAAAACGTATTAAAGATCATATTGGTCGTTTTACTAAATTATATTATCAAATTAAAAATGATGAAATTGATGAGAATTTTCTTTTTAGATGTTCAGGAAAAAAGATTGTTTATTTCCTGATATTGATTATAATATTTATGGTTGATTTTTATTGATTTATATTAAGACTAAACTAAAATTATCTTTTACAATTTTGGTTTGGTCTTTTTTTGTGGACAATATTCTTTTTTTTTCAAAATTTCATATTATAATGTATAAGTTTAAAAGTTTAGTAGATACTAATTTTGAAAGGGGTCTGAAAATGAAAACAATTTGCATAAAAACAAATAATTCAATAATATTAGAGTATCTATTAAATGAATTAAGATTGTCTAATGTTCAGTATATGTGTTTTACAGTCAAAAAAATTCAAATATTATCAAAATTTAATAATACATTATTTAGGATCTAATGTTGATTCTTTTATTCACTTTGTTTCAGACATACTTTCTTATTTGGTTATTGATGAATTGAAGAAGAATTGTTATTGAATATAATTCAACAAAATTATTGTTATTTTGATAATCCTGAAAGGAAAAAAATTTTAAATTATTGTTTTGATTTATTTTCTGAAGACTATTCTAATTATTTTAATAAAAAATTTTCATACATTAATAATCAGTTTTACTTATATTTAAAAGAGCATAAATCTATAGTGTTGACTGGCTTTATTAATTTTAGACTAAAAAGGTATTTCTCGATTCTTGATGAAGTTGTTGATGATGCTGTTAGTAATTTTATAATTGAAAAAGAATATATGGAATTTATTTCTTTATTAAAATTATATATAAATTCTCAGTCTCCTAAAACTGATGTTGTTCATATTGTTTATAGAAAGGATAATCCTCTTTTGTTAGATGAAAATAAAAATATTATTCCTTTAGATGATTCTATTTACCAGGCTAAGTATTTGTCTGATATTAGTTTTTCTAATAATGATTTTATTTTGAATACTTTGCTTTCTGTTTTGCCTAAAAAAATTTATTTGCATTTAGTTGATAATGCTATTGATGAATTTGCAAATACGTTGCTTTTGATATTTGAAAAAAAAATTGTGGTTTGTTCTGATTGCGATATTTGTAATTTATACGGTTTACATGAATTTGGTGTTTAATTTTGGGTGTTTTTGAGGACGGACTCAAAAACACCCACAGATATTTTTTTCTATTTTATTACCTCGTCTAGGACTTTGGCTAAATATTTCATACTTGTTAGACATTGTTCCAATGTGTTTCCTGTTGCTCCTACTTCCATTATGCTTGCATATTTTCCGGCATGTTGGTTATATCTGTATTCTGTTAGCATTATTGGTTTGAATAGTCCTGGAAACATTTCTTCTGCTTTTTCTTGTACTTTTATTGCAAATTTTAAGTTTTGTTGCCAGTTTGATGTTCTAGTCCTCCTTGGTTTGTTCCTATTACATACATTATTTGTGCCGCTTCTTCGTCTCCTATTTTTACAGTTGGTGCATAGTCTGCTTCTGCTCCCTATTGCATCTCTATGTAAATCTATTATAATGTCTGATGGTGTTGTTTTTAATATATTTGTTACTGTTGATAATGAACGTGTATATGATCCATTATATGATGGATAATCATGATAATTTGTGTTATGTGTTACTGGTATATTATATTTTTTTAATTGGCTTTTCTAGTTCTGTTCCTACTCTTGTTACTGTATAGTTTAAGTCTGTTGTTCTATATGTTCCTGTTGGTGTATATGGAAGGCATTGCTTGATGTGTAACTTTCGCAACTGTGTGTGTGAAATATTAATACATTTTTGTTGTCTATAGTTATATTTGGGTTCATTATTTCTTCTGTTAAGTTTATTTTGTTCCATTTTTTATTTTTACTTTTCCGTATTGGGTGTTATATGTTTCTTTTATTGGGTTATTTGTTACTATTTGTGTTTCTTGTCCTGTTTTGACTTCTTCATTTTTTTTTTGTTGTTTACATTATTGTTTTGTTATTTTCATTGTTTGATTTTGCTCTGTTTTTGTTCTGTTTGTTGATTTTCTGTGTTTTTTTCCTTTATTTGTTTCTTGTGTTATTTTTGCTTCTTCTTGATTTATACTTTTATTGCACTTATTTCTGTTCCTATAGCTATTTGAGCATATTTATGTTCTTCTCTATTTAGTTCATTGTTTTGTTCTTTTTTTTCTAAGCCTTCTATTGCTGGTATTTGACTGTTTATTGCTTTTTTATATATTTGTGGTGTTGGTATTGTTATTTGGGTTTCTTTTTCATTGAAAAAATCTTGTAGTTGTTATTGCAATAAATATTATTATTGTTATTACTACAAGATATTTGGTTATGTCTTTTAATTTAAAAATCGCAACATTAAACATATATATTTCTCCTTTGCATTTCTTTATATATGTATGTTGCAATTTTTGTTTTATTCTTTTTTATATTAATATTTTTTATGAATGGTTATTTTATTTTTGTTATGCTTTTATCTCTTATTGGTTTGATGTTTCACTATTTTGTTCTGAATTTTCAGATGTTTCTTGTTGTGATGATGTATCGTCTTGTTGTGTTGTTTCTTGTGTTTGGCTATTGTTTTGCGTTGTGTTTGAAGTTTCGTTTGTTGTTTCACTTGAGCTACTTGTTGTGGTTTTTTGTTTCATTATTTTTACTGTTTTTACTCCTATTGAGTCTAGCCATTTTTCTACATCATATCTTTGATCTTCAAAATTCAAATAGTAGTATTTTGTTCCTGAGTCTATGACCATATATATGTCATCTGCTCTTGTTGGACATTTTTCTGCTCCTGATGCGTTTATTAATCCGTATTTTTTGTCTTTGCATGTTACTATCATGTTGTAATTTGGTATTACTAATAAGTTTAATGCGTCTTTGTTACTTGATGCTATATATCCTAAACTGTCATATTTGAAGTCTACTATTGTTTTTCCAGTTTTGTCTACTAGTCCCCATAAATCATTTTTTTTTACTGGTATTAGGTTGTCTACTAGTAAATATTTATTACGTATGTCATTTTTTTCAAATTTTGAAATATCTAGTCCTATTTGGTCATTTTCTATATATAATTTTATATTTCCTTTTACATCTATTATTCCATATTTTCCTTCTCTTTTGTGCTTCATATATTCCTGCGTCTTTGTCCATTAAATTTAGGCTATCATATAATATTTGTACTTTCATTGTTCCATCTTTTGAGATTATTCCTACTTTTCCGTTGCTTTTTGCAAAAAAGTCGCCTGTTTCTGGTATATATTTATTTCTTCATATTTTGGTTCTATTATTGTGTTTCCTTTTAAATCTATTACTCCTATTTGTTTTTTGTCTTTTTGTACTACTAGTCTTTCTTCAAATATCGATTTTTGTTGTTGAAATTCACTACTCATTTCAGCAAAGTTTTTTGTCTAGTACTGTTTGTTGGTAACTTGTTATTAAATATTCCATTGTATATATTTTTATACGATTTGTGTCTTTATTATATATAAAGCTTGCATTAAATGCTTCTTCAAATCCATCTGATGATACATATAATTTTCCATTTATTGCTTTTACTGGTTTTTTAGCATAAAAATATGTGTATTCTGAGTTTGATTGTTGTGTTTCTAGTTTGTATATTTTGTTAGAGTTTAATACAAAATTTGCTATTTCATCATCATTTTGTATATAACATTTGTTTTTTGCTTCTGATCTTTCTGCATAATCTCCACTATAACTTTGATATCCTACATAACTTGCTATGTCTCTTATTGGTATATATACTGTGTCTCCTTCAAAACTAGCATGTCTTTTACTTTTTCTTGTAATTGTCCATCTATAGATACTTTTAGTTGTGCAGTTTTCTATATATCCTAGTGCTACTAATTATTCCTATTATTGCAATTACTAATTGCTATTATTATTGCTAATATTATTTTTGGCAATTTTGTTTTTGCTTTTTTCTTTTTTCCACAAAGTTTTCATCAATTATGTTCATCTGTATTCCCCCTTTTATTTGGTATAACCATATTTTTTATAGAACTCATTTTTGAAGTTTAATAAATTATCATTCTCTATTTCTATTCTAACTCTTTCCATTAATTTAGTCAAGAATCTTAGGTTATGTATTGATAATAATCTTACTCCTAAAATTTCGTTTGTTTTTACCAAATGTCTTATATATGCTCTTGTGTAATTTTTACATGTATAGCAATCACATTCTGGGTCTAATGGTCCCCAATCTCTTTCATAAGTTGCATTTCTTACTACTACTTTTCCATTCCATGTAAGTGCTGTTCCATTTCTTGCTATTCTTGTTGGTAATACACAATCACACATATCTATTCCTGCTATTGCCGCTTCTATTAAATAGTCTGGTGTTCCTACTCCCATCAAATATCTAGGTTTATCTTTTGGCATAAGTGGTGCTGTATAGTATAGCATTTTTAAGTATTCTTCTTTTGGCTCTCCTACACTTATTCCTCCTATTGCATATCCTGGAAAATCTAATTCAATTAGATCTTCTGCTGATTTTTTTTCTTAAATCTTCATAAAATCCCCCTTGATTATTCCAAATAATGCTTGATTTTTTGTTGTATGTGCTTCTTTACATCTTTTAGCCCATCTAGTTGTTCTTTCCATAGAATTTTTAGTATATTCATATGTTGATGGATATTCTACACATTCATCAAATGACATTATTATATCTGCTCCTAAGGCTTCTTCTATTTCCATTACTTTTTCTGGTGAGAAAAAGTGTTTACTTCCGTCTAAATGTGATTTAAATTCTACTCCTTCTTCACTTATTGTTCTTAAGTCACTTAGACTAAATACTTGGAACCCTCCACAGTCTGTTAATATTGGCCTGTCCCAATTCATGAATTTGTGTAAGTCCTCCTGCTTCTTTTTACTAATTTCATGTCCTGGTCTTAAATATAAATGATATGTGTTTGATAATATTATTTGTGCTCCTACTTCTTCTTTTAGTTCTTCTGGTGTCATTGATTTTACTGTTGCTTGTGTTCCTACTGGCATAAATACAGGTGTTTGTATGTCTCCATGTGGTGTGTGCACAACTCCTCTTCTTGCTCCTGTTTGTTTGCATCTGTGTAATAGTTCATATGTTACTGCTGGTTTCATTTATTTTAAATTCCTCCTTAAGCACATTTGTGCGAGATTATTTTTATTCGTTCAAAGATTTTTTCTTTAATTTTAGGTATTTATGTTTGTTCTTTATGTTTTTTTGCATTGAATTTTATTATATGAACATTGCATCTCCAAAACTGAAAAATTTGTATTTTTTGTTTTACTGCTTCATTATATGCTTTCATTATATATTCTTTTCCTGCTAATGCAGATACTAACATTAATAATGTTGATTGTGGTAAATGGAAATTTGTTATTAATCCATCTATACATTTGAATTTATATCCTGGATATATAAATATTTGTGTGTCACCTTCTATTGGTTCTACTGTTCCATTTTCTGGGTTTGCTATTGTTTCTAATACTCTACATGATGTTGTTCCTACTGCTATTACTCTTTTTCCATTTTTCTTTGCTTTATTTATTTTGTCACAGTCTTCTTGTTTTATATAAAAAATGTTCTGAATGCATTTCATGTGCTTCTACTGTGTCTTCTTTTACTGGTCTAAATGTTCCGATTCCAACATGTAATGTTACATTTGCTATATCTATTCCTTTTTCTTCTATTTTTTTAAGAGTTCTGGAGTAAAGTGTAGCCCTGCTGTTGGTGCTGCTGCTGAACCCTCATATTTTGCATATACTGTTTGGTATCTATCTTTTTCTTTTAGGCTTTCATGTATATATGGTGGCAATGGCATCAATCCAATTTTGTCCAATATTTCATTAAAAATTCCTTCATATGTAAATAATACTTTTCTTGTTCCTCCTGGCATTGTGTCTAATATTTCTGCTGTTAGTAGTCCATCTCCAAATATTACTTTTGTTCCTATATGTAATTTGTTTCCTGGTCTTACTATTGTTTCCCAGATGTCTCCTTCTATATTATTTAATAACAAAAATTCTATATTTGCTCCTGTTTCTTTTTTTCCATATATACGTGCTGGTATTACTTTTTGTATTTTTCTTACCAAGCAGTCTCCTGGTTCTAAATAGTCTATTATGTCTTTAAATGTTTTGTGTTCTATTGTGTTCTTTTTTCTGTTTAGAACCATTAGTCTTGATTCGTCTCTTTTTCTATTGGTGTTTGTGCTATTAGTTCTTCTGGCAATTCATAGTCAAATTCTGTTACTTTCAATGCTCTTGCCTCCTATATTTTTAAGTTTTTTTTAATTTTAATTTATTTAGTTTTCTTTTTCTTATAAGTCTTTCATTGTTAGGTTTATTCTGTCTTGGTCGTCTATGTCTGTTACTTTTACTGTTACTTTGTGTCCTATATGTAATACATCTTCTACATTTTTTACTCTTTCATTTGAGATTTTTGATATATGTAGTAATCCTTCTTTTCCGCCACATCCTAAGTCTACAAATGTCTCCGAATGGCATTATTTTTGTTACTTCTCCATAATAGATTCCACCAACTTCTACATCTCTAACAATGTCTTCTATCATATCTAAAGCTTCTACTGCTTTCTCTGAATCTGATGAGTATATAAATACTTTTCCATCTTCTTCTATGTCTATTTTTACTCCTGTTTCTTCTATTATTTTGTTTATTACTTTTCCTCCAGGTCCTATTACATCTTTGATTTTTCAACTTTTATTTGTGTTGATACTATACGTGGTGCATATTTTGATATTTCTGTACGTGGTTCACTTATTACTGGTTTCATTATTTCATCTAAGATGTATTGTCTTGCTACTCTTGTTCTTTCAAATGCTTCTGCTATTATGTCATATGTTAATCCATCTATTTTAATATCAACTTGATTGCTGTTATTCCTTTTTCTGTTCCTCCTACTTTGAAGTCCATGTCTCCAAAAAAATCTTCTAATCCTTGTATATCTGTTAACATTACATAGTCGTTTTCATCTTCTGGATTTGTTACTAATCCTGTTGATATTCCTGCTACTGGTCTTTTATTGGTACTCCTGCTGCCATTAATGATAATGTACTTCCACATATACTTGCTTGTGATGTTGATCCATTTGATGATAATACTTCTGATACAACTCTTATTGCATATGGGAATTCTTCTTCTGAAGGAAGAACAGGTACTAATGCTTTTTCTGCTAATGCACCATGTCCAATTTCTCTACGTCCCGGTCCTCTTGATGGTCTTGCTTCTCCTACGCTATATGCTGGGAAGATTGTATTGGTGCATATATCTTTTTGATTCTTCATTATCTAATCCGTCTAATGTTTGTTCTTCACTTATCATTCCTAATGTTGTTACTGATAATACTTGAGTTTGTCCTCTTGTAAATAATGCACTTCCATGTACTCGTGGTAATAAATCTATTTCGCATGATAATGGTCTTATTTCATCTATTTTTTCTTCCGTCTACTCTTTTATGCTCATAGAATATCATGTCTCTTACACATTTTTTCTCTAATTTATATATTGCTTCTCCTATTTGTTGTTTGTTTTCTTCAAATGCTTCTTCTCCATATTTTTCTGTATATGTCATTTGAAATTTTTTCTGTTAATTCTGCTATGTTGTTATCTCTTGTTTCTTTGTCTTTTTCTTGCACTTTTTCTTTCATTTCTTCTGTGAATTTTTCTGCTATGTATTCATATAAATCATGGTCTACTGCAAATGATTTGTATTCAAATTTTGTTTTCCTATTTCTTCTTTCATTTTTTCTATGAATTTGCAGATTTTTTTATTTCTTCATGTCCTTTTTTGATTGCTTCTAACATTACTTCATTTGATACTTCATTTGCTCCTGCTTCTATCATTGCTATTTTTTGTTCTGTTCCTGCTACTGTTAGTGTTAAATCAGATATTTTTCTTTGTTCTTCTGTTGGTTTATTACTATTTCTCCATTTACTAATCCTACATTTACTGCTGCTGTTGGTCCTCCAAATGGTATGTCTGATATTGATAGTGCTGCTGATGCTCCTATCATTGCTGCTACTTCTGGTGAGTTGTCTTGTTCTACTGATAATACTGTTGCAACAACTACTACATCATTTCTGAAGTCTTTTGGGAATAGTGGTCTTAGTGGTCTGTCTATTGCTCTTGATGTTAGTATTGCTTTGTCTGCTGGTTTTCCTTCTTTTTTGAATGATCCTGGTATTTTTCCTACTGCATATAATTTTTTCTTCATAGTCTACTGATAATGGGAAGAAGTCTATTCCTTCTCTTGGTTCTTTTGATGCTGTTACATTTACCATTACTACTGTTTCTCCATAACGTACTATTACACTTCCGTTTGATAGTTCTGCCATTTTTCCTGTTTCTATTACTAGCTTTCTTCCTGCTAGTTCTGTTTCATAACTTTTAAACATTTATTTTTCCTCCTAATAAATTTTTTTATTTTGTTGGTTCTTGTTTTTTTATTTTAATTTTGTTACCTTTTTTTGTCTAAAATTTTTTATCTATTTTTTTATCTATTTTTTATTTTTTCTTTTGTTTTTAACTTTATTAAAAGCCCATGCCAAAATAAAGCATAGGCTTTTTTTTAAATATTATTTTCTTAATCCTAATTTTTCTACGATGTCTCTGTATCTTTGTACATCTTTTTTTTGCTAGGTAGTTTAATAAGTTTCTTCTTTTTTCCTACCATTTTTAATAGACCACGTCTTGAATGGTTGTCTTTTACATGTACTTTTAAGTGTTCTGTTAATTCATTGATTCTTTCTGTTAAAAGAGCGATTTGTACTTCTGGTGATCCAGTGTCTTTTTCTTCTCTTTTATATGTGTTGATTATTTCTTGTTTTCTTTCCTTTGTCATTTTTTTGCACCTCTCTTTCATTTTTTCCTTTAACTGAGCTTACAGTTTGGTGTGTGCTAGTAGGCTAAGTAAAAAGGCCTTATTTTTTGACATTACTATTATAGTATATTTTTCGCAAAAAATCAATACTTTTTTGTATAAATTTTTTGTTATTGATAATATTTTGTATTTCATTATTCCTGCTGGTGCATTTACTTCAACTGTTTGGCTTTTTTGCTCTAATAATGCTTCTCCTAGTGGTGATTCATTTGATATTTTGTTTTCTGCAAGGTCTACTTCTGTTGATCCTACTATTGTGTATTCTACTTTTTCGTCGAATTCTAAGTCATGCACTTTTACTACATTTCCTATTTGTACTGTTTCTGTATCTATTTCTTTTCATCAATTATTTTTGCATGTCTTAGTTTATTTTCTAATTCTGCTATTTTTACTTCATTTTCTGCTTTGTGCATTTTTGGCTTCATCATATTCTGAGTTTTCTGATAAGTCTCCAAATCTAATGCTACTTTTTATTCTTTCTGCTATTTCTGCTCTTTTTTTCTGTTTTTAAATAATTTAATTCTTTTTCTAGATTATCATGTCCTTCTTGTGTAAGGATTACTTTTTTCTTCCATGTGATTACTTCCTTTCTTCTTGTTTTGTGCTTTTGTGTAGAAATTTTTATTTTTTTACACAAATAAATATGCGTTTTATTTTTTATAATGTACGCCTTCGTTATATATTAAGACAGAACTTTGATTTTGTCAAGTCTATTTTAGTAATTCTTTTCCATTTTTTAGATATTCTATTCCTGAAAATATTGTTGCAATTGTTTGTATTATCATCATTATTGTTACTGTTAAATTTAGTACAAAATCTGAACCTTGCAAATATCCTTTAAAACATTCTCCAAATGGATATAAGTCTAAAAATGCTAATATTATTGCTATCATTTGTGTTACTGTTTTTAGTTTTCCCCATTTTGAGGCTGCTATTACTTTTCCACCTTTTTCTACTGCTACTAATCTATATCCTGATACTATAAATTCTCTTGCTAGTACTATTATTGGTATCCATGCTGGTATTTTCCCAAATTCTACTAACATTACCATTGCTGCTAATACTAATATTTTATCTGCTATTGGATCTAAAAATTTTCCAAATGTTGTTACTTGATTTCTGCTTCTTGCTATACATCCATCTAATTTGTCTGTTATTGATGCTATTATAAATATTATGTCTATTATTAAATATATTAATGGTATTCCAAATATTTCATTTTCTATTCCTAAAAATGGAATTATTACCATTATTGGTACTAATATCATTCTGAATATTGTTAATTTATTTGCTAAGTTCATTTTTTTTCATCCCCTTTTCTTGATTGATAAACCTAGTTTTCTTGGAACCATTTGTTATTTTTTTTTTCTTGTGCTTTTTGTAGTTGTGTATCTTTATTTTCTGGTACATTCAATACATTTTTCTACATCATCTGGTAGTTCTACTGTTTCGTCTGGTTCTATTCCTATTTTGTTTATTTTGTTTCTGTTTGGTGTTTGATATTCTTCTACTGTTAGTTTTATTCCGCTTCCGTCTTTTTATGTTAATATTTGTTGGATTACTCCTTTTCCATATGTTTTTGTTCCTACTATTGTTGCTTTTCCCTAAATCTTTTAATGCTCCTGCTAATATTTCTGAGGCACTTGCTGTGTTTTCATTTGTTAGTATTACTATTGGTTCTGTTATTATTGGTTCATTTTCTGATTTTTTACTTCTTCTTTTTCATTTTTGTCTAACTTCATATAATAATACTGAATCTTTTTTCTGTCATATAGTCTGCTATTTTTTTAGTGCTTGGTCTACTAGTCCTCCTCCATTATTTCTTAAGTCTATTATTAATGATTTTATATTTGATTTTTAGTTCTTCATATTTGTTTTTAAAATCTTCTGCTGTTGTTTCGTCAAATGATGTGAATTTTATGTATCCTACATTGTTTGTCTAATACTTTTCCTTCTACTGGATTTACTTTTATTTTTTCTTTTTTACTTTGAATTCTTTTGTTTCTGTTCCTCTTAATATTGTTATTTCTACTTCTGTTCCTTCTTCTCCTTTTATATCATTTGCCATTGTTGACATTTCACTTGCTTTATATGTTTTTCCATTTACACTTACTATTATATCTCCTGGTTCTATTCCTGCTTTTTCTGCTGGTGATCCTTTTATTGGTGATAATACTTTTACTTTGTCTTGTTTTTTGTCTGCTGTCATATATATTCCTATTCCTACATAATTTCCTAATGTTTCTTGCATATAGTCTTTCATATCTTCTTTTGATATGTATTCTGTATATGGGTCATTTAATCCTTCTATATATCCTTTTATAGCTCCCTCTTTTAGTTTATCCTCATCTACATCTCCTAGATAATATTTGTCTATTATTTCTTTGTATTTTTCTAAACTTTACAGTTATATCATTACTTGTATCACTCTACTAATGCTGATATTTTTCCATCTCCTTCTATATATTTATACATTCCTATTGATGTTATTATAAATGTAATAAATGCTGTTAATACTATTATCATTATCGTTTTATAAATTTTATATGTTGTTTGTTTTTTCATTTTTTTTTCATCCTTTCATTCTGATGTTTTTATTGTTATTTTATTATAATATAAAAAGGGATATTACTTCCCTTTTTACATTTTTAAAAATAATTGTTAGGATTTACTCTTGAATCATCTCCATATTTTGTTGCACTATATTTATAATTATATGGTGATTTTCTTACCTCAAAGTGTAAATGTGGTCCACTTGAATTTCCTGTGCTTCCACTTTTCATTATTACTTGTCCTTGTGATACTATTTGTCCAGGTGATACATACAGATCCTGCTGTTCCATGTCCATATATTGTTTGTAATCCATTTGCATGTTGTATAATTACATGTGTTCCATAACTGTATGTTAAACTTCCTACTGTTAATACTACTCCATCTGCTGCTGCATATACAGGTGTTCCTGAGCTAACCGCATAGTCTATTGCTCCATGGAATCTTCCACTTGAATAATATCCATTTGTAGATATTGAGCCTCCACTTACTGGTCTGATAAATCCATTTGAGTTTTTGATTGTTGAGCTTCCTCCACCGTTGCTTGTTGAACTATTGCTATTTGTAGAACTGCTAGTGTTTGTTTTTCCGTTATTTTTATTTGCATTATTTTTCTTTTTGCTTGTTCTTCTTGTGCTTTTTTTTTTTGCTTCTTCTTGTGCTTTTAATTGTTCTAATTGTTTTTTGTATCTTGTTTGTGCTGCTGCTATATTTTGTTGAATTTGTACGTTATCTTGTGTTAGTTGGTCTATTTCTTTTTGTAATTCTTGTTCTTGGCTAGATAATTGTGATACATATGTAGTTTTTTCACTTTTTTTTCTTCTAGTTGTGTTGATACTTGTTGTTTACTTGCTTTTGCTGTAGTTAATGTTTTTTGCTATCTTCTATTTCTTTTTTTTTGCTGTTTCTATTTCATTTTTTTGTTTGTCTATTTCTTTTAGTAAATCTAAATCACATTGTGCTATTTCTGAGACTATGTAATAACTTGAAATAAAATCAGTTATGCTTTCTGATGATAGTAGAATGTCTAAATATGTTGTATCTCCTGCTTCATATAATGCTACTATTCTTTCTTCAACATTTGTTGTTGACTTTCATATTCTTTTTGTGCTTTTTTCTAATTTTGCTATTTGAGTCTTCTATTTGTTGGTTTGCATTTGCTATTTGTATATCTAAATTTGTGATTTCACTTTGATAATCTTGTATTTGTGAATTGATGTTATCTTTACTTCTTTTTGTGTCGATTCTTTTGCTTCTTGTACTTCTTGTTTTTTATCTTCTGCCTCTTTTGATTTTGCATTTTTCATTTTCTTGTTTTGATTTTTTCAATTGTTCTTGTTCAGTTGTTGCAAATGCCGAATTTGTGCTAAATATTATTATAAATATTAATATTAGACATACTATTTTTTGACTTATGTTCTCATCTGTTCCTCCTTTTTCCTGACTTTGTCTTTTTTGTTTTGCACAGGAATTTGTGTGGTAATTTGGATTTGATTTTTATTTTTTATTTTATTGTTTGTTGTTTGCTGTTTTTTTCTGATTTTCTGTTTTATTTTCTGCTGTTGTATTTGTTGTTCTACTTGTTTGATGTATTGGTTTTTATTGTGTTCACTTTGTTTGTCCTCTTCTGAATTTGGAACTATTCCATTTGTTATATATGGCATTGGGTTTGTTAACTGTTCCATTTTTTCTTACTTCAAAATGTGCGTGTGCTCCTGTTGAATATCCTGTTGAACCTACTTTTAAAACTGCTTGATTTCTTTTTACTGTATCTCCTGCTTTTACTAAAAATTCTGAGCCATGTGCATATAATGTTGATATTCCTCCTCCATGGTCTATTAATACCATTTTTCCATATGCTATATTATATTCTGCTTTTACTACTACTCCGTCATTTGCTGCTACAAAGTTTGCTCCCATTGGTGCTGATATGTCTACACCAGTATGTAATTTGTATACTCCTGTTATTGGGTGTGTTCTCATTCCATAAGGTGAGCTTATTACGGTATATCCTGGAACTGGCCATGCTAGTTCTCCTCCTATATATGCTGTGTTGATTTCATTTTTGGCTAATTCTACTAATTGATTTATTTACTTCTTCTAATACTTTGTTGTATTCTTCTAGTTTTTCTTGTGTTTCTTTTTCTTGGTCTGATAGCTTACTTATGTAGCTTTCTCTTAAGCTTTTGTTGATTGTAATACTTTTGATGTTCTTGTTTGTCTTTCTATTATTGTTGCTACTTCTATTTTTCTTTTTCTAATTTTTCTTTTGTGTTTTCTATATTACGTTTTCTTTCTCCTATTTCTTGCAACATTTCTGAGTCATAATCTGCTATTTCTGATAATACATAATAACTTGATATAAAGTCTGTAATACTTGTTGATTTTAATATAATATCTAGATATTGTGTATCTCCTGCTTCATATAATGCTACTACTCTTTCTTCAAATATTTCTTTTTTGTGTGTTATATTTTTCTTGTTCTGTTTTTTTTTGTTGTTCTTCTAATTGTTGTATTGTTGTTTGTAATATTTGTACTTTCTCTGATGTTTCTGATAGTTCTGCTTCTGCTGTTGCTATTCTTTTCGTCTAATTTTTGTACTTGCTCTAAATTTTCTGTAATATCCATTTTTAAGTCTGATAGTTCATCATTTGTTTTATTAATTTGCTCTTGGACTTCTTTTTGTTTATCTTGTAATTCTGTTGCATCAACAGCTAATACTATTGGCGTTATACTACATATTAAGCAAGTTAATATTATACATAAAATTTTACGCATTTTATTCATTCCTTTATACTTTTAAATATTTTCTCATAGATACTACACTTCCTACTGTTCCTATGCCTATTCCTAATATCAAATATACTGCTATGATTGATACTAACATTTCGTTTAATCCTACTAGATTCATTCCCATTACTCTTACAAAATCTGATGCTGCCATTTTTGTTGTTATTATGTTATATGTCCCTCCTACGATTAGAATTGAGATCATACTTGATATTATTCCTATTACAATACCTTCTACTATAAATGGCCATCTTATAAAGCTATTTGTTGCTCCTACATATTTCATTATTGATATTTCTTTTCTACGTGAATGTACTGTTAATTTTATTGTGTTTGAAATGATAAATGTTGAAATTATAATTAACAATAATAAAATTACTCCTGTTGCTATTCTTATTATTTTTGCTATTGATATTAGTTTCATTGCTGTTTCATTACTATTAGTTATTTTTACAACATTATCTATTTTTTCTACTTCATCTTGTATTGTTTTACTTCGTTTCCAAATCAGTTACTTTTACTATGTATGATGCTTTTATTTTTTGCACATTGAATCCGTCTAATACGCCTTTTTTCGTCTTTTAGTTTTTCTTTCATTGTGTTTAATCCTTGTTCTTTTGATACAAATTCAATTGTACTTACTCCATCTAATGCTCTTATTTCTTCTTTTACTTTGGTCCATTTCTTCTTGTGTTGCATTTTCTTTCATAAAGACTTGGAATCCTTGTTGTAGTTTTAAGTTGTCTACAAAAATGGTTTACGTTTTCTCCTATTATTAGAAATAGTCCGAATATTATCATTGTTGCACACATTATAATTATAGATGCCATTGTTGATTTTTTATTTTTAAAAACATTGCTTAAACCTTCACCTATTAAATATCCAAGTATGTTATATTTCACTATCATAACCACCTTTTTTATCATCTCTTATTATTTCGCCCTTGCGAATGTGTATTACTCTTTTTTTTTCATTTGATTTACTATGTCTTTAGCGTGTGTAGCCACAACAACTGTTGTTCCTCTCATATTAATATCATTTAATAAATTCATTATATCCCAAGCTGTATCTGGATCAAGGTTTCCTGTTGGTTCGTCTGCAATTAGCATTGATGGGTTATTTACTAATGCTCTTGCTAAAGCGACTCTTTGTTGTTCACCACCAGAAAATTCATTTGGATACATTTTAGCTTTTCCACTAAGTCCGACTAGAGAAAGTACCATTGGAACTTGTCTTCTTATATGTCTAGGTGTTGCTCTTACTATATACATAGCATAAGCCACATTGTCATATACTGTTTTGTCTGGTAATAGTCTGAAGTCTTGGAACACTACTCCCATACTTCTTCTTAAATATGGTACTCTACTTGGTTTTAAAAATGTTGTGTCTTTACCATTTATTATTATGTTTCCAGAAGTTGGTTCTTCTTCTTTTAAAATTAATTTTATTAATGTTGATTTTCCACTTCCTGAAGAACCTACCAAGAATGCAAATTCACCTTTGTCTATTTTAAAATTAGCATTTTTTACAGCTTTTGTTCCTGTATCATATGTTTTGCTTACATTCCTAAATTCTATCATTTCTTTTCTTCCTTTCGGCATAGTAATCTTATACTCTCGTCCACTATATCATATCAATAAACATTAGTTTTGGCAATAGTTTTTATTAAAAAATCTGCGGAATTTTTTGGATTTCTTGCTTATTTTAGCTTATTTTCTTATTTTTTCATTATTTTTGAATTTTTGTGATTTTTTATAAAAAGTAATTATTTTTTATGTATTGAACCGAGAAAATTATTAAGCCATATACATATATTACAAATTATAATCATTTTTTCGACTATATCTTCTGCAGTTATTTTAAAATGTTTCATTAATTCTTCTGCTTTTCCTGATTTTCCAAATGTGTCTGGTATTCCCATTCTTGTAAATTGTTTTGGATATAATTCTGTTAAAACTTCTGCAATTGCACTTCCTAAGCCTCCTATTATGTTATGGTCTTCTATTGATATTAATTTTTTAGTTTCTTGTGCTGATTTTACTATTATATCTTTGTCTATTGGTTTTATTGTATGGATATCAATTACTCTTACATTAATACCTTTTTCTTTTAATATTTCTTGTGCTTTTAGGCTTTCTGCAACTGTTACTCCTGTGCTAAATATAGTTCCATCTGTCCCTTCTCCAAATTGTACTGCTTTTCCTATTTTAAATTCATAGTTTTCATCATATATTATTGGTGTTGCTAATCTTGATAATCTTAAATATACTGGTCCATCTATTTTGATATTTCTTTGACTGCCCATTTTGTTTGTGTGTCATCTCTTACTGATATTACTGTCATGTTTGGTATTGTTCTCATTAAAGATAAATCTTCTATCATTTGATGTGTTGCTCCATCTTCTCCTACTGTTATTCCTGCATGTGTTGCACATATTTTTACATTTAATTTTGGGTAACATATACTATTTCTTATTTGGTCATATGCTCTACCTGCTGCAAACATTGCAAATGTGCTTGCATATGGTATTTTTCCACATGTTGCTAGTCCTGCTGCTGTTGACATCATATCTTGTTCTGCTATTCCCATATCAAAAAATCTGTCTGGATATTCTTTGGCAAATATTCCTGTTTTTGTTGCTCCTGCTAAGTCTGCATCTAATACTACTATATTTTCATTTTCTTTTCCTAGTTCTAGTAAAGCTTCTCCATAGCTTTGCCTCGTGGCTTTTTTTTTCTTTCATTTTTTCTTTCTCGCATAATTTACTTTTTATTTTCTGTTATTTTTCTCCCTTTCCAATGTTTTTATTTAATTTTATTTCCGATTTCTGTTTTAATTTTGTATAATAAAAAGTTGCCAATTTCAGGGTTTGTTTTCCGTTGGCAACTTTTTTCTTTTTATTTTATTTTTTGAAAGTTCTCTGAACTTCCGTCCCCAAAATAACATTTGCTTTTTTATTGTTAGTCAAGGTATGCTGAGAATAGGAAGTTACCCATA
>VOFB01001840.1_pt1 | contig 44134 bp, 42 predicted proteins | sample 5384141 | NCBI WGS metagenome assembly VOFB01 (sample SAMN12384721, study PRJNA508395) | human gut metagenome | isolation source: healthy gut A | host: Homo sapiens | reverse complement strand
ATTATGTGGCAGAGCGCCTCGGTGCGGCCCCCTTCCCGCTGCACGATGAGCCGCCCGGCGTCGTCGATGGCCACCGCCTTTGCGGCGTAGCTCTCCGTCCCGGTGCAGACCGTGACCCAGTGGCCCGGCACAAAGCACCGGGCGCGGTACTCGTCCAGACAGTCGAAGGCCGGACAGAGGCCCAGCAGCTCCCGGGCGATGGCCCCGGCCAGTGCGGCCCGGCTCACCGGTGCAGGCCCGCCGGGGTAGAGACTGCCCGCGATGGGCCGCAGCTCCTCGGGCCAGTCCTCCGGGCGGGAGGTCAGGTTCAGGCCAATGCCCACCACCAGCCATTCCAGCTGGCCGCTCTCGATGTCGGCCCCGGCTTCCGTCAGGATACCGCAGACCTTCTTGCCGTTATAATAGAGGTCGTTGACCCACTTGATGCCCAAGTCCAGCCCGCAGAGCCGCTTCACAGCCCGGCAGACGGCCACCGCCGCGCTGACGGTGACGGCCTGTGCCTCGGTCATGGGCAGGCCGGGCCGCAGCACCAGCGAGAGATAAATGCCTTTCCCCGCCGGGCTCTCGAACCGCCGCCCCAGCCGACCCCGGCCCGCCGTCTGCTGACTTGTCAGCACCATCGTGCCGTGGGGCGCACCCTCGAGGGCCAGCGTCTTGGCCGTGCGGTTGGAGCTTTCCAGCTTGTCGTAGAGGTAGATGGGGGCGTCGTACTCTCCCACCGCCTCGGCGCAGAAGGGGTCGCCGCCCGCCAGCCGATAGCCCCGCCGGGGGGCGGCTTCCAGCGCATAGCCCTGAGCCGCCAGTGCGGCGGCGGCCTTATGGACAGCAGCGCGGCTCACACCCAGCTGCTGCGCCAGCTGCTGGCCGGAGATGCATTCGCCCTGGGCGGCGGAGAGCGCCGCCAGAAGTGCCTGTTTTGTGGCAGAGGCCATCGTGTTTTCTCCTTTGTAAGGTTTGATAAGGCCATTCTACCACATTTTCAATATTTTTCCCACGATTTTGCAGGTTTTGGCCCCGCTGGTTCGTGTAGATAGACAGAGCGCTTGAAATGCCGGGCAGAAAGGAGGCGGAGAGCAGCCATTGAATGCACTGGAATTTGACAGGCTGGTACAGAAGTACCAGTCCCTCGTCTACACCATCTGCCGTCAGCTGGTGGCAGATGAGGGCTATGCGCAGGATCTGACGCAGGAAACTTTTCTCTCTGCATGGCGAAGCATGGACCGCTGTCCTGCCGGATACGAAAAGCAATGGCTGGCCCGCATCGCCTCCAACAAAGCCAAGGATTACTTACGCAGCGCCTGGGCGCGCCGGGTGAACACCCCCGGCGACGATGTGCTTGCACTTGAGGGCGCACCGCCCGGCAGCGAGCCGGAAGCGCAGGTGCTGGAAGCTCTGGGCGAAGAGGAGCTGACGCAGCGCATCCTCGCTCTGCGGGAACCCTACAAGACGCCCTGCCGCCTCATGCTGCTGGAACAGCACACCGCCGCCGAAGCCGCCCGGCTCTGCGGCAGGCCCCAGAAAACAGTGGAGGCGCAGGTCTTCCGGGCAAAAAAGATGCTGGCCGCGCAGCTGAGCGCCGCCGGAAAGGAGGGCTTTTGAGATGGAATTGTTCCGTGAAGACGGCTGTCTGAGCGACGAAGGGCTGCACGCCCTCACCGCCGGGCAGCTGGACGAGCTGGGACGGCTGGAAGCCGCCGAACATCTCGCCTACTGCGACAAATGCACCGACCGTTACACCGCACTTCTGACCGCCGACGCCCTCGCCGGCCCGCCCCGGGATGTCCGCCGTACCGTGATGAGCACCATCTGGGTTCGGCTGATGCAGAGCACCTATGGCCGGGCTGCGGTGGCGGGCATCGCCGCCGTGCTGGCGCTGACCATGTGGCGTACCGGAGCGCTGACCTTCGTCACCGACCACGGCAGTGACCTGCAGGCTCTCCTGCCCACAGTCCAGGTCACCCTGCCGGAAAAACAGCCCCCGAAGCTTCTGCCCGAAAAGCTGGGCAGGAAACCCGTGACTTCCCGCCCCGGCGAGAACATCTATACCCGCGTTTCCTCTGTGCTGGAAAGCCTGCTGAACGCGGCAGAAAACATAAAATCATAAAACAAGGAGATCGTTATGCTGAAAAACGGATTTTTGACCTTCTGCTGCGCGTTTATCCCCGGCGCAGGCCAGATGTATCAGGGTTACATGAAGCGGGGCCTCTCCCTCATCCTCACGGCCTGCCTCATCGGGATGGTGAGCTCACTGCTCAACCCGGTGATGCTTCTGTTGGTGGTGGTGTGGATGTACAGCTTCTTTGACACCTTCAACCTCCGGGCGCAGATCATCGCGGACACCGCGCCGGAGGACGACTACCTCGTTCACTTCGACCCCCGCGACAAGCGGCTGGCCCGGGCTCTTCTGGACAGCCACAAGCTGGTGGGCTGGCTGCTCATCGCCTTCGGTGCGCTCATCGCCTACCAGAACCTCATCATGAACATTCTCGGCGACCTCGTCTACCGCTGGGGCCACTCCTCCCCCGTTTTCCGCGCCCTCTATCTCGTCATGGACAGCCTGCCGGATGTGGTGGTCTGTGTGGTCCTCATCGTCTGCGGCGTCTGGCTGGTGAAAGGCCCCCATCCGGCCAAAAAGCCGGATGCTTCCAAGGACGCCCCCGAGGATGCCGATTTCTGCGAGTATCACGCCGACGAGGCCGCGCAGCCGGACAACGCTCCTCTGCTCTCCTCTCCTGTGGTGAACGAAAACGAGGTGACGGATGATGGAACAGAACACGACAAATAAGCCGCTCCGCCGAGTCGGTACCCTGACGCTGGGCGTCTGCCTCATCGCGGCGGGCACGCTCTTCCTGCTGGCCCGCTTCCTGCCCGGCCTGCCGTGGCTGGTCATCTGGCAGGTGCTACCGGCGGCGGGGCTAATCCTGCTGGGGTGCGAGGTACTCTACTACTCGGCCCGGCCCGGCGCATGCCGGTGCGACTTCGGCTCGGTGGTGCTCTGCCTGCTGATGATGGGTGGGTGCTTCGGCGTCTCGACCCTTATGCTGCTGGCCCAGATGCTGGGCCGCGGCTGCACCATCCACCTGTGAACGCAAGAAAGCCTGTGCAGCCTCCCGCCCCGGGAGCGTCTGCACAGGCTTTTTCGTTTGAAGAGAGAGGCTTACTGCACGCCGGTCAGCTCAGCCAGCTTGTGGTAGATCTCGGTGTTGTCAAAGACGCCGCGGAACTTCTCCGCGCCGACGCCCAGCGCATAGATGTTGACCATCGCGCCGGTGTGGGCATAGGTGGTGTGGTCCATGCCGGACTTGTGGTTGATGGTGTGGCAGACGGCCATGGAGAACGGGATGTAAGTGCCATACAGCTCATAATCCTGCTGGCTCATCTCCTTCTGGGAGGCAGCGCCGACTTCCAGCGTCCGCTCGTAAGCCTTGCGCAGATTCTCCACCTCGTAGTCGGTCAGCAGCAGCTTGCCCGCGCTGGCAGCATCCGGATCCGTGGGCAGGGTCAGGCCAAAGTTTGCCTTCACGTCGGCCATGGCTGCCTCAAAGGGAGTCTTGTTGGCGATGCAGTCCTTCACATAGGTGGAGTCGAACTTGGCGTAGGACATCTTCTGGTGAGTCAGGTTGGTGAGGAATGTGTCGTAGTTGGTGGTCTTGTAGCCAATGCCCATACCGCCCGTCTCGTGGTCGGCAGTAACAAGGATCAGCGTCTCGTTCGGGTGCATGTTGTAGAAGTCCACCGCGGCCTGCACGGCGTTGCTCATCTCCAGCACATCGTGGATGGAAGCGGCGGCATCGTTAGCGTGGCAGGCCCAGTCGATCTTGCCGGACTCGGTCATCAGGAAGAAGCCCTTCTTGTTGTCCAGCAGCTCGATGCCCTTCCTGACGTAGTCGGTCAGCTGCCACTCGCCTGCGGCGGCGTCCATGGCGTAGTTCATGGACTTGCCGTCGGCCAGAGCCTCGGCGATGATGAGGGTCTTGCCTGCACCGGCCTTGAGGGCGACGGCGTCTGCCTGACGGGTGACGACGTTGTAGCCGTTCTGGGCGGCGATCTCGTGGTTGTTGGGGCCGGTGCCGTCACCGTTCACCTTCTGGAACTCGCCGCCTGCGAAATACTCGAAGCCGGAGACGGCCAGCTCCTTGCCGATGGCGTAGTAGTTCTTACGGGTCTTCTGGTGGGCATAGAAGGCGGCGGGGGTGGCGTGGTCGATGTTGACAGAGGAGACGACGCCCACCTTGTAGTTCTTCTGGGCGTGGAGCTTCTCGGCGATGGTCTCATAGGGCACATCGCGGGTCCACGGACACATATTGATGACGCCGCTCTCGGTCTTGTGGCCGGTGGCGATGGAAGTGGCAGTGGAAGCGGAGTCGGGGCAGAAAGAAGTGCTGTCGTAGGTGGTCACACTGCCCACCTCGGGGAAGTGGGTGAAGCTCAGCTCGCCCTCGACGACAGCGCCGTTGTTCTCCACCGTACCCTTATAGAATCGGGCGGACTGTATCTGGGCCGTACCCATGCCGTCGCCGATGAAGAGGAAAACATACTTGGGTTTGCCGCCGAACACACCCAGCAGTCCGTTCTCTTCCTCTGCTGCGTTGGCGGCATTGGGGGCAGCGGCGTTGGCAGCAGCAGGCGCTGCGGCCAGCATACCGGCGGCGGATGCAAAGGCACCGGCCTTCAAAAAGCTGCGGCGGGACATTTTATTTTCTTTCATGCGAAAGTCCTCTCTTTCCATGAGCCTCATGGCTCCTTCTCTCTTTTTCGATTTATCGGGAACGGCCTTATTCTACCGCCGCAGCCGCCCGGCCCGAAACCATGCGGACGCAAAATCGGCGTAAAACCCCGGCGGCGGCTTTGGGCCGTCTGTAAAAACAGAAGACTTCTGCTGCGCAAAAAGCGCCCCTCCGGTAAAAACGGAGGGGCGCTTTTGTATGTTACAGGTCAATTATGCGTTGAACTTTTCCTCGTCCAGCAGACCCTCGCTCTTGGCCACGCAGATGCTGGCGACAGCGTCGCCCACAACATTCAGGGAGGTGACGAGCATCTCGATGGGGCGGTTGATGGCGAGGATGAGGGAGTAGGCCAGCAGGGCGCTGTCATTCACGAAGCCCGCACCGGACAGGATGGTGAAAAGGATGACGGCCCCTGCACCGGGGGCGGCAGGCGTCCCCACCGAGGCCAGCAGAGCCAGCAGAGCGACCACGACCAGCTGGGCGGGAGTAACGGTGTAACCGGCACAGCCTGCGATGAAGACAGTGGCCACCACCTGCATGATGGCGGTGCCGTCCATGTTGATGGTCATGCCCAGAGGCAGGACGAAGGAGGCGATGGACTCATCGACGCCGAAATCCTCGGTGCTGACCCTGATGTTCAGGGGGAGAGTGGCTGCGCTGGAAGAGGTGGAGAAGCCGAAGACGGCCACGTTGGCGATCTTTTTAATAAAGGTGATGGGGTTCTGCTTTGCGCCCAGCGCCACCACCAGAGGATAGGCCACCAGCAGGAAGACAAAGAGCAGGACCACCGTGACCGCCACATACACCAGAGCGGGCTTGAGGTAATCAATGCCATAGATGGCGAAGGTGCGGGTCAGCAGCACGAAGACTGCAAAGGGCGCGAAGTTTGTGACGACGAAGTTCAGGAAAACGACCACCACGTCGTTCACTTCCCCCATCAGGCGGCGCATGGTGGCGGTACGGCTCTCGCCCAGCACATTCATGCTCAGGCCCACAGCCACCGCGAGGAAGACGGAGGAAAGAACAGCGTTGTTGCTGCCGAAGGCCGTGACGATGTTGGAGGGGATGACATTCAGCACCACGTTCAGGGGGTTGGAACCGGTGGAGCCGGCGGCTTCCGTCAGGCCCTCGATGTGAGCGTTGAAGAGGCCCATGGAGTAGGTGGCGTAGCCCACGCATCCGGCCAGTGCCAGCGCCATAAAGGAGCAGAGCAGGAACCAGAAGAGAGTCTTGGCCGAGATGCGGCCCATGGTGCTGATATCGGCAATGCTGCCGATGGCCAGCGCGATGGAGGTGAAGACCATCGGGATGATGACCAGCTGCAGTGCTTTGATGAAGAGCTGGCCGATGATGTAGAAGAGGCCGAGCGCACGTTCCGCGCCCTCTGCGGTGATGTCCTGGAAGAGCAGGTCGTTGATGGTCTGCCAGATGCCGCTGTTGCCGGAAGCCACGAGCTTTTCGCGCAGCATCATAAAGGCAAAGCCTGCCGCCAGACCGCAAACCAGCGACACCGCCATCTTCTTTGCCAGTGCCGCGCCGCTGTTATTCTTATTATTTCCCATACGATTTTCCTCACTTTTGTCCATTTCCCAGTGTGTTTCGGTCACATTCGACCTATCCTACCACGGCAAACTATTGGACGCAAGGGAAAAATCGGCTTTTCAGGCGATTTTTTCGCAAAAGTATGACGCATGAAAATTTGATGTAAAAATTACGTTTTGGATAAAAAGAACCTCTCCGTCACGCCTTAGGCGTGACGGAGAGGTTTTTTTATGTATTGTCTGCGCCCAGCTCTGCGGCTTCCAGCACCTTGATGCCTTCGGCCTCGAACGCAGCGCGCAGAGTCTCGGCAAAGCCGGGGCGCGGCACCTTGTTCTTGACGCAGAGGGTGATGATGCCATGCAGGCTGGTGCATTCCAGACCGATGGAAGCGCCGTCTGCCGGCACCCAGGTCTGGAAGTCCTCGATGTACCGGGTCAGCTCCGGGCTGGACGGGGCGAAAGGGTCGCCCAGATAGCTCACCCAGAAGTCCGCCGGGAAGCCGCTGATGTACTCGCCCATCTGGAAGATGCGCTTTTTGATGCTGAGGCTGGCTTTCTGCTGGTAGACCCGGTAGACCCAGCCCATCTGCTCCGCAATACGGAACAGTTTTCGCTCAGCGGAAAGGTTCTCTTTCAGGTCAGCGTCCACGCCCACGGCCACTTCGGCCAGCGGGGCATCTGCCGTCAGCGGCAGCTTGCGCTGGAAGGAGGCCACGCAGTTGTAGAGGGCGTTCGGCGCACCCAGCGCGTCGCGGGCGTCTGTCGAGTAGCTGTAGAGCACCTCGTCCTTGTCCAGATACGCCTGCACCGCCTTACAGAGCAGAGCCGTGAGGGTACTGAAGGGCTTGACGCCGCAGCGGAGGGCGGCGTCCACAAGCCCCGCCTTTTCCAGCCGGATGCGGCAGCAGGTGGGCGTCTCTTCAAAGGTCTGCACCACGGGGCGCTGCATATCGTTGGCCACCTGACTCTCGGGGTACTTTGCAAGGATGTCCTCGATGTCGTAGGCAGGGTCCGTCTCAAGGGTCCGGCCCTCGAAAGCCGTGCCGTACCGCAGGTTGCAGTAGAACTGCAGCACCATGGTCATGAAGGGTGCTATGCCCCGGCCATCGGCCAGAAGTGGAACCAGTCAAAGTAGACGGCTTTCCCCTCATAGCTCAGGGCAACCGTAAAGCCGTTCTCGTCCGGAAATTCGGGCTTTGCGCTGCCCTGCCGCACCGGGCAGGGGGCGTCCGACGGCTCGAGGTGGAGCAGCTTTTTCTCCCACACCGGCTTCTGGAAATAGTAGGGTGCCTTTGCCCGGGCCGCATCCAGAGCCTGCTGCAAAAGCGCACCGTCCACGGCATCTTTCAGCGTGACCTGATAGCGGCAGTTGACCATGTTTTCGCGGTAATAGTAAACGATACCCTGAAAAACAGAGCGCTGTTCGGCATCCATTCCTTATTCCCCCGCGTGTGCGGCCAGATAGTCGGCCAGATCGCTGATGGTGACGAAGTTGCGCAGCTCCTTTTCGGGGATGCGCAGGCCGAACGTCTCCTCCAGGTCGGCGACGACGGTCAGGATCTCCATGGACGACAGGTCCAGATCATCCATCAGGACGCTGTTCTCGTTGACATCCTCGGGGGAAATCTCTGCAACATCTTCCAGAATTGCAAGGATCTGGGACACGATCTCGGTTCTTTCCATAGTTTGAATCTTCCTTTCGTAGTTCCATTAAAGGCGGCTGCGGCTCTTTTCCAGTATTCCGCAGCCTGCCCGGTTTATTCTTACTTGCGCAGCAGCTTGCCGGTGCCGGTGCGGGGCAGAGGCTCGGTGCTGAACTCCACGGCGCTCATCCGCTTGTAGAGCGGCAGGGTGCGGTTGGTCTCGGTGATGAAGTCGCGGACGGTCTGCTGGTCGGCCTCGCCGCAGTAGATGACGGCACAGATCTTCTTGCCCTTCTCCCTGACGATGCATTCCTTGACGGCCTCGCACTTGGACAGCAGATTTTCCAGTTCTTCGGGGCTGACGTTCTCACCGTTGTCGAGGATGATGATATTCTTCTTGCGTCCGGTGATGTAATAGAAGCCGTCCTCGTCCACACGGGCCAGGTCTCCGGTGTGGAACCAGCCGTCGGCGTCGAGGACTTCTGCGGTGGCCTCGGGGTCCTTGTAATAGCCCAGCATGACGCAGCCGCCGCGGATGCAGATTTCGCCCGTCTCGTCCAGCTTATACTCGGCGTGGTCGTCGGGCCTGCCCACGGCGCGGATGTGCTTTTCGTCCTGCTCGTAGTTGATGATGCCGTCGCCGCAGGTCTCGGTCATGCCGTACACCTGAGTGATCATCATGCCCTGCTGTGCCAGCTCGGCCAGCATGGCGCCGTCAAACATGGCAGAGGAGCCGCAGGGGTTCCAGATGCCGTTCAGGCGGGCGCGGCGGCCCCGCTTGACATCTTTGTAGATGGCCTCCATCAGCATGGGAGCCACAGCGATGGCATCGCTGTGCATCAGGCCGAGGTCGCGGTAGAAGTCGCGGATGTCGGCGGAAAGGTTCAGCGCCCAGCCCTTGCAGGCCCAAACGAAGAGGCAGATGAACGTACCCAGATGGAACAGGGGCAGGATGGCGAAGTTGCTCAGGACGTCGTTTTTGTCCTCGGGCATATGCTCGTGCTTATAGTCCAGCATGGCGTCGCCGAATTTGACCTGGCACTCCACCGTGGTAAAAAAGTTGCGCTCCGAGAGCATGACGGCCTTGCTGCGGCCGGTGGTGCCGGAAGTGAACATCAGCACGATCAAATCATCATGGCCCACGCAGTCAACAAGCTCTGCAGGCGCGCTGTCCTTGAAGGCGTCCATCGGGCGGAGTTTATCGCCGTAGGCGGCCTCGATGTCGGGGCGGCAGCCATAGTCGATGCCGTCGTTGACGATGAGGGAAGGCTCGACAAGGCCCAGCTCATATTCCAGCTCGGGCCAGGTCTTTTTCTGGTTGATGGTCACGACGACGGCCCCGGCGAGGATCGCGCCGAAGCTGTTGACACCGTACTCATAGCAGTTGCGGCTCATGATGCCGACACGCTTGCCCTTGATGTCGGGGATATTCTCCTTAAAATAAGTAACGGCCCTGCGGATGTCCTGCACATACTGGGCGTAGGTCTTTTCCACCACAGTCTTGCCATCGGCGGCCACATAGCGGAAAGCCACCCGGTCGGGGTACTGCTTCGCCATGACGTCTGTGATGAGCTCATATACAGTATTTATCATTTTGTCGCTCCTTGCTGTTTTTCTTTCTTGCAGCGAAACGCCGGCAGCTGACATTTTCTGCCTCAACGTAATAATACCTGTTTCGACAGAGAAATGCAACTACGCGGCGTATCCTTTTCGCTGTTTCTTCTTATTGTTTATTTGCGCAGCAGCTTCCCCAGAGCGTTGCGGGGCAGGGGCTCAGCGGTGAACTCCACAGCACTGATGCGCTTATACAGCGGCAGGCTGCGGTTCACCTCGGTGACGAAGGCTCTGACCTCTTCCTGCTTATCCTCAGGGCAGTGGATGACGGCACAAATTTTCTGGCTCTTCTCCTTCACGATGCACTCGATGATGGCCGGGCAGAGGGCCAGCTTCTTTTCCAGCTCTTCGGGGCTGACGTTCTCGCCGCTGGCGAGGATGATGAGGTTCTTCTTGCGGCCGGTGATGTAATAGAAGCCTTCCTCATCCATCCGGGCCAGGTCGCCGGTGTGGAACCAGCCGTCGGCGTCGATGACCTCTGCCGTGGCCTCGGGGTCCTTGTAGTAGCCCAGCATCACGCAGTCGCCCTTGATGCAGATCTCTCCGGTCTCGTCCAGCTTATACTGAACGTGGTCGTCGGGCTTGCCCACGGCACTCATGTGCTTTTCGACCTGCGTAAAGTTCAGGATGCCGTCGCCGAAGGTCTCGGTCATTCCGTAGCACTGGTTGACGACGAAGCCGTTCTGGACCAGCTCCAGCAGCATCTTGGGGTCGAGGGCAGCGGAAGAGCAGCACAGGTCCCACAGGCCGTTCAGACGGCTGACGCGGCCACGCTTCATGTCATTGTAGATGGTCTCCACCAGCATGGGGGCCGAGGCCATGACATCGCTGTGCATCAGGCCCAGGTCGCGGTAGAAGTCGCGGATGTCGCCGCAGAGGTTCAGGGCCCAGCCGGCAGGCGGGTAGGACATGACGCAGACGAAGCAGGCCATGTGGAAGAGGGGCAGCAGAGTCATATGGCTCAGCGGCAGCTTCTGGCCTGCCGGGAGGCGGTCGGTGATCCAGTTCTCTGCCACCTCCGAATAGGTGTGCAGGCTGGCGCACATATTCCGCTCCGAGAGCATGACGCCCTTGCTGCGGCCGGTGGTGCCGGAGGTGAACATCAGCATCATCAGATCATCGTGGCCCACGCAGTTGGTCAGCTCGCCGGGGCAGTATCCTTATAGCAGTCCATGGGGCGGAGCTTCGGGCCGTAGGCGGCTTCCAGCTCGGCGCGGCAGCCGTAGTCGATGCCGTCGTTCAGGATGAGGGCAGGCTCCACGAGGCCCAGCTCATATTCCAGCTCCTCCCAGGTCTTTTTCTGGTTCAGAGTCACGAGGACGCTGCCGGCGAGGATGATGCCGTAAGACGCCACGCAGAATTCATAGCAGTTCCGGCTCAGCAGAACGATGCGCCGGCCCTTGATGTCCGGCACTTCGGCCTTGAGATAGGCCGTCATCCGGCGGATGTCCTGCGCATACTCGCGGTACTTCTTCTCCACGACGGTCTTGCCGTCCTCGGCCACATAGCGGATGGCCACATGATCGGGGAACTCCTGCTCCATGCAGCGGGTCACCATGTCGTATACGCCTGCGGGTACTTTGATGTATTCAGCCATCGGTCTTTCTCCTTCTTTGTCAAATTTTCAGCTCTGCACTTTTTTCATTTACTTTCCAGAGTCATTCCGAATCTCTGGCATTTCGAGGAAAACTTTGGCACGGCTCCTCATGGCAACAGTATACCGCAAGCAGAGCACAAACGCAAGATTTAATTGCACAAATATGCAACTTGAGCTTGCATTCGATTTGTGCAGGCAGATGTAATTCTTTCCTTTTGTTGCGATGCGCGAAAAGCTGTGATACACTTTTTTTCGTCAGGACGAAACTTCACCCGGAGGTCGAGTCCTTATCAAATTGACAGCAAGCCCAAAAAGCATTATACTGTTTATATCATTTGGCAAAAAAGCTCCCCGCCGAGCTTCATATTTTTATTTATCGCGCCTAAAACACGGCCTTCCGGGGCCTCCGGGACGAATGGCGCACAAGGAGGACCCTTTTCATGGAAGGCACCAAGCCCCGCACTGTAAGCAGCCTTGGCATGTTCGACCTGCTGAAAGGCATCGGAATGCTGGCCATCGTCTTTGCCCACACGGCAGAGCTTTACCCTCTCGGCACCAACGACGTCACCCCTTTCGCGTTCGCGCTGTTCGCTTACCGCGAAGCGCTGATGGCCGCCTTTTTTATTGCCAGCGGCTACGGCTTCCGCAAGCGCTCCATCCACAAATGCATCGAGCAGCAGCTCAAGACCCTGCTCAAGCCTTACCTTTATACTGCGCTGGCCACCACGGTGCTCCACGCTTTCCTTCACCACGCAGCTTTCGGCTCGTGGGATGCCGCCATCTCAGAATCGGCCAAGGTCTTAGGCGGTTTCCTGTTAGGCCTGCCCCACACGACCACTTACTTCGGGCATCAGTTTTTCTCCTGCGGACCCATGTGGTACTTAGTGGCCCTGATGCTGGCGTGGGTGCTTCTGGACGTGCTGCTCGAGATCTTCCCCGAGCGGTACATAACCCCCGCAGTCGTCGGCGTCACCCTGCTTGGCTGGGGCGTCACGCTGGTGTGGGAGGCTCCTTTCTGCATCGCACAGGGCATGGTGTCGCTGCCCTACCTTTACATCGGCTATCTGGCCAAGAAGCGCCGCCTTTTCGAAACTCCCCTTTCCGGCAGAGCCAAAGCCGGACTTATCGCGTCCGCGCTGGGCGTCGTCGCGGGCGTTTTGCTGACCCAGAGCACCGACTGCGTTTCGCTGGGTGAGTGGACGATGGGGCCGCTGAGCATCCTGCTGGATGGCGCAGTGGGCTACGGCATCATCCGGCTCTTTTTGAAATGGCAGCGCCGGGTGGACGGCCCCATCTCCCATGCCATCGAGTGGGTGGGCCGGCGCTCGCTCTTCATCTTCTGCATCCACACTGTGGAGCTGACGGCCATCCCGTGGTATCTGATGGCTGCAAAGTATGCTGACCATCCGGTGCAGGGGATGCTGCTGCAGTTCGTGTTCTCGCTTGTGTCCATCTTCGCCGTCACCGAACTTCTGATGCGCCGCAAAGAGCTTGGCCGGAAGCTTCGGGGCGGCAAGCCTGCGGACAAGCCCCGGCAGCGGAGCAGGACCCGCCGCTATGCGGCAAAACACTGAAATTCCTGCGCTTTGGTATCCAGCCATTTTGAGGGCAGACTATAGTTACTTTTGATGCATGGGCTTGCAGCGCGGGTTGTACGCCTTGCGATAAATTGGAGGAGGCCCCGGTAATGATGAACGAAACTCCTGAAGCGGCTCTGCGCAGCCGCATTGCGGACCTTGAACAACAGCTCAAACTTGCAGACGAAGGCACTTCGCGGCTGGCCCAGCGCTGCCTCGAGCTGGAAAAACAGCTGCAGACCTTCTATGCTGCCCACCCCCAGAAAGAGAGGCAGACCGACTCGCCTGCTCTGGTGCAGCCGCTGCTTTACTATGATGCCGGGTTCGGCTTTTCCCAGAAAGACACCGTCAAAGCCCCGGACTACGAATACGACGAGCTGAACGGCATGGTGACAGCGACCTTCGAGCTGCCGGAGACCGCGTTCAATCTCCGTTTCGACCCCGGCGAACTGCCCTGCTGCATCACTGATTTCGTCTTCTCGGATGACCGCATCCTCTGCCGCCCGGTGAACGGTGTGCCGCTCCACGGCGACGGCATCCTGTTCCTCAACGACGACCCGAATTTCATGCTGGAAGGTCTGAACCGTTTCCCCGCCGGGATGGAGCTGGGCGTGAGCTACTGCTACTTCCCGCTGGAGCCGCTGGCGGACGACCCATTGTTCGCCGCCGTTCTCGAGGGCGTACAGTATTTCCAGAAGACCCGCGTCTGCGAGCAGAAGCACCTCGACCAGCTGGAAAAAGACTACAGCTGACCAGAAGCAGACCATCGAGGCCCTGCAGAAGAATCTCTCCGAGCTGCATCAGGCCAACGCCGAGCTGTGCGCCCGGAGCAAAGCCTACGAGAACTCGCTGGAAAACATCCTCTCTTCCAGCAGCTGGAAACTCACGCTGCCCCTGCGCCGCCTGCTGGGGCTGTTCCATCGCAGCCATTGAGCCTGCCTGCGGAGAGGAGGATACGATGTACAGCAGTTATACCACTCTGCAGCGGGCTCAGCTCGCCAAACAGGAATATCTCGACACCCAGGAAGTTTTTCTCGGCGTCTATGCGCCGGGACGGAACGCCTCCCTGAAAGCTTCCCTGCAGGACCAGCTCCACCGCAAATTTTTATTGACGGACAGCCTCCGCCCCGAAACCCTTGGCAGCGCCGTCGGTGTGCTTCTGGTCAGGGAAGACCTTTTCCTGATGCCCACGGCCCTTTCCTGCTTTGCGGACGCACTGCGCAGCGGCGCAGACTACGTCACCAGCGACGCCGTCTTCGGCTACTCGGGCGTCACCACCCTCTACCACAGTCAGGGCTTTGCAGCCTGCCCGGGCTGCGCCCTCGTCTCCCGGGAGCTGCTGCGCCGCTGTCAGGCGGAAGCCCGCGACCCGGAAAATCCCGTCGAACTGCTGACGCTGGCGGCGAAGCTCCGCCGCAGCCACGTCTGCCTCCCGCTGGCGCTGGCCCACTATGAGCGGGACATCTGCGCCGAAGACGTCTGGTCTGTAAAGGGGAAGCGCGTCTTTATCATGAGCCACCTGCTGGACATGACCGGTGCGCCCATCGTGCTGGTGAGCGCCGTGCCGGTGCTGCGCAGCATGGGCTACGAAGTGGTCGTCCTCGGCCCTGAGGACGGCGGCTCCATGCCGCTTTTCCTCGAGGCGGGAGCTACCGTCATCACCCGCAAGGGCTGTGTCCAGTCGCCCCTACTCTGGGGGCTGGCCCTCTGCGCCGACCTTGTTCTGGCCAACACCGTCGTGGAGGCCCGGGCCGTCCGCGCCCTGAGCGGTGCGCGGGTGCCGGTGCTCTGGTGGCTCCACGATGCCTTTGCAGGCTACCCCCACATCGCCCACCAGATCCCCAGAGAGCTGGGCGAAAACATCCGGCTCTACTCCGTCGGCAGCCACGCCGCCAACGCCATGCACTCGGTGCGGCCGGAGTTCAACATCCGGCCCCTCATCTACGGCCTGCCGGACTACGCCGCCGAGAAGTTCTCCCACTACGATTTGAGCTATGCGGGCGGGCGGCCTCTGTTCGCCACCGTGGGTTCCTTCGAGAACCGGAAAGGCCAGGACATCTTCTGCAAGGCCATCCGGCTGCTGCCGCCTGAGACCATGAAGAAGGCATCCTTCCTCTTCGTGGGCAAGGCCGCAGAGGCTGAGATGATGGACGCCGTGCGGAGCCTGACCGCTGACTGCCCCGACAACGTCTTTTATGTCAAGCGGCTCACCCGCGACGAGATCAAGAGCCTGATGGCCCAGTGTACCTGCCTCGTCTGCGCCTCCCGCGACGACCCCATGCCTACTTTCGTCACCGAGGGCCTCATCTTCGGCAAGCCCGCCATCGTGTCGGAGCACACCGGCACCGCCGGGCTCATCACCGAGGGCGTGGACGGTTTCGTCTACGAGGACGACGACCCCGAAAAGCTGGCCGAGCGGCTGGCCTGGGCCATCGAGCACCCGGAAAAGCTGGCTGCCATGCGCCCCGCCTGCCGTGAGCTTTACGAGAGTCATTACTCCAAGCAGGCGTTTTCCGACAGTTTACAACAAGCTGTAAAGGAGCTCACCGGCGAGTAAGCTCCCCGTTCTTTATCACTCTGCCGAAACTGAGGCAAAAAATTTGGCAGTTGTTCACAAACACACCTCCGGACTGTGATATACTCTCCTAAGAGTTTATCCCAGTCCGTTTTTTGTTGAAATTCGAAAGGAGTCCCTGCATGAGTTCGTCCGCCTCCCCCGCCCCTTCGCGCCGAAAGACTCTGCTCTCGCTGGGCGTTCTGGCCCTGCTGACCGGCATCGTGGTGTTCATCTTCCGGGAGCACTGGGCCGAGATCTCCGAGGCGCTGAGCCGGCTCACCCTCGGGCAGGGGCTTCTGGCACTGGCCGTGGGCCTGAGCTACCCGCTTCTCGAGGGCGTATCCAGCTGGCTCATCGTCCGCAGCCGTCTGCCCCATTTCCCGCTGCGGCAGGGCATCGACAATGCATGGATGGGGACCTTCGGCAATGTGGTGGGGCTCGGCGCAGGGTCGGTGCCGTTTCAGACGTGGTATCTCCACCGGCGCGGGCTGGACGTCGGCCCCGGCGTGGGGCTGATGACCCTGCAATACGTCTTCCACAAGACTGCCGTCCTGCTTTACGCCACCGTGCTGCTTCTGGCGGGCCGTCCCTGGATAGCGGCCCACTCCGACGGTGTGCTGCGGTATCTGCCCGGGGCCTACGCTGTCGTGGCGGGCGTCATCGTGGGGCTCATCGCCCTCTGCGCCCTGCCGGTGGTGCAGCGTCTGGCCCGGTGGCTGCTGCATTTTCTGCCCGACACGGGCCGCTGGGCCGAGCGCCGGGAAAGCTGGCTCCAGCAGCTGGACACCCTGAGCACCGAGAGCCGCCATCTGCTGGCAGACAGGCCCCGCTGTGCCGCCATTCTGGGTGTGCATCTCGTAAAGCTGTTCCTGCTCTTCTGCCTGCCCTGGATGGGGCTGCGGTTCATGGGGCTGGACACAGGACTGGCCTTCTGGCAGGTGCAGCTTCTGACATCGCTGACCCTCTTTGTCTCCAACGCCCTGCCCAACGTGGCGGGCATGGGCTCGGTGGAGACGGCCTTCCTGCTGGTGTACAGCAGCTTCCTCCCCGATGCTTCGTCCATGAGCCTGCTGATGTTCTACCGGCTGGCCAGCTATTACGCCGTCTTTGCGGCAAGTGCCGTCGGCTTCGGGCTGGCGCAGAGAAGATTATCTCGTGAATAACAAAAAACCAGTGCATCTTTGATGCACTGGTTTTTGCTTTTACAATATCAGCCCTTCATAGGGACAAAGCCCACGAGGTCCTTCACGACCTCGCCGCCGATGATGAGGCCCGCCACCGACGGCACAAAGGCGTTGGAGCCGGGAATAGAGCGGCGGATGGTACACTTGCGCTGGGTGCCCGGAGGGCAGATGCAGTGGTGTTTGCAGCTGATGGAGTCATCCTCGATGGGAGTCATGACAGGCTCTCTGGAGTAAACGACTTTCAGGTGCTTGATGCGGCGCTTGCGGCACTCGGTGCGCATGACCTTGGCCAGCGGGCAGACGGAAGTCTTATAAATATCCGTGACCTCGAAGCGGGTAGGGTCCATCTTGTTGCCTGCACCCATGGAGCAGATGATGGGGACACCAGCCTCCTTGCACTTCATGACCAGCGCGAATTTTACCGGTAACAGTGTCGATGGCGTCCACCACGTAGTCGAACTGGCTGAAATCGAAGCTGTCCTGCGTCTCAGGGCCAAAGAAGGTCTTGTAGGTGGTGACCTTGATGTTGGGGTCGATGTCGTGGACACGCTCTTCGGCCACATCCACCTTGAACCTGCCCACCGTCTTGTGGGTGGCGATGATCTGGCGGTTCAGGTTGGTGAGGCAGACTTTGTCGTTGTCGATCAGGTCGAGAGCCCCCACGCCGCTGCGGGCCAGCGCCTCGACGGTGTAGCCGCCCACGCCGCCCACGCCGAACACGGCTACCCGGGAATCGTGCAGTTTGGTCATCGCTTCCGCGCCCAGCAGCAGCTGGGTGCGGGAATACTGGTCTTGCATATCATTTCTCCTTTAGGTTCTGCTTTTTACATTCACGGGCTTGCCCTCTCAGTCACCTTCGGTGACAGCTCTCCCAAAGGGAGAGCCAGAATGCAGCGGTCAGGCAATCGGCTCCGGCGCGAAGCGCCTGAGAGGGCCGGGCCGCTCCCCCTTATCCCTTCGCCACCTGTGTAATGGTGCCGCCTCCGAGGACGACATCGCCCTGATACAGCACGACGGCCTGCCCCGGGGTGGGGGCGCGCTGAGGCTGGTCAAATTCCAGACGGAAGCTGTCCGGCCCTGCCGGGTAGACGGTGGCAGGCTGTTCGGTCTGATGATAACGGGTGCGGGCCGTCACCCGCAGGGGGCCTTTCAGCTCCGGGATGGCGATCCAGTTCACTTCGTTCGCATAGACGATGGTATCGAACAGCTCCGACTCCGGGCCGACCGTGACCGTGTTGGCCTGCATATCCTTGGCGCAGACGTAGACCGGTGCGCCCATGGCGAGGCCCAGACCCTTCCGCTGGCCGATGGTGTACCGCACAGCGCCGCTGTGGGTGCCTACCTTTCTGCCGCCGATGTCGAGGAAATCGCCCGCCGGGTAGTGCTTGCCGGTGAAATCCTCCATAAAGCGGGCGTAGTCGCCGTCCGGCACGAAGCAGATGTCCTGACTGTCGTGCTTGCGGGCGTTGATGAAGTGCTGCTTCTCGGCAATCTCCCGCACTTCGCTCTTGTGCAGGCCGCCCAGCGGCAGGCGGACCCGGGCCAGCTGCTCCTGGGTGAGGTTGTAGAGCACATAGCTCTGGTCTTTGCCCTCGTCCAGCCCCTTTTTGAGCAGCCAACGGCCCGTGGCCTCGTCCTGCTCCACCCGGGCATAATGGCCCGTGACCACATAGTCCAGCCCGTGCGCTTCCGCCCAGCGGAGCAGGTGATCGAACTTCATATATCTGTTGCAGTCGATGCAGGGATTGGGCGTACCGCCGGCCTCGTAGACCCGGATGAATTTGTCGATGATCTTTTCCTGAAAGTCTGCCGTAAAATCCAGCACCTCGTAGGGAATATCCATCGCATAGGCCACCTCGGCGGCGTCCTCAATGTCCCGCTCCGAGCAGCAGGTGTGCAGACCCTCGGTGTTCACGGCCTCGTTGCGGGTGAGGCGCATGGTGACGCCGGTGCAGTCGAAACCGTCCCTCTGCATGAGCCATGCCGCCACCGAGCTGTCCACACCGCCGCTCATGGCGATGAGCGCCCCGGGGCGGCGGGAAGTGTTCTGTGTTTCTGTCATTCTGTTCCTCTTCTGTTATAACATACTAAAACAGTAGTATAATACTACCGCAGCTTCTTTCTCTTGTCAAGACGCAGAAAATTTGGCCGCAAAGGCCAGAAGTTCCGCTTTTTCGTTGAGCAGCCGCCCGGTGATGACCTCTTCCAGCAGCGCTTCCAGCGCGCGGCGCAGGCCCGGCCCGGGCGCGACGCCCGCCGCCATCAGATCGCGGCCATTCACGGCCAGCTGGGAGACGCGGCAGCAGGCGCTTTGGGCGGTCAGCGTCTCGGCCTCGGTTTGCAAGGCTTTCCACTCTTCTTTCTGTTCCGGGTAAAGAGCGGCACAAAGCCGAGTCAACCTGACCAGCATAGGCAATTCCAAACGCCCCAAAAGACGTTTGGTTTGTAAATTCAGTGCCTGCCGGGAGGGCGGGGAGTTTCTCTGAGGACCGTCCGGAGGGTGGGACCCTGTTGCCGAAGGCAATAGGGCGGGGGATGGAATGCCCCGGCCCGTGTCCGAAGAGAAAGTCCCCGCACTCCTGCCCCGCACTCCTTCACCAGCGTTGCCACTCCATCTATCACAGCATTGGAGCATTTCAAGCGTTTCAGCGCCTTCCGCGTTCCATCCTCCCCCAGCGGCAGAAGCAGCGCCGCCCAACGGGTGGTCACTTCCTCTGCTCCTGCCGGAAGGACATCTATGATCTCACGGGCTTCCGACAGATCGTCGAGCGGCAGTTCCGGCAGGACAAAGGCCAGCACTTCCGGCTCCAGATACGCCCCCGGCTTCGGGGCAGACAGAAGCTTGTTCAGCTCTTCTTCGATGCGCTCCACCGACACGCAGTCGAGGTGGGCGGCCAGCTGCTTCGCCGCCGCTTCGGTGGCCTCGTCGATCACAAAACCGAACCGGGCCACAAAGCGGTAGAGACGCAGGATGCGCAGAGCGTCTTCTTCAAAGCGGCGCAGCGGCTCACCGACGGCCCGCACCACGCCCCGGGCCAGATCTTCCTGCCCGCCAAAGGGGTCACACAAGCCCTCTTCGGCGCTGTAGGCCATGGCGTTGATGGTGAAGTCCCGCCGGGCCAGGTCCTCCCGGACGTCGGGTACAAAGGCCACGCTGTCGGGGTGACGGCCATCGGAATAACTGCCCTCGGTGCGGAAGGTGGTGATCTCGTAGAGCCTGCCGTCCCGCTTCACGGTCACGGTGCCATGCTGCAATCCGGTGGGGATGCACTGCTTTTCTCCGAACAGCTCCATCACCTGCTCCGGGCGGGCGGCGGTGCAGAGGTCCCAGTCGTGGGGCGCAAGGCCCAGCAGACTGTCCCGGACACAGCCGCCCACGGCGTAGGCCGCAAAACCTGCCCGGTGCAGCGCGTCCAGCAGGGCGGCGGCGCCGGGTTCTATGGTGATGTTCATTCTTCGGCCTCCTCGTATTGCAGGGTGATGCTCTTGCCGTCATAGCCGCACTCTGCCGCCGGGAAGAGGCTCTGCGCCTGGGCCAGCTCTTCTTCCGGGTCGGTGATCATGGGCGAATAGTGGACGAGCCAGAGCCGCTTCGCGCCCGCTTTGGCGGCGAGGGCTGCGCTCTGCCCGAAGGTGCTGTGGCCGTACTGTTTGGCCTGCGCGGCCTGCTCCGGCAGAGCATAGGTGGAGTCGCAGAGCAGAAGGTCCGCACCCGCTGCGGCCTTTTCCAATGCCGGACAGGGGGCGGTGTCGCCCGAGAAGACAAAGCTCAGCCCCTGCCGGGCCGGGCCGAGGACGGCTTCCGGCCGGATAATGCGTCCACCGTCCAGCGTGATGCTCTCGCCGTGCTGGAGCGTCTTCCACTGCTTTACCGGTACGCCCAACGCCCGCGCCTGTTCGGGTGAGAACCGCCCGGCCCGGGGCAGATCGAGCCGATAGCCCTGACTGACGACACGGTGGCGGGTCGGCACCGGCGTGAGCTTCGCGCCCTGGGGCCAGCCGCTGAATTTTTTTCGCAGAGCGCCGCCGGCTCCTCATCGGTCAGCTGGCTGTGGGTGGTGGAAGCCGGGTGGATGACCAGGCTCTTGACGTCGGCAACATTGGCCAGCAGAGAGAAGACTTTCAGGTTGTCGATGAACTTGAATGCTTCCTCGCGGCCTCCCTTGATATTGAAGGTGAAGATGGAAGCGCCGCCGTTGGGGAAGTACCTCTCATACAGGGCGTGATCGGGGTGATCGGGCAGAGAGGGGTGGTTGACTTTCTCGACCTGCGGATGATTTGCCAGGAACTCCACGACTTTCTTGGTGTTCTCCACATGGCGCTCAATGCGCAGGCTCAGAGTCTCGGTACCCTGCAGCAGCAGGAACGCGTTGAACGGAGAGATGGTAGCGCCGGTATCGCGCAGCAGGATGGCGCGGATGTAGGTGACGAAAGCGGCGGGGCCGGCTGCGTCAGCGAAGGACACGCCGTGGTAGCTGGGGTTGGGGGCGGCGATGTTGCCGTACTTGCCGCTGGCCTTCCAGTCGAACTTGCCGCTGTCCACGATGATGCCGCCCAGCGTGGTGCCGTGGCCGCCGATGAACTTGGTAGCGGAGTGGACGACGATGTCAGCGCCATGCTCGATGGGACGGATCAGGTACGGGGTGCCGAACGTGTTATCAATGACCAGCGGCAGGCCGTGCTTGTGAGCAATGGCTGCGATGGCGTCGATATCGGGGATATCACTGTTGGGGTTGCCCAGAGTCTCCAGATAGACCGCCTTGGTGTTGGGCTGGATCGCGTTCTCCACCTCGTCCAGGTCGTGAGCGTCCACGAAGGTGGTGGTGACGCCGAACTGGGTCAAAGTGTGCTCCAGCAGGTTGTAGCTGCCGCCGTAGATAGTCTTCTGAGCCACGATGTGGTCGCCGGCCTGAGCCAGTGCCTCGATGGTGTAGGTGATGGCAGCTGCACCGGAAGCAGTAGCCAGAGCAGCCACGCCGCCTTCCAGAGCGGCAATGCGCTTCTCGAACACATCCTGGGTGGAGTTGGTGAGACGGCCATAGATGTTGCCGGCGTCGGCCAGACCAAAGCGGTCAGCGGCGTGCTGGCTGTTGCGGAAGACATAGGAAGTGGTCTGGTAGATAGGCACAGCACGGGAATCGGTAGCGGGATCGGCCTGCTCCTGGCCAACGTGAAGCTGCAGGGTCTCAAATTTATAGTTAGACATAGTATTTTTCCTCTCTATCTGTACTTAAAGTATTATTTTTACCCATAAAAATGCCCGGCAGCGTGGGGAGTTTCACCTTTCGTCTGCCGGGCAAAGAAATCGTTCTCAGCTCAGAGCCTTTTGTCTGTCTCGGGCGTCACATTCGCTCGCACATTCGCGGCATAGAGGGCACCGTACAGCTATGGCTCAGAGTTTGTTTCTCGGCCCGGGCGCTGTACATTCGCCCACAGCGGAAGTTGGCGTGCAGAAGACTTTTCCAAATCAGCGTCATTTGAGTACCCTCCTTTCCGAAATTCCTACTTACCTACAAGGCGTGTGGTGGTCTTGCATTTCACGCAGAATCCGTGTATACTCTTCCCTGCACCTAAATTGCAATCAGGTTGCAATTTAGGCAACTAAAGCACTTTTCGTCCCTCCGTTTATCGCAATTTTCAAAAATAGTGCCTATCAAAACGGCATATTTGCGATATGCAGTTTGCGGATGTTGCTTGTGCATTAAAAACGCAAACTGCTATATTTTGGGTGAAGACGTAAAATGGTGTGGCGGCTGCGCGCGCCGGCGCGGGGCGGGTTTTATTCTTTCGGTCAAATGGCTTTGCGCTCCGCGCGGGGCAGGTTTTCTCTTTTGGTCAAATGGCTTGCGCTCCGCGCGGGCCAGAGATAGGGAGGGGTGTTTCGAATCCCCCCTCCCTACCTCTGGACTCCACTCTCCCCCGCAACGAGTTAAGGGCTGCTCGCCCTTAACAAGCCCAAAGAAGAAGTCGAAGCCCAAAAATGCTAGCCGCTTCGCTAAACGCATTTTTTTGTGCTTCTCCCATTTACGGCTCCGCCGAAGATTTCAGGCTTTCGCAGAACTTTACCGTCAGCAGAGAGGTAACACCAGCTGCGAAGCAGCAAATCGGAGAAACGAGAAAAAAGCGTTTAGCGCAGCGGCTAGCTTTTTTCCGTTTCGACAACCCCTTCGGGGTCTGAAAGGGGCGAGTAGCCCCTTTCTCGTGGATCCAGCGCGTCGAAATCGCTGGTGGTTTTCTGGTTCTCTTTTGACACGCAAAAGAGAACTTAGCCCCGCGTAACCGCGCTCTGACCCCGCGCCACAGGCGCGAGAGCAAACTTTATCTTCACTTTATTTTATATCACGAGGTATCAAACAATGGAACTTTTTCTGGATGTACTGAGCGAAACTCTGGTGGACACCGCCAAGATGCTCCCCTTCCTGTTTTTAGCCTATCTCTTTATTGAATATGTCGAGACCCGCCACGGTGAGCGCATCGAGACCCTGCTGGCGGGCGGCGGCCGCTGGGGTGCGGTGCCGGGCGCGGTGCTGGGCTGTGTGCCGCAGTGCGGCTTCTCGGCCATCGCCTCCAACTTCTACGCCTCCCGCGTCATCACGCTGGGTACGCTGATGGCCGTCTATCTCGCCACCAGCGACGAGGCTATCCCCCTGCTGGTGTCCATGCCCGCCTACTGGGATAAGCTGATCCTGCTAATGGTCATCAAAGTCGTGTACGCTGTCTTCGTGGGCTTTCTGCTGGACTTCGTCCTCCGCAAGGCCCTGCCCCGCAGCCTGCGCGGCGGCTACACCGGCCACGCCGACGAGGTGGACTGCCACGAGGAGCACAGCGACGAAGAGGGCCATCCCCAGCCCATCTGGAAGGCCGCACTCCGTCACACCCTCGAGATCTTTGTCTTTATCTTCGTGTTCAGCCTCGTATTCGGCCTCATCGTCGAGGGCGTCGGCGAGGATGTCTTTGCCTCGGTGCTGGGCCGGATGGGCTTCTTCCAGCCGGTGGTGGCCGCACTGGTGGGCCTTGTCCCCAACTGTGCCGCCAGCGTCCTGATGACCCAGCTCTACGTCGAGGGCGCACTCCGCTTCTCGAGCCTCGTGGCCGGTCTCTGCACCGGCGCGGGCGTGGGTCTCGCCGTGCTGTGGCGGGTGAATCCCTCCTGGAAGCAGAACCTCTTCATCACCGGCCTGACCTGGGCCTGCGGTGCCGCTGTGGGCGTGGGCATCCAGATCGTGGTAGCATTTATCGCCTGAGTATTTGCAAAGCACCTGCACCTTTTCTTCGGAGAAGCGTGCAGGTGCTTTTTATTTTGGAGACAAAGCCTCCATTTTGTGATATACTCAGCTTATATATAGATATAAGGAGAACACCATGCAATATAAAATTCTCGCAAGCGATTACGACAACACCCTCGTCCCCTTCGGGGAAAGACAGCCCCGTCCGGCCATGGTCAAGGCCGTGAAGAAGCTTCAGGCCGCCGGGGAAAATTCGTGCTCAGCACAGGCCGGGCCTGGTCAGCCATCAACCGGAAAGGTCAGCTGGGCGGCATCCGGTTCGACTATGCCATCACCTGCAACGGTGCCTGCGTCGTGGACAAGAACGGTGCCATCGTGGCAGAGCACCCCATGACCAGTGAAGAGATGTACGCGCTGGTGGATTTCTGTGAGGACTACAATTACCCCCTGCAATTTAACTTCAAGGATGCATACTACGTTTACTGCGAGTATGACATCCTCCACAAGCACTACGATCAGATGAACAGCGTCGGTCTGGACTGCGTGGACGGCGAAGACCAGGACCGCCACCTCATCGATATGCCTCACGCAGCGTTCTGCCTCTTCCCCGAGGGGGCGCTGGAGCGGTTCCACGAAAAGTACGGCCACCTCGGCCTTCACTTCATGCAGGTGGGCGGCCAGCGGTCCGACGGCTCCCACTTCTATGACATCGTGCGGAGCGGGGTGGACAAGGGCGCGGGCCTCGCAGACCTCTGCGAAAAGATGGGCTTCTCCCTCGCCGAGGCCGTGGCGGCAGGCGACTCCGCCAACGATGTGGGGATGCTGAAAGCAGCCGGCCTCGGCTGCTGCATGTCCAACGGCACCGACGAAGCCAAAGCCGCCGCTGACCGCGTCATCGGCGATGTGCGGGAAGACGGACTTGCTGCCCTTATTGAAGAGCTGTGGTTCGACGGCCCGAAGGCGGAGCCTTCCGACCGCAGCTTCGGCTCTGCATGGGAGACGATGGAACGATGAGCTTCGCACCCGTTTACTCTGAAAACAGCCGCGCCCTCATCCTCGGCACATGGCCCAGCCCCAAAAGCCGGGAGATGGCCTTCTACTACGGCCACCCGCAGAACCGTTTCTGGCCCATGATGGCAGCTCTCACCGGCGAACCTGTCCCCGCCCGGGAGGACATCGAGGCCAAAAAAGGCATCATCCTCCGCCACGGCCTCGCCCTGTGGGACACGCTGGAAAGCTGCACCATCACCGGGGCGTCGGACGCCTCTATCCGGGATGTGGTGCCGAACGACATTGCATCTCTTTTGGCAAAAGCGCCCATTGAGGCAGTGTTCTGCAACGGGGCCACGGCCCACCGCATTTATACCAAATACCTGCTGCCTGTCTCCGGCATCCCGGCGGTCAAGCTGCCCAGCACCAGCCCCGCCAACGCCGCCTGCCGCCCCGAACCCTGCGCGAGGTCTGGGGCGAGGCCCTCAAAGATTATATAACCGTTTCCAACCTGTAAATTATTCATGAAACACTTGCGTTTTGTGGATAAAAGGATTTATTATGGAAGAGTGCAAGGGGCGGTGCGCCCCTTCGGGAAAGGAGAAAATGCATGAGCAAAGTTATCCTCACCCAAAAGCCCAGCGTCCTGCCGTGGTATGCGGCAGCGCTGGTGTTCGCGGTGCTGTGCGCGGCGCTGCCAGCATATAAGCTGTGGGCGCTGCTGCTAGCGCTGGGCGGCGCAGCCGTGATGTTCGGCGCGGCAAAGAAGGTCTGCCCGCCCCGGGTGGTGGAGCATGAAGTGCCTTTCCACACCGGCAGCGGCGATGTGGACGAGATGCTGGCCGACATCCAGCAGAAGCTGGATGCCCTCCACGCGCTGAACGAGGCTCTGCCCGACCCGGAGCTTTCCGCCGCCATGACCCGGATGGAAAAGGCAGGCCGCTCCATCGTGGAGACGGTGGAGACCAGCCCCGCCAAGGCAAAGCAGGTACGCCGCTTTGCGAACTACTATCTGCCCGACGCGGTGAACGTACTGGAACAGTACGCAAACCTCGCCCGTCAGGGCGTGCGGGGCGAAAATGCCGCTTCGATTCGGGCCGAGGTGGAGCGGAACGCGGCTTCCATCGCCACTGCATTCGAAAACCAGCTGGATGCACTGTATGCCGCTGAAAGCATGGACCTCTCGGCGGATCTGACGGTGCTCCAAAATATGATGAAGGGGCAGGGACTGAGTTAAAACTGGCTTGCCCTCTCAGGCGCTAACGCGCCAGCTCTCCCAAAGGGAGAGCCTCTGGTGAAAACTTGCAGCATACCGGCCCCCGGAAAAGCCTCTCCCTCTGGGAGAGGTGGCAATGCGAAGCATTGACGGAGAGGGCAAGGCCGTGTATCGATTTGGAAAGGAAGGAATCTCTCATGGCTGATAATACGTTCAATTTTGACTTAGACGCACCCGCTGTTCCCACCCTGACCCTCGACCCGGTGGAAGCACCTGCCGCCGAGGAGAAGCAGCCCGAACCCGCTGCGGCCCCCGAGGCCGAACAGGTCAAGCTCAGCCCCGAGGAGCAGGCGATGGTGGACGCCTTCGCTCAGAAGATCGACATCACCAACAGCCAGCAGGTGCTGCAGTACGGCTCCGCCTGCCAGAAGAAGATCGGCGACTTCTCCGAGGCAGCACTTTCCAAAGTGTCCACCAAAGACCTTGGCGAGGTGGGCGGCATGATCACCGACCTTATCGGGGAGCTGAAGAACTTTGACGCCGCCGAAGAGGAAAAGGGCATCCTCGGCTTCTTCAGGAAAAAGGGCAACCAGCTCGACAACATGAAGACCAAGTACAGCAAAGCGGAAACGAACGTCGAGACCATCCAGTCCGCCCTCGAAAAGCATCAGGTGCAGCTGCTCAAGGATATTGCGATGCTGGACAAGATGTATGAGCTGAACATGGCCTATTTCAAAGAGCTGAGCATGTATATCCTCGCGGGCAAGAAGAAGCTGGCCGACTTCCGCGCCCACGAGCTGCAGCAGGCGATGGACAAGGCAAAGGCTTCCGGCCTGCCTGAGGACGCACAGGCCGCACGCGATCTGGCCGACCAGTGCGAGCGCTTTGAGAAAAAGCTCTACGACCTCGAGCTGACCCGCACCATCAGCCTGCAGATGGGCCCCCAGATCCGGCTTTTGCAGAACAACAACTCCATGATGGCCGAGAAGATACAGTCCACCATCGTCAACACCATCCCCCTGTGGAAGAACCAGATGGTGCTGGCACTGGGTCTGGCCCACAGCCAGCAGGCCATGCAGGCCGAACGTGCCGTCACCGACATGACCAACGAGCTGCTGAAAAAGAATGCCGACGCCCTCAAGATGGGTACCATCGAGACGGCCAGGGAGTCTCAGCGCGGTGTCGTGGACATCGAGACCCTGCAGCAGACCAACAAGAGCCTTATCGAGACGCTGGACGAGCTGAACAAGATCCAGAGCGAGGGCCGCGCAAAGCGTGCCGCTGCCGAGCAGGAGCTCACCCGCATCGAAGACGAGCTGAAACAGAAGATGATGGAGATCCGGAGCTGAAATGGCAAACGCAGATTTTTCCAGACAACAGAATCGACCCACCGGCGGCTTTGACGCTTCCAGCTATCGCGCCGCAGCGCCCGCCGAGGAGGAAGTGCGGCTGACGCCCTTCCAGCAGAAGCTGGCAGACCTCGAAAAGGCCCTGCCCGCCGCGCTGGGCAAGCAGGCCGTGGCCGCGGCGCTTTGCATCGTGGTGATGCTGGCCTGCTTTTTCGGCTTTGGCGGGGCGAAGCTCCGGGCAAAGTACGACACGGTGAAGAACGGGTTCACCACTGGCGTGGCCGCAGACAGCGGCTATGCCCTGAATGAGGAGTTGACCACACGGCTCAACACGGCCGCCAACATCATCACCACCGCGTCCAACACACTGGGTGCAGACAGCACCGAAGTGCAGACGGCACAGGCTGCGCTGGACTCTTTTTCCGCCTGCCTCGGGGCGGTGCAGTCCGATGGCAGGATCCACGCACCGGACTCTCTGAGTGTTTACACCGGCGGCAGGATGCATATGCTCTACCAGTCGAACGAGACGCTTGGCACAGCCATCGGCCATCTCTACGCCAAATTGCAGGAGCAGGCCGCAGACCCCATGAAGATGGGTGCGGTGCAGGGGCAGTACAGCCAGTTCAACGGTGCGCAGACCATCATCAGCAACCTGCATTATAACGATTCGGTCCAGAGTTACCAGAAAGACATCGGCGGCTTCCCAGCCAGCGTGCTGGGCAAGCTGTTCGGCATACAGGAGGTTGAACTTTTCGCATGAAGACGATAAAAACACTTTCCAGCCGCATTGCGGCACTGCTTCTGTCGTGACCGTCGGCATCACGGCGCTGCCACCGGCGGCTTCGGCCTCCAGCATCCAGCTGCCCCCGCCTGCCGAAAGATCAATGCGTGGTGGACGACGCCGGTGTACTGAGCGACAGCACCACCTCGGAGCTCGAGACCATCAACGCACAGCTTTCTTCCAGCTGCGATGGCGCACAGATCGGCGTGCTGACTGTGGACTACACCGGCAGCGCCACCACCGAGGACTACGCTGCTGAAGCCTTCAACACCTGGGGCATCGGCAGTTCCAGCAAGAACAACGGCGTACTCATCCTGCTGGTGATGCAGTCAGACCAGTACGCCGACGGCGACTACTATCTGACCTACGGCGACGGCTTCCGCAGCACCATGCTGGCCGACCAGGCAAGCTCCCTCGTGCAGACCATGGAGGACGATTTCGCCGCCAAGAAGTACGATGCAGCCGTCCTCACCTGCGCCACCAACGTGGCCAATACCATCGCGGAGGTGTACGGGGTCACTCTGAGCGGCGGGACCATCTATTCCGACGGCTCTGACACCCAGACCACCCGGCCCTCTGTCGAGCCTGTCCCGCCCCAGAAGCACTACTCCATCTGGGAAAGCTTTATCGGCGGCATTTTCTCCATGCTTGCTTATATCATCCTGTTTATCGCAGTTTTCTTTATCTTTATCACCCCTCTCGGCCACTCCTTCGGCTGGTTCTGGGGGCCGTTTGGCTGGTTCGGCGCACGACGTTGGCACAGAGGCCCGCCCTCCCCGCGGCCCTTACGATGACTTCGGCCCCGGCGGCGGTTTCTATGGCGGCCCCCGCGGCCCGAGAGGCCCGCGGGGGCCTCGGCCTCCCCCGTGGAGGCGGTTTCGGCGGCTTTGGCGGCATGGGCGGCGGCTCCGGTTTTGGCGGAGCCGGGCGCGGCGGCGGCAGCTTCGGCGGCATGGGCGGCGGCAGCAGCCACGGCGGCGGAGCCGGACGCGGACGCTGATATTATGACAAAAGGGAAGCCCCATCTGACGGTGGGGCTTCCCTTTGTCTATTTTGTTATTTGATGCAGCTCGAGCAGGGGCTGTAGCCAGCGGCCACAGCTTCATCATAGCTCGAGAACAAAATCTGGTTCTTCTCTGTCGGGAGGTTGGCGCAGCTGGGCAGATGGAACTTTTTGCTGTTCACGTTGCCGATGTAGGCCTGCTGGGCCGTGCTGGACGCTGCCGGGTCGGTGGGGTTCAGCTCAGCGTCGGTAGCGAAGTGTTCCGTTGCCACCGTGTAGTTCTGGCCGTCACTGGAAACGGTGATCGTCCCCAGCAGATCGGTGCGGTAGACGTCCACACCGGCATCCCGCAGGATGCTCAGGGTCTCCTCGTGGGGGTGGCCGTACTTGTTGTTGACCCCGCAGGAGATGATGCCCATCTTGGGCAGGACAGCGTTCAGGAAGACGTAGCTGGTGGAGGTGCTGGAGCCGTGGTGGCCCACCTGTAAGACATCCACCTTGAGGTTCGCGCCGCTGTTCACAAGGTCGCGCTCGGCGTCGGCCTCCATATCACCGGTGAGCAGGAAGCTGGTGGCGCCGTAGTCGATGCGCAGGACGATGGAGGTATCGTTGGTGTCGTCGTACTGCGCCACAGGGCCAAGCATGGTCACAGTAGCGCTGCCCAGCGCCCACTGGGTGCCTACGGCAGGCACTTCGACCTGTAAGTTCTGCTGCTGGGTGTACTTGACGAAATCCTTGAAGCACTTGGTGGAGGCTTCCGTCACGGGGCTGTAGACGTGGCAGGCCGGGAAATAGGCCAGCGCAGCGGCCAGACCGCCCACATGGTCTTCGTGAGCATGGGAGCAGAAGACGTATTCCAGTTGCTCCACCCCCTGACTCTGCAGGTAGGAGACCACGAGACTGCCGTCGTCCACATTGCCGCCGTCGTAGAGCATGAACTGTCCGTCGCACTCCACCAGCACGCTCAGCGCCTGCCCCACGTCGATGAAGTGCATCTGGAAGGCGGCGTCCTGCCCGTCGGAAGGCGTCGTTCCGGTCTGAGAAGCTGCCGGGTTCGGCATAACGTCGCCGCTGCCTCCCGGGACGATGGAAGAGGTGTCACAGCCCACGAGGCCCAGCGCAAGGGCTGCGGCCAGTGCCAGCGCAGCGAGGCGGCTCATGAGCGTTTGAGCGGTCACTTTTTCTTTTTTGAAGTTTTCCACGATGTATTCTCTTTCTGTTGATTGCTTTTCGGTTTATGCGCAGGAGCCGAATGGGGCGCAAAACGCGCGCCGGGGCTGGGCTGACGGCCTGCCGGGCTGCGGCCCGCCGGGGCGGTGGAGCGGCTCTGGGGCTTGCCGCCCTTGCCTCTGGGCCGGACGGTGTAGGTGCCGTCGCCGTGGATGGTCACATCGGCGGCCTCGGCTCTGCGGGCCGAGCGCTGGACCGCAATGCGGCCCTCAGCGGGAACCAGCAGGGGGATGAGGTCTTCGCGGTGGGTCATTTTCAGCGCCTTGATGACCTTTTCGGCATTGCGGGGCTCATAATACTGGAGCAGGGCGCGCTGAAGTGCCTTGCCCTCAGCGGTCTTTTCCACAAACACCGGCTTCAAAGTGTAGGGGTCGAGGCCGGTGTAGAACATACAGGTGCTCACGGTACCGGGCGTGGGATAAAAATCCTGCACCTGCTCGGGGCGCATACGGTTCTTGTAGAGGTATTCGGCCAGATAGACGGCATCCTTGAGGGTGCTGCCCGGGTGGCTGGACATGAGATACGGCACGAGGTACTGCTTTTTGCCTGCCTTCCTGCTCAGCTCGTAGAACTTATCCTTGAACTTGTTGAAGGTCTCGATGGGCGGCTTGCCCATGTAGGCGAGGGTGTTGGGGGCGCAGTGCTCCGGCGCAACTTTCAGCTGGCCGGAAACGTGGTACTCCACCAGCTCCTTAAAGAACGTGTCATCGGGGTCGGCCATCAGGTAATCGAAGCGGATGCCGCTGCGGATGAACACCTTCTTGACGCCGGGCAGCTCCCGGACGCGGCGGAGGATTTTCAAATAATCGCTGTGGTCCACGATCATGTGGGAACAGGTGGTGGGGGCGAGGCAGTGCTTGCCGCCGTTGCACATCCCCCGCAGCATCTGCTCGCGGCAGGATGGGAAACGGAAGTTGGCGGTGGGGCCGCCGATGTCGTGGATGTAGCCCTTGAAATCCGGCTCGTGGGTCATCCGCTCTGCTTCGGCCACGATGCTGTCGGCGCTGCGGCTGGTGACGCGTCGGCCCTGATGCAGCTGGATGGCGCAGAAATTGCAGCCGCCGAAGCAGCCGCGGTTCTGGATGATGGAGAACTGCACCTCGCGGATGGCAGGCACACCGCCCATGGCCTCGTAGATCGGGTGGTAGCGGCGGGTGTAAGGCAGGGCGTAGACCTTATCCAGCTCCCAGCGGACGAGGGGCTTTGCGGGGATGTTCTGCACGAGGTATTTCTCGCTCTGCTTCTGGACGATGATATTGCCGCTGACGACGTCCTGATTGTCCATCTGGATGCGGCAGGCTTTCGCATAAGCCACCTTATCGGAGGCGACCTTCTTGAAGCCCGCGCACTCCACATACCGCTCGGGCAGGTGGTCGAAGTCGGTCAGGTAGCAGGTGCCGTCCACATCGGTGATGCTCTCCACCGGCTCTCCTGCCGCCAGACGGCGGGCGATCTCCACGGTCTGGTGTTCCCCCATGCCGAAGCTGATGATGTCCGCACCGGAGTCCTCGGCGATGCTGGGCAGGACGGTGTCCAGCCAGTAGTCGTAGTGGGCAAAGCGGCGGAGCGATGCTTCCAGACCGCCCAGAATGACGGGCAGGTCGGGGTATGCCTGCTTGGCAAGTCTGGTGTAGACGGTGGCGCTGCGGTCGGGCCGTGCGCCGCCCTTGCCGCCGGGGGAATACTCGTCCTCCGCGCGGGGGATCTTTGCGACGGAATAGTGACTCACCATGCTGTCCACGTTGCCGCCGCCGATGAAGAAGCCGTACTTCGGCTTTCCGAACCGCTTGAAGTCCTCGCAGTCGGTATAGCGGGGCTGGGCCAGCACGCCCACCTTGTAGCCCTCGGCTTCCAGCAGGCGGCTGATGATGGCGGTGCCAAAGCTGGGGTGGTCCACATAGGCGTCGCCGCCCACCACCACGAAGTCCAGCTGGTCCCACCCCCGGGCCTCCATGTCGGCCCGGCTGATGGGGAGAAATTCGGTGTAATGCTCCATAGTTATCCTTTTTCTTTCATGATGCCCGCCCTATACAGCAGGGCTCTATTGCTTCCGGAATCAAACATTCTATTCATCCGGCTGATTCATCTGCATTTCCAGCCACTGCTGGCGGCTGATGAGGACAGCGCGGGGCTTTGCGCCCTCGTAGGGACCGATGATGCCCTTTTCTTCCATCTCGTCCATGATGCGGGCGGCGCGGGCATAGCCCAGCTTGCAGCGGCGCTGCAGCAGGCTGGTGGACGCCTGGCCGGCGTCGATGACCACCTCCACGGCCTGCTTGAGCATCGGGTCACTGCCGCCCTCCTCGTCGGAGTCGGCAGAGCTGCTGCCCTTCTTGCCGTCCTGGATGGCGTGTTTTTCCATGGCCTCTATCATGGCCTCGTCGTACTGGACGGTGGCGCTCTTCTTGATGAAGTCCAGCACACGGCTGATCTCCTCATCCCGCACAAAGGTACCCTGGATACGGGTGGGCTTGGGTGCGCCCACGGGCATGAAGAGCATATCGCCCATGCCCAGCAGCTTTTCGGCACCGGCACCGTCGAGGATGGTGCGGCTGTCCACCTGACTGGACACGGCGAAGGCGATGCGGCTGGGGATGTTGGCCTTGATGAGGCCGGTGATGACGTCCACGCTGGGGCGCTGGGTCGCCACGATGAGGTGCATACCGGCGGCGCGGGCCTTCTGGGCGATGCGGCAGATGGAGTCCTCGACATCCTTGCCGACGACCATCATCAGATCGGCCAGCTCGTCGATGATGATGGCGATATAGGGCATCTTCTCGAGGTCCGGGTCCGCTGCAGCCAGCTTATTGAAGGACTTGATGTCGCGGACGTTGTTCTCCGCGAAGAGGTGGTAGCGGCGCTCCATCTCCTGCACTGCGCCGCCCAGTGCGCCGGCCGCCTTGCGGGGCTCGGTGACGACGGGCATCAGCAGGTGGGGGATGCCGTTGTACTCAGCCAGCTCGACGACCTTGGGGTCGATGAGCAGGAGCTTGACGTCCTCGGGGCTGGAGCGGAACAGCAGGCTCATGATGATGCTGTTGACACAGACCGATTTACCGCTGCCGGTGCTGCCCGCGATGAGCAGATGGGGCATCTTGCACAGGTCGGCCACCTGGGCCACACCGGCGATGTCCTTGCCCAGCGCAATGCCCATCGGCGAGGTCATCCGCAAAAAGCTCTGGCTCTCGAAGACGCTGCGGATGTAGACCGGCGTTTTCTTATGGTTCGGCACCTCGATGCCCACGGCAGGCTTGCCGGGGATGGGTGCCTCCATGCGGACATCGGCCACCGCCAGGTTCAGGGCGATGTCGTCCGCCAGCGAAGTGATGCGGCTGATCTTGACGCCCGCCATGGGCTGGACTTCATACCGGGTGACCGACGGGCCGCGGGAAATATCCAGCACACGGGTGCGGACACCGAAGCTTTCCAGCGTGTCCACCAGCTTCTGGGCGTTGGCTTTCAGCTCGTCTTCCGCGCCGGAGTCGCTTTCCTCCGGGGCGCGCTCGAACAGCTCGATGGACGGGTACTGATACTGGAAGCTCTCCTCCGTCTCCGCCTCTTCGGCGGGGGCGTTCGCGGCCTGCTCCTCGGAGACAGCTGGCTTTTCCATGGCGGCTGCCACCAGCGTGTTGAGGTCTTTTTCCTCCACCGGGTCGCTGGTGATGCTGATCCAGCCGTCCTCATCCGGCTCAGAGCGGAACGCCACCGCATTCTCGGCGCTGACCGGCTGCGGGGCCGGTTCCGGAGTCGGGGTCAGATCATAGAGCGGGATGCCGAAGGAGAGCGGCGGCTCAGACGCGGGCTGCTGTTCCGGCTCTTCTGCCGAGGCGGCGGGCGTGACGGTGGGCGTCACCGTCGGCTCGGGCTGGGCCGTGAAGAAGTCCTCGGCGGCGGTATCCACAGCGTCCGGGACGATGGGCGTCACGGTGGGGCGGATGGGCGCACGGCGGAGCGGGTCCATGCCGAAGGTGCCGCCGGGGCCGAGGATGATGGGCTCGATGGGCTCACTGCCGCCCTTGGTGACGGTGGTATGGTCAGGGCCTAAATCAATATCAAAGGGCGCACGAGGCCGGGACTTTTCCACCTGTACGGGGGCAGGCTCGGGCTGAGGCGGGGTCTGCGCTTCCGGTGCGGGCACAGGGGCAGGCTCTGCCTGTTCGCCGCCCTGCATCACCTGATGGCCCCAGTGGAAGACGCCAGCCAGCCAGCCGGGAGGCTGGATATGGAAGGCGGGCGCGGCGGGCTCTTCGCCGCCGCAGCAGTCCTCGCCCGCTTCGTCTTCCGGCAGGTCGTCGTCATAGGCCTCGTATTCCTCCGCCTCGGCCTCCTCGGCGGCACGTTCTGCCAGACGCTCGGCCCGGCGGGCGGCATTCTGCTCGTGGACGGCAAGGCCCTTTTCGTGGACGCTGCCGCCCACGTTGCAGAGCCACTGCCAGCACTCGGCGGGCGTAACGTCAAAAATGTACAGGCTGGCGCAGGCCGCCAGCGCCGCCATGACCAGATTGGCGGCGGGTCTGCCGCAGAGCAGCAGGAGCGTCCCGCCCAGCACAGCGCCCAGCGCACCGCCCGAGAGCCATGCGCTCATACCATTATGATAACAGGCAGCGGTCATCTGCGCGGCGGTCTGGTCGGTGGGGATGTCAGAAAAGACGATGACCGTGCCGCTGGCGAAGATGAGCCCCAGCGCCAGCTTGGCGATGTGGGGCAGAAGGTCTTCGCCCCGGGTGTAGAGGATGGCCAGATAGCACAGCGCTGCGCCCAGCACGAAACTTCCGCAGCCGAACACGCCGAACAGGACATCGTGCATCGTGCGCCAGGCCGAGCTGCCCGGCACGAAAGCCAGCGCCATGAGCACCAGCCCCGCAAACAGGGTGATGAGCCCCGCGGGCATCCGGTCCTGTGTCCGGTTCTTGCGGCGCGAGGCTGTGCTGCGCCCGGAGGTCTTGCGTTTTCTCTTTGCCATGTTTCCTAAAACCCGTTCCTTATTTTATATCATGAAGCAGGGCGCGCGCAGGGCGGCTCTGTCGGTGACGATGGAAGAATTTCGATACTACTCGATTCTTTCATTGTACCACGGGAAAAGTCAAATGGCAATTTATTTCCCCTCGATTTCTCGGTAGAGCCATGCCAGCGCATCCGACAGCCCGCCCAGCTCGTCGATGAGCTTTTCCCGCACGGCTTTTCGGCCATCCAGCACGGTGCCGACGTCCATGACCAGCTCGCCCGTGCGCATCATCAGCTCGGTGTACCGCTTCTCCGAGATGCCGCTGTGGGACGCCACGAAGCCGGTGATGCGCTCCTGCATCTGCTCGAACCAGCGCATCGTCTGCGGTACGCCCAGGATCATGCCGGAATGGCGGACGGGGTGGACCGTCATGGTGGCGGTAGGCACGATGAAGCTCCGCTGGGCGCTGACGGCCAGTGGGATGCCGATGGAGTGGCCCCCGCCCAGCACCACCGCCGCACTGGGCTTGGAGATGCTGGCGATGAGCTCCGCCAGCGCAAGCCCCGCCTCCACATCCCCGCCCACGGTATTGAGCAGGACCAGCAGGCCCTCGATGGCGGGGTCTTCCTGCACGGCCACCAGCTGGGGGATGACGTGCTCATACTTGGTGGTCTTCTGGCCCTGGGGCGCTTCCACATGGCCCTCCACCTGCCCGATGACCGTCAGGCAGTGGATGGCGTGAGCTCCCCGGGTGCGGTAAACGCTGCCCATATCCTCGATCTGCTCTTTTTCCAGCCGCTGCTGCTCCACGGGGACGTTCTTCTCTTCCTGTGACATTCTGCGCATCCTCCTTTTTGCTTCGTTTCAGCTTGTCCGTCATTCCTGCCGGTTATACTTCGGCAAAGATTTCTTTTCTTTCTCAAAAAAATGTGCCAAATGGTTTGACATTCTCTCTTCGCGCTGTATACTTTATATTAGAGATAAGTTTGTCAAATATGTATCATTATTGTACAAGAAAGTACAAATCTTTTGCCGGAGCACCCTGCCGCTGCGCACTTCTCCCCGGCAATGCTGCGGATAAAAAGAAAGGAGACCCCCTATGAACACTCCCGGCAAAGCTTCTCTGCCTGTCATCAAGCGCCTGCCCAAATACTATCGCTACCTGCGCACCCTGAAGACCGACGGCATCACCAGCATCTCGTCCCGTGAGCTGGCCGCCCAGATGGGTACCACTGCCTCTCAGGTTCGGCAGGACTTCAACTGCATCGGCGACGTGAATGGCCGTCAGGGCATCGGCTACTCGGTGGAGAACCTGCTGAGCATCCTTGAGCATCTGCTCTTTGGCAACGGCGACCTCCTGCCCACCATCCTCATCGGCTGCGGCCGTCTGGGCAAGGCTGTGAGCCGCTTCATCACCACCGACACCAACGGCTACAAGCTCATCGCCGCCTTCGACAACGCCCCCGACGAGGTGGGCAAAGAGATCAACGGCATCCAGATCTTACACAGCGACGAGCTGGAAGCTTTCTGCGCCGAGCACCACCCCGAGGTGGCTGTGCTCTGTCTGCCCCGCAGCGGCGCAGAGGAGATCAGCGGCCGCCTGGTGGCTCTGGGCATCCAGGGCTTCTGGAACTTCTCCCACTACGATCTGTCTGTCTCCTACCCCGACGTGGTGGTGGAGAATGTCCACCTCGGCGACAGCCTGATGAGCCTGGGCTACCGGCTGCGCAATCAGGACTGAGCAGATACGATCGATAATACAGGCCCTCTCCGTCAGGCTTTGGCTGAGAGAGTCCTTTCATGAGGAGACTTTTTCGACATGGCAAAGCTTTATTTCCGTTACGGCGCAATGAACAGCGGCAAGAGCACCGCGCTGATGCAGGTGGCCCACAACTACGAGGAGCAGGGGATGCGGGTGCTCATCCTCAAGCCGAAGGTGGACACCAAGGGCAGCGGCGACCTCGTGAGCCGTCTGGGTGTCCGCCGCCCCGCTGACCTGCTGGTGCCGCCGGACATGGACCTGGTGGAAGCCGTCCGGGCCGCCAGCAGCGAGGGCCGGCCTCTGGCCTGTGTGCTCTGCGACGAAAGCCAGTTCCTCACCGCCGAGCAGGCCGAGCAGCTGTTTATGGTGACGGTAGAGCTGAACATCCCCGTCATCTGCTACGGCCTGCGCTCCGACTTCTCCCTCAAGGGCTTCCCCGGCTCCACCCGGCTTCTGGAGCTGGCTCACACCATCGAGGAGATGAAGACCATCTGCACCTGCGGCCGCAAGGCCACCTGCAACTGCCGCAAGGTCAACGGCCGCTTCGTCTTTGAGGGCGAACAGGTAGCCATCGACCTTGAGAACGACGTCCAGTACGTCAGCATGTGTCCCCAGTGCTATTTCCGGGAGCGCAGCGCTTTCTACGCTGCCCGTCGGTGACTCTTTTCCCTGATTTTATGCCGTCCGCACGCCGGACGGCATTTTTGTATCTTTTCTGCATCCGTGATATATCAGTCCGGGCCTGATTCGCGCGTTTTTTGCGCTATTGATATATCAGCTCATGGCCGGAACTTTCTGTTATCGTCGCTTTTGATGTATACAACGCTCTTTCAACAAATTTTGCCTCGGCTACAAAATTCTTGCAATTCAGGCCAATCTTCTCCTGTTGCATCCCAGTTTTCTATGCAAATCGTTGAAGTATACAAGTTGCACAGTTTTTCGGTCCAAGTTTATTCATTATGGCAATGACGTCAAAAGCGGGCAAAAAATAAGCGCAATATTTGTACGTTTTCTGCCGCTATCACTACAATTTGCATCTTTCTTTTTTTTCTTGCCTTTGGTATTATATTTGTATACAACGGATGCTTTGCAGAGGCGTCCGTGCAAGAAGATGTTTTCTACATAGGAGGAGAACGAAAATGAGCAAGGCAATTTCTCGTCGTGACTTTCTGAAGGTCTCTGGCGCTGTGGGTGCTGCCGGCCTGCTGGCCGCCTGCGGCGGCTCCAGCAACGCTGGTTCTACCGCCACTTCCACTGCCGCTTCTTCCGCCGCAGCTTCCGTGGCCGGCCTGTCTTCCGACCCCGTCACCCTGACCATGAGCTGGTGGGGCGGCGAGTCCCGTCACAACGCTTACCAGGAGGCCATCAAGGCTTTCTCTGCTGAGCACAGCACCATCACCGTCAACCCCACCTTCGCTGCATGGTCCGGCTGGGAGGACACCATGTCCACCAAGTTCGCAGGCGGTGTCGCTGAGGATGTCTGCCAGATCAACTGGAACTGGCTGTACAACTACTCCAAGAACGGCCAGACCTTCATCGACCTGAACAGCGTCTCCGAGTACCTGGACCTGACTCAGTGGGATGAGGCCAAGCTGGCTGCCTGCAACGTGGCCAACGCTCAGCAGTGCGTACCCGTCTCCATGACCGGCCGTATCTTCTACTGGAACAAGACCACCTTCGACAAGGCCGGCATCTCCTTCCCCACCACTCTGGACGAGCTGATGGCTGCCGGCAAGACCTTCCAGGAGAAGCTGGGCGATGACTACTATCCCCTGCACCTGGGCGCATACGACCGTATGATCCTGATGGTGTTCTACCTCGAGAGCAAGTACGGCAAGGACTGGGCCGACCCCACCACCTCCACCCTGAACTACGATGCCGACCAGATCGCTGAGGGCATCGACTTCATCAAGAGCCTGGTCGATGGCCACGTCATCATGAGCCTGCCCACCTACTACGGCTCCAACGGCGACAACGCCGCTCACCAGTCCACCGAGTGGATCACCGGCAAGCTGGCCGGCTGCTTCGAGTGGGATTCCTCCGCTACCAAGTATCAGGACGCTCTGGACGAGGAGAACAAGCCCGGCTTCACCGTCGGCGAGGAGATCAAATTCGGCGATTACAACGGCGGCTTCTCCAAGGTCTCCATGGGCCTGGCCATCACCAAGACCTGCGAGCACCCCGCGGAGGCAGCTACCCTCATCAACTTCCTGCTGAACGAGACCGCAGGTGCCGAGATCATGGGCTCCGAGTGCGGTATTCCCGCCTCCAAGGCTGGTCTGGCTGCTGCTCAGGGCGCCGGTAAGATCAAGGAGCTGGTGGCTGAGGCAAACGGCAAGGTCATGGCTTTCGTTTCCAACAAGCTGGATCCCCTGTTCGAGTCCAACGACCTGAAAGCAAACGGCACCGGCGTTTACCAGGAAGTCTTCGACACTCTGGATTACGACAATGTTTCCGGCGCTGACCTGGTCGATACCCTGCTGGACGGCATGGAGTCTGTCGGCTACACCGTCTGATTTCCGCCTCACGGACTTTTTGCGGCCCGCACACGCGCGGTGTTGACAACGGGCCGCCCCGCATAAAGGAGTCTTGCAAGGGGCATCCCTTCCACCTACGGACGGATGCCCCTTTTTTGCAAGACGGTGATGACATTTTTTTGACAAAAATGTGTCCAAACTATTGTGCGGCGTACGAGACATATCCTTATAAAAGGAGGATTCCCGGATGAAAGAAAGCAAAGCGCCCTCTCTCGGGCGTACCCCGGCCCAGAAGTTTTTTGACAAATGGCAGGGGCCTGTTCTACCTGATCCCCTGGATCATCGGCTTCGTCGTCTTCAAAGCCATTCCGTTTGGCCAGTCTCTGTACTACAGCTTTACGGATATGGACTTCTTCAACGGCATCCATCAGTATGGCATCATGAACTATGTGGACGCCTTCTCCACTCCCAAGATCACCAAGGCGCTCATCACCACCTTCAAGTACAGCTTCATCACTGTGCCTCTGAAGCTGGTCTTCGCACTGTTCATCGCCTACATCCTGAACTTCAAGATCGCCTGCGTGAACGTGTTCCGCACCGTCTATTACATCCCCTCCATCCTCGGCGGCTCTGTTGCGATCGCCGTGCTGTGGAAGGCCGTGTTCCGTGATGACGGTCTGGTCAACACCCTCATCCGCATGCTGACCTTCGGCCACTTCCAGGGTCCCTCCTGGCTGAGCGACCCCAGCTACGCACTGTGGATCATCTGCTTCCTGCGAATCTGGCAGTTCGGCTCCGCCATGGTGCTGTTCCTCGCCGCTCTGAAGGGCGTGCCGGCCGACCTGTACGAGGCCGCTACCATCGACGGCGCTGGCAAATGGAAGCAGTTCTTCTCCATCACCGTCCCGATGATCACCCCCATCATCTTCTACAACCTGGTCACTCAGATCTGCCAGGCTTTCCAGGAGTTCAATGGCCCGTTCATCATCACCAACGGCGGTCCCCGCGGTTCCACCACCCTCATCTCCATTCTGGTCTACAACTACGCATTCAAGTCCAACCAGATGGGCATGGCTTCCGCACTGGCCTGGATCATGTTCGTCATCGTCTGCATCCTGACGATCATCGCCTTCACCAGCCAGAAGAAGTGGGTCTACTACTCGGATGAAAGGTAAGGTGTAACACTATGGGAATGAAAGCTTCTAACGCCATTGCGACGTTTTTCAAGTACTTCGTCCTGATCCTGGTGGGCCTTATCATGATCTACCCGCTGCTGTGGATGATCAGCGCCACCTTTAAGGACAACAGCGAGATCTTTGCAGGCATCGGCCTGTGGATCAAGAACCCCACCCTCGATGGCTATCGCGCTGAACAACTTTGGCGGTTCCATCAACATCCTGCAGGCCATGCTCAACACCTACAGCTACGTTCTGCCCAAGGTCATCTGCACCGTGGTCTCCTCCTGCGTGGCCGCCTACGGTTTTGGCCGCTTTGATTTCCCGGGCCGTAAGATCCTGTTCAGCATCATGCTGGCCACCCTCTTCCTGCCTCAGGTCGTCCTGAACGTGCCGCAGTTCCTGCTGTACACCAAGTTCGGCTGGGTCAACAGCCCGTTCTATCTGGCCATCTGGGTCCACTGCGCATTCGCAACTGAGACCTACTTCGTCTACCAGCTGGTGCAGTTCATGCGCAATGTCCCGCCGCGACCTGGACGAGGCTGCCGCCATCGACGGCTGCTCCTCGTTCCAGACCCTGTACAAGGTCATTGTCCCGATGCTGATGCCCGCTCTGGTGTCCTGCGCCCTGTTCCAGTTCATGTGGAGCTGCAACGACTTCATGGGTCCCGCTGCTTTACGTGCAGACCCCTGCAAAGTACCCCATGTCCCTGTTCGTCAAGCTGTCCATGGACGGTGATACGGGCTTTGCCTGGAACCGTATTCTGGCCCTGTCCCTGATCTCTATCCTGCCGCAGCTCATCGTGTTCTTCTGCGCACAGGATCAGTTCGTCGAAGGTATCTCCGCCGGTGCTGTCAAGGGCTAAGCTGAAGCCCCCGCCGCTCGGATCATCCCGACAAACATGAATGCCCCCCTGTGCCTCTTCCCGTAGAGAGGACGCAGGGGGCATTTCTGTCAAAGGCTCTCCCCTTGGGAGAGCTGGCGCGTGAGCGCCTGAGAGGGCAAGGACTGCCGACGGAGAGGACGTTGCGATAATATTGCTCCGACAAAGAGGTTGCTTATCGCTGCGCAGCGGCTTTGTCGAAGCTGGCTTGCCTCCGTCAGGTGTGACGGACACCTCTCCCAAAGGGAGAGGCTTTTTGGCACTCTTTTTCTGCTCTTCCGGTATTGCAGCGGCCCGACGCCCATCGTCTCCCGAAAAACGCGGCGGAAGTGGGCCGCAGAGGCGAAACCGGTCTGCTCGGCCACGCTGCCGATGCTCAGCTCTGTCGTTTCCAGAAGCTTCTGTGCCGCCTCGATGCGGCGGGCGTTAATGTAGTCCACGATGGACTGCCCCGTCACCCGCCGGAACAGCCGACTCAGATAGTAGGGCGAGATGTAGAACCGCGCCGCCACCTCGGTGAGGGAAAGCTTCTGCTGGTAGTTTGCGGCAAGGTAGGCGCAGATCTGCTCCACCGTCTCGTTGCGGGGGCGAGCGTCGGCGGCGCTCTGCGCCCGGTGCTCCTGCTCCACATAGTGGAGCGTCAGTGCCAGATACAGCCCGCCGGGATACTCCGGCTCGCCCATGGCGCTCCGCATCATCTCCAGCAGCGTCCGCAGACGGCTGGCCCACTGGATGCTGCCGTAAAGGGCCATCTGGCTGCCCGGTGCAAAAAGGCGGAGGAAATCTTCGCCGGTGGCGTTCTTCATCTCGTGGAGCACTGCCAGCGGGAACCCGCACCCCAGCATTTCCGGCTGGGTGTGGCCTGCCTGCGATACCGCCCACGCCCCCGGCCCCAGCAGCAGTGCGCAGCCGGGGCTGACCAGGAGCGACATGTCCCCGCACTGGACCGTGCAGCTGCCGCCCGAAAACAGAACGATATGGCACATCTCGGCAGGCAGCTCGAGCCGCCCGCCGGCCAGCTTGAGCGCTCCCGCCGTGATCTTCGCGTTGAGTTTTTCCCGTTCGGCGCGCATCCGCCCTTCCCCCTTCTTGCTATGCCTGCCCCGCCGGGGCAGTGCTCTGATCTTCTTATCTCCAGTGTACCATGCCCGCCCTCTGCGGGCAAGCCGCAAATCTACGCAAATAACTCAGGAGGCTGTAAAAATGAATCTGTCTCTCATCCGTTCCATGACCCGCAGCGCCGTCTTCGAGCTGGAAAACGGCAAGTGCTTCCGCCCGGAGCACCCTTTCGCCGTGGCTCTGAACGGCAAGACCATTTACGAAAGCTGCAACACCAACGTGTTCTCCCTCTTCTCTCTGACTCCGTCCACCACCTACACCGTGGAGGTAGACGCTGAGGGTGAGCATCTGAAGCTGGACTTCACCACCGAGACCGAGAGCTTCTTTGTGGACGCATCCCGCTATGTCCTCGTCGCCGACGGCGAGACCGACAACACCGGCAGGCTGCAGGCTGCTCTTTCCACCTGCCCCAGGGGCGGCACGGTATATGTCCCCGCTGGCCGCTACCGCACCGCCAGCCTCTTCATGAAGAGCTGCACCACCCTCTACCTCGAGAAGGGCGCTGTGCTGCTGGGCGACAACGACCGTACCCACTACCCCATCCTGCCCGGCGTCATCCCCAGCGAGAACGAAGTGGACGAGTACTACCTGACCGGCTGGGAGGGCAACCCGCTGAACAGCTTTGCGGGCCTGCTGAACATCACCCAGGTGCACGACGTCGTCGTCACCGGCGAAGGCACCCTGGACTGCGACGCCCAGAACGGCGACTGGTGGGTGAACCCCAAGGTCAAGCGCATCGCGTGGCGTCCCCGCGCCGTGGCGATGGTGGACAGCGAGAACGTCTGCCTCCATGGCATCACGGTGCAGAACAGCTACTCCTGGACCATCCACCCCATCTTCGTCAAGCACCTCGACCTGCTCAACTTCAACATCAACAACCCCTACAACGCCCCCAACACCGACGGCATCGACCCCGAAAGCTGCGAGTACACCCGCATCATCGGCGTGAACATCCACGTCGGCGACGACTGCATCGCCATGAAGGCCAGCAAGGTCTTCCTCGGCATGAAGCTCAAGAAGAGCTGCGAGCACACCGTCATCCGCAACTGCCTGCTGGACAAGGGCCACGGCGGCATCGTCATTGGCAGCGAGATGAGCGGCGGCGTCAAGGATATGGTGGTCACCCAGTGCCTCATGGACCACACCGACCGCGGCCTCCGCGTCAAGACCCGGCGCGGCCGCGGCAACACCGCCGTCATCGACGGGCTGGTCTTCCGCAACGTGGAGATGCGGGGCGTCAAGGCTGCCGTTCGTCATCAACATGTTCTACTTCTGCGACCCGGACGGCCACGGCCCCTATGTCCAGTGCCGCGAGGCTCCTGCCCGTGGACGAGTACACCCCAAAGCTCGGCACCCTGACCATGGAAGACATCGTGGCCACCGATGCACAGTTTGCGGGCTGCTACTTCGACGGCCTGCCCGAGCAGCCCATCGAGGGCGTCTCCATGAAGAATGTCACCATCACCTTCGACCCCGACACCAAGGAGGGTCAGGCTGCCATGGCCGACAACCGCCCGCTGGTCAAGAAGCTGGCCAT
>VOFB01004432.1_pt1 | contig 44166 bp, 61 predicted proteins | sample 5384141 | NCBI WGS metagenome assembly VOFB01 (sample SAMN12384721, study PRJNA508395) | human gut metagenome | isolation source: healthy gut A | host: Homo sapiens | reverse complement strand
TCACGGTACTGGAGCTTGCCGCCGCGGCGATCGACCTGCGGCATTTCGCGCAGCGCCACCGCGATATTCAGGTGCAGCTCGGCCGGATATTTGCCGCCGCCGACGGCCTGCCCGAGCCGGACAGCCTCATCGAGGCGGATTATCAGGAGCTTGTGCGCGCGGTCTGCGCCGACAGCGCCCGCGCCCGCAGCGAGGCCGACCTGAAGATGCAGGATATGCTCGACTACTACACGCTCTGGGCGCACCAGATAAAAACGCCCATCGCCGCGATGCGGCTGATCCTGCAGTCGGACGACGCGCCGAACTCCGCGGAGCTGGAGCAGGAGCTGTTCAGGGTCGAGCAGTACGTGGAGATGGTGCTGAACTATCTGCGCCTCGGCAGCGATTCGACCGACTATGTGATATGCCGCGTCGAGCTTGACAGGCTGCTGCACCAGTCGGTGGAGAAATACGCAAAAGCAGTTCATCCGCCGCAGGATACGCCTTGACTACAAGGGAGACAGGGCTGACCGTGCTGACGGACGAGAAGTGGCTGAGCTTTGCGATAGAGCAAATGCTGGCAAACGCCCTGAAATACACGCGCGAGGGCGGCGGGATACGCATCTATGCCGAGGGCGAGGCGCTGTGCATCGAGGACACGGGCATCGGCATCGCGGCGGAGGATCTGCCGCGCGTGTTCGAGAAGGGTTACACCGGCTGCAACGGGCGGACGGACAAGAAGTCCACCGGCATCGGCCTCTCTACCTCTGCCGGAAAATTCTCGACAAGCTGGGGCACGGCATCACAATTGAATCAAAGATCGGCGCCGGCACGAAGGTAAAGGTGTATCTCGGCGACGAATAAAAAACAAAACCTCCGGAAAAACCGAGAGGGTTTACTATTTATTATATTATTTATATTATTTCTTCTGCGAGAACACCCATTCGCGCTGGATGCCGTAGCTTATGAAGAACAGCACCGTATCCACGACGAACTTTATCAGCGTCGCGATTATCGGCACGGGTTTGCGAAGAGCTGGTTTATCAGCGTCACGAGTCCGGCCGAGACGAGCATCTGCGGATGCACAGGCAGTAATAGCGCACGAGGGCGCGGCGGTAGCTGCCGTGATTGTCGAAGACCATCCTGTTGTTTGCGTTGAAGTTTGCAAACGAGGAGCACGCGCGGGCGACCGCCGTGCTCACAAAGGGACGCCAGGTGCCGAGCTGATCCTTGAAGATGCGGAACACCAGATAGAATATCAGAAGGTCAATGACCGTGGAGCCGAGCGAGCTTAGCAGAAACTTGAACATCACCTTGAAGATGCGCCACGAGTCCTTGATCGCGTTGTAGTGCGAGCTGTAATCTTCGCTGTCGTACACTGTGTCGATGCGCGCTCAACAAAGCCAATGCCCATGCGCTTCATGTTCAACAGCATGTTCGTCTCGTATTCAAAGCGCTCACCGTCGATGCCGCAGAACGCGTCGAGATAGCGGCGCGGAATCGCGCGCAGGCCGGTCTGCGTGTCGGACAGCTTGATACCGTAGCACAGGCGGAAGAAGAATGAGGTCGTGCGATTCCCCGCGACGCTGCGCGGCGGAACGCCCGGCTGGCTGAAATCGCGGCAGCCCATGACGACCTTGTCCTCGTTCGCGAGCAGCTTTTCGCCGCAGGCGACGATGTCCTTCGTGAGGTGCTGCCCGTCGCCGTCGATGGTCACGACGCCGCGGATATCGGGCATCTCGTCGAGCACGTAGCGGAACGCGTCCTTCAGGCCGCGGCCCTTGCCCTTGTTGACCTCGTGCCGCAGAATGTGGCACTGGGGGAAGCCGGCGGCGTACTCAAACGGAGCCTGATGCGCCGCGTCGCTGCCGTCGTCTACTATTACAATATGCTCAAAGCCTTCGGCGATCAGACCGTCGATAACGCCGCAGAGCTTCTTATCCGGATCGAGCGAGGGCAGGATGATCGCCAGCTCCTGCCTGATATCGTGTTTTCGTCCAATGTGATTACCTTCTTGTCGGGGAATTAGAATTAATAGGAGTCGAGGCTCACGACGCGCATGTCGCTGAGGTTGCCGCTGATGTCCTTGACGATGATCTTGTAGTTGAGCGTGTCGTCATGGTGGCCGTTCGGCGAGTCGGAGGTGATGTGCGTGGTGAAGTCGCAGAGGTAGTTGCCGCCGCCGAAGCTGATGACGCTGTTGAGCGTGACGGGAGTGGAGCACGTAATTCGTGACGTGCGACCAGTCGAGGCCGTCCTTCATCAGCTCGAGACGGTTATAAAGCTCCGTGCCGGACTGAGGTAGCCGGAGAGGCGGTTCATGCCGTAGGTCGGGTCGATGGTGCCGCTCTTGTAGCCCTCGTAGCGCTCCGCGAAGCGCTGCACGAAGCCGTCCAGCGCGGTGGTCTCCGCGTCGGAGCAGGGGACGAGGAACTGGGAATCGTCCTTGTCGGGGTCGATGGTGACTTCATTGCCGTTCGGGTCGGTTATGACAGGCTCGATGATGCCGATGATGTCGTCAAACTTATAGGTCGCCTTGACGGGCAGGCCGGAGTAGTCCTCGTAATAGTCCTCGAGGATGTCGTAATGGATGTTGTCCTCGGTTATGTACTCGTCGCCCAGCGTGTAGCCGTTGACGGAGACGGGTAGCTCTTCGGGATCGTCACCTCGACGGAGGAGTAAAGCCCCGTGAAATCAAAGCTCTCGGATTCGAGCTTCCAGGGGTACAGCCCCTCGTATTTCGTGCCGGAGGCGGTGTCCTCGACCAGCGTCACGCTGCCGAACACGCCCGTGTCGCAGACGAGATTGTAGGTAACGGTGGTGTCGGTGCTTTGCCGCTGCGCTTATAGCTCACGCCGCTGCCGATCATGCTCTTGATGATTTCGGCGCACTCCTCGTCGGTCTGCGCCTCGTGCGGCATCGCCGCGATAGTGGCGGCCATGTCGTCGTTCCAGAAGGTCTTGTTCAGCTCCGCGACGACCGAGTCCATCGTGTTCGTCGGCTGGCTGTCCTCATATGCCACGGCGTAGCCCCACAGCCATGTGAGCCCCACGCCGACGAGCACGAGCACGATGACGATGTAGACGCACATGAATATCGCGTAGCCGTTTCTTTTTTTTCTTTCTTCCTGCTGCCATATGCCACACTCCTTATTTCACAAGGAAGGCGTCCGGCAGCCAGCGAGCGCCGGAGCCGCCGGAGATGCTGTTGAGATATTCGCCGTTGAACCACATGCAGGTGGACGAGCCGCCGTCAAGGCTGCAGGCGTTCACCGCGCCGTAGTCGAGCATGACCTCGGCCACGTCCTGCTGGGTCGCGCCCGCGCTGTGCACCTGGCGCCCGTCGATGACAAGCATCAGCACCGCGCCGTCGGCGCGCTGGCCGATCGCGGAACGGGGGTTCGTACCGGTATTGAGGACTGCGGTGTCCTCCATCTGGCCGTTGACTATGAGCACCGTCTCAAAGGTCACGCCGTCCACGATGCCCTTCGCCTGTGCGTCGGCATAGGTCATATAGCCGGTGTGCAGGATGTGATTCGCGTCGAAGCCGACGAAGCGCAGACTCCGCCGCCCGCGTCGTCGTAGCATACGCCGTCGATGATCGTCAGCCCCTGCGGCGTGCCGCCGAGACCCGCGCCGTCCACGTCGTAGTATGCGCCGCCGTTGATGCCGCCGACCGCGCTGTAGCGCTCGCACATGGTGGCCAGATGGTCGCCGTAGCCGCCGAAGGATTCAGGCTTGCCGACGAACACGCGGCTGGGGTCGAGCACGACCATCATATAGCCCTGGAAGCCCTTCTTCCTGACCTGCTCGATGATTATCCGTCGCCGTCGTCGTCAACGAGGCCGTAGCCGTCCGTGCCGTCGGGCTGGGCTGGGCCGGTCTGGTTGTCGCCGCCGGTCTCGGTGCTGTACTTTGGTTGGGGAGCGTGATGAGGGAGGTGTCGGTCGTGTCGGTCAGGGTGCTCTGCTTGGCCTGCTTTATCGCGTCGATCTCGGCTTCCGGAGAGGTAGACGTTTGCGATGAAGCCGAAGCGCCGCGTCTCGAGCATGGTGTTCACGAACATATTCCTGAGCGCAGGGGACGGCCCTTGACCAGCACGTATTCTACCGCAAGCCCCGCGACGCCGAAGAGGATCCCCGTGGCGAGGATGAAGCCAAATATCCGGTCAATGACGCGCTGAACCTTTTTCCGTCGGGCTTTCTTGTCCCGTCGCTCCTGTTCTTCTTCGAAGAGCTCCTGCTCTTCGTCGTAATATGCAGTACTGTTCTTCATATTCACACCTTCGCAATTGATAGGTTGGGTATAGTTAAGTATAGTTAGGTCTACATAATTCGGTCTATTTTAGCATATACGCGGCCAAGGACAAGAAATATTTGCGGGTTTTAAGAAATATAAAGAATTTTCCACGAAAAACCCCAGAACTTGTCTGGGGTTCGGGTCATGTTTCAGTTTTCCGCGTCCAGGTCATCTCGATGTGCGGGATGCCGTCCTCGAAAATTCCCGGAGCTCTGCGCGAAGCCGCACTTTTCGTACAGCCCGCGCGCGCGTAGACCTGCGCTTCGAGCTTTCTCGTCTCCGCGCCGAAGATGCGGCGCGGCGGCGATGCCCTCGCTGACGATGCGCGTGCCGAGCCCGGCGCGGGCGCGTCCATCGCCTGCTTCATGGGCTACAATAACGCCAAGCAGTTCTCCAAGCACAAGGAGGACTTCGGCCACGGCGCCATCGAGGGCGTCTGCGGCTCCGAAGCCGCCAACAACGCCGTCACCGGCGGCTCCCTGATCCCGATGCTGACGCTTGGCATCCCCGGCGAATCCGTCACGGCGGTTCTGATGGGCGGTCTTATCATTCAGGGACTCGCCCCGGGCCCCGAGCTCTTCACCAAGCACGCGGCGATGACCTACACGTTCTTCGCGGGCTTCGTGCTCGTGTGCAGTTCTTCATGCTTGCCATCGGTACTCTCGCGCTGCCGCGGCTTCGCGCAGATCTCCCGTCTGTCCGACGCGATACTCATCCCCCTGCGTCACGGTGCTGTGCTTTCGTCGGCTCTTACGCAATTCACAAGAACCTGAGCGACGTCGTCGTCATGCTCATCTTCGACGCTCTGGGCTACCTGATGCGCAAAGTTTGACCTCAACACGGCGGCAGTTGTTCTGGCGCTGATACTCGGCCCGATAAGCGAAAAAGGGGCTGCGCGGCGCGCTGCGAGTCAGCGGCGGCGATCTCGGCTGCCTGTTCGCGTCTCCCGTGAGCTGGGTTCTCATCGTCCTGAGCGTCATCGGTATTTTCTCCCCGATCCTCATGGCAAAGTTTGAGAAGAAGGTCTCCGGCGGCGAAGTGCTCGAAGAGTGATAAAATTAATTAAACAACACAAAAACCTCCACTTTCGTGGAGGTTTTTGTTATTCGACTTTTATTTTCCCCTCGGGATCTAGAGCGGCGAGCATGGCGAGGGCGGTGGACTGACCCGCGCGGGCGCGAGCGCGGCGTCATTATCGTGTCGCACAGCTCCGGCTCGGCGAAGCACTGATCCTCGGCGGCCGCGCTGCTGGCCTGCCGGTATATCCCGCGGAAGCGCTCATAGAAGGCCTTGTCGTCCGTGCCGCTCTGCGCGGCGGCGAACAGCTTCTGTATCGCCGCGATGGGCAGCACCGGCTTCAGGATGCACAGCAGCAGCAGATACACCACATGGCGGCGCGAATAGCGCTTTCCCTGCGGCGCGGGGGATAATTTTCACCTTTACGTAAGTTATTTATCATCGAGGCGGTCAGCTTGCTGTCCTCTGAGTTCGGCATCCCTCGAGATACCGTCCCGTGAGCGACAGCACCTGATCCATATACAGCTCAAAATCCGGCAGCTCGTCCCACGCGGGGAGAGTGCTCCAGAAGCCCGCGGCTCACCGCGCTCTTTCGCGTTGTTTTCATCCATACGATTCATCTCTATGTATGTTAAGATATCATATAGTTTTCTAAAAACACAATAATTATTTTCAAAAATACTTGACATATAATCAAAATTATGTAATATAGTACTTAATACTAGATTACATAGTAACGAGGTCAAAATAATATGGAAAAGCTGATCATATTCGGAGACTCTATCATGCGCGGAGTGCTGCTGGACGAGGGGAAGTACATCTGCCCGAGCGAGGAGCGCCATGCGCGCGAGGAGACGACCGGCATTGAGATCGAGAGCTGCTGCAAGTTCGGCGCGACGATCGACAAGGCGCAGGCCATCGTACAGCGCCGCATCGCCAAGGGCGGGCTGCCCGCGAGCCCTCATAGAATTCGGCGGGAACGACAGCGATTTTGACTGGGCGGCCGTCGCCGCCGCGCCGCACGGCGAGCACCGGTGCAAGACCGATCCGGAGGACTTCGCGCGGAAGTACTCGGAGATCATCGCGCAACTGCGCGAGGCAGGCTGCGAGCCGGTTCTGTCCACGCCGCCGCTCTGCGCGGAGCGCTATCTGAAGTGGTTCTGCCGCGACGGGTGGACATGGACGCGGTGCTGTTCTGGCTCGGCGACGCGCAGGCGATTACCGCTGGCAGGGAGTATTACAGCCATCTCGTAGAGCGCGTGGCGCAGCTCAACGGATGCGACGTCATGCAGCTGCGCGACGCTTTCTCGCGACACCGCAGAAGCACGGCGACAGAATGTGTGACGACGGCATACACCCGAACCGCAAGGGCAGGATCTCATCTACGACGATAAGGAAGAAGTTCAATCCCTGATTTTTTGCTTGCATTTGTGCGCGTTTCGATTATAATTTAAGTACAATTTCACCCGATAGGAGACGCGTATGGACAAGCTCAACATCTGCCTCATAAACGATTCTTTCCCACCGGCCATAGACGGCGTGGCGAATGCCGTCACAAATTACGCGAAGATAATCCAGAACGGGCTCGGCAATTCCACGGTCGTGACGCCGTTTTATCCCGACGCGGATGACCCGTGTTCGATTTTCCGGTGTTTGCGCTATCCGAGCATCGACATGACGAAGCTCGTGGGCTACCGCGCTGGGCGCCTGTTCTCGGCGGAGCTGATGGATTCGCTCGAAAAGCGGAGCTTGACATCATCCACAGCCACTGCCCGATAACCTCCACGCCGCTTGCCCGCGCCCTGCGTGATCGGATACACGTGCCGCTCGTTTTCACATACCATACGAAATTTGACATAGATAATGCCAACGCCGTGAAGAGCCGCGTTTTGCAGGAGGAGGCGGCGAAGATACTTCGCCAGGAAATATTTCCGCCTGCGACGAGGTAGACGGTCAGCCGCGGGCAGGGGAGAACCTGCACAAGCTCGGCTACGATGACCACATCATCATGCCGAACGGCGGGATTCTCTGCGCGGCCGTGTGGACGACGCGCTATACGGCAGGTCACGGGGACTATGATCTTCCGGAGGGGCTGCCGCTGTTCCTGTTCGTCGGGCGGCATGATGTGGTACAAGGATACGCATAATCCTAGACGCGCTGAAGAAGCTGAGCGAAAGCGGGCGCGTTTCGCATGGTGCTCGTCGGCGGCGGCAACGACAAGGACGACGAGATCGTCACCTATTATGAGCCTCGCTGAGTGACCGCGTGTTCTTTCGGTCGCGCCGATACACGAATCGCAGCGCGATCCGCGCGTGGTACCGCAGGGCCGACCTGTTCCGTTCCCGTCCACCTTGATGAACGGCTGGCGCGCGAAGCGGCGGCCTGCGGTTCCGGCAAGCTGTGCTGGTTGCGGGAGCTGTGCCGCCGAGGATGTTACGGACGGAGTCAACGGATTTCTGATCGAGGAGAACGCCGACTCGATGGGCGGCGGATGCTGGAGAAGCTCGGCGGCGACGCCGGGAGGATGCACGCCGTGGGCGAAAAAGCGCGCGACCCTTACATGTCATGGGAGGAAGCGGTGCGCCGCGCATACGAGCTACGCGGTCGTGATAGACAACTACCGCAGCTGGGCGCCGCTACCGAAGGAGCAAAGCCTGTCCGACGAGTTCATACACGCAGTTGCGCAGAATATGGGACATGTCGAACCGCAATAGACAGCGGCTGGGACGGAGCTGAAGGACGAGGTGAAGTCCGGCATTTCGAGACAGACAGCAAATGGCAAAGATGTGGGACGAGCTGACGTAAATATGGATCGGTTCCTGTAAAGTTGATAAAATATTAAAGAAAGACACGCCGAAGTCCGCATTCACTATGACGAAGGATGCTCAAAAGGATACGGCATAGCTTACGATCATGTAGGCTATGCCGTTTTTTTTTTTGTTGTGGGATATCGACCACGCCGATGAAGTTCCACATTCCGAGAGTATCGGCATCTCACCGATCGGAGTAAGTCTCCTGCGCCCGTCTCGAATATAGTCGACCATGATAGACTCAGACCGTGGCCGGACAAAAACGTCGTAGCTGATAAGGCCAGACATTAAGACACAAAAGGCCCCTGACGCGGGAGAAAGACCTGCGTCAGGGTCTGTATTATGCATATTTAATTGCAGTATCACACGGAGGAAGTCAAACTGTTATCCGCCGGCCTGAACGCCGTTTGGATACATGGTTATCTCAAGTTTGATCCGCGCTGGCTGTGATGGATTTGGTGTACTCTACCATTCTCCCGTGATCGTCCCCATGTGACGCGCTTATGAGAAACGCCGGGTCGCCGGATTGCATTCGAGCAAATGGCTCTCCTTGGTCATTACAACGGCCTCGTAGGTCTCGATGGCTTTGCAATCTTGAGACCGTACTTTTTGACAGAATGGAGTACAGCGATTCTGTCTCAAGCATTCCCACGATAGGTTGGGACAAAGGCTGACCGGGAGGAAGGTGTTTTCGATAAGCATTGACAGCCGTCGGCAAGCCGTATACGGACCACGTCAATGAGCCGCTTGAATCCATTTCTCTCTCGCAGTCGAGGGACACTTTTCCTTTTCGATAAGCTTGAAGTCAATGATATTAGACGAAGGGACCTTGCCCATGACATGCATTTCATCGGAAAAGCTGTACAGGTTTCCGATGTTTCGACAGCTCAGCGAAGAGATAAAGGTCCCCAGCCCGCGCTTGCGTTCTATCGCGCCGATCAGCCCAGCCTCATGAAGCGCCTGGACGGACGGTGGTCCGGCTGATATGATATGCGCTGCAAAAATTCCATCTCAGACGGGAGCATATCACCGGGAACGAGCTTTCCGTCCTCGATCTGCTTTTGTATTATGTTGAATAGCTGAAGATAGATAGACTCGGGAGAATCCGAAGTATCTCATTGAAAAGTCAAAATTCATCCAGACGAAGGCCTCCAAATCTTTTCTTAATAATAACACTTTTTACAAAAAATCAATAATTCGGTGGACAAATATCAGCTATTTTCTATATTTTCAGAAATAAACCGCACGAGATCCGTGAGTGAGGGCGTTACTCCTGTCCGTACATAGGCCCCGCGAGACGGCCGAGGCAACATACAATGCCTCCTCAAGCGTGAATCCGTCCATGAGCGCAAAGACCAGCCCTGCGTTGAAATGATCCCCGCCGCCGATGGAGACACGGGGCTTTCGGAGTGTAAAAGCCGGGGGCTTCGGGTGACTCGACACTGTCGCGGCAAACGAGCCCGTGAGCGTGTGGAGAGATACGCACCATATCCCGAGGCTTTCCCGTATGCCATCTGCAACGGGCGGCGCAGCCTGTTAGGACTCGCGGAAAGCTCCAGCGCTCCTGCAAGCTGGATCGCCTCCCTGTGATTGCAGCTGAGGACCGTCCGCCCAAAGCGTTCAAAGCCTGCCATGACCCGAGAGCCTCCGCGATATCCGCGTCCGTTCTCTTTCCGGGTCTGCCATGTCAATAAAATACAGACGCTCCTTATCCGAGAGCGAGGGGAGTGTGTCGGACTGGATCCTTTTCCATATGCCGGTCATGGCCGGGATCATCGTCCAGTTATTGAGCGCGATGACGTCGGCCTCGTCAAACAGGGCGCATATTTGCTCCGGAGGGAGCTTTTCCGTTATGGCGTTCCAGTCGAGCGCGTTCAGGGAGTTCAGAGTCGAGGCGATGATCTTCCGTCGTCGAACTCATAGTCGTCGGTGCGGGCAGGCCCGAAAGGGAATACAGACGCGCGAGCTTTTCAAGCTTTTCAAACTCGGCGGCGGGGCGAGGGAGACCGAAAGCGCCAATGCCACGTCCCTCCCGAGCCTCGCGAGAGCGTACGCCATTATCGGGCCGTTTCCGCCGAGCTGACTCTTTTCGCATATCAGCTCCACGTTCAGACTGAAGCCTGAAGCGTCGGAGATAAGCCTGCCGTAATCGGCAAGTGTTCTGACGTAAGAACATTCTCCGGCGGAGCGGCGCTTGTCGACGACTCTGATTATCCTGTCGACAAAGCCAGCCAGCCCTATGCAGGCCTTTGAAGTCCGCATAGGGTTTTTGCTGAGCCGGTCAATAATGTCGGCCGTGTTTATCACTTGTCGAGACCAAGAACCTTCGCGGTGGACTTATAGCCGATACCCATGCGGTCAATGCCCATGTCGATGAGCCTGAGGAACTTTTCCCCGATCCCTTATCCCACCGGCGCCTTTGATCTTGCAGCGTCCGTCGGCTGCCTCCATCATGGCCTCGATGACTTCGTAGGTCGCGCCCTCGTTCTTACCGCCGGTAAAGAAACCGGTGGAGGTCTTTACGAAGTCCGCGCCGGCCTCGATGGCGACCTCGGTCGCGCGCTTGACTTCCTCTATGGTGAGAGAGTCGACCTCGAAAATGACCTTGAGGTTAGAGCCGTATTTATGGCACACGTCCGCGACGGCCTTGATATCCTCACGCACGTCGTCCCATCTTCCGGAGCGTATCCAACCGTAGTTTGCGACAATGTCAAGGTCCTCGATGTCACCATCCCGGCAGATGATCTCAGCCTGCGCCACCTTTGACTCCGTGGTGGATTTCCCGAAGGGAAGTCGCACACCACGCATATACCTGTGTTGGTACCCGCACACAGTTCGCGCGCGATCGGCAGGGAGGGAGGGGTTTATGCATACGGTAGCGCAGTTGTAATCTTATGCCTTCCTGAATGTACTTGCGGATATCCCTCATCGGTAAACTCGGGCTTGAGTACGGACTGGTCAATGTAGTCCCAGCTCTGCGGGGTCATCTCGGCTGCCACAGGCTTCATGGTAGTAGATCCTTTCCATAATTAAGATAAGAGGAGTTCTCGGCGGCAAAGACCTCGGCGCCGCTTACAGCCTGAACATCTGCAATGTTCTGCAAAGGTCCGCGTACAAGCAATGTTCATTTAACGCGATGAAGGAACATGTGCTTTTCGCATGACTGCATTTGTATTGTAATGTAACTAATCACGAAAGTCAATAGGGGCTACAAAAAATATTGAAAAATATTTAACTTTTTAGAGGGGAAATACATGATATATGCACATTGCACTAAAAAAATCGCTCCACTTTTTGTGCATAACACAGAATAAATAAAAAAAATTGAATTAAAATGTCTAAAATCACTGTACAAAATCAAAACGACGCGCTATACTATACCCGTATCAAATGTATGATACATTTGCGTATCTGCAATAATTCGGAAAATACACTGAAAAGGAGAAAGAAATGAAGAAAATGAAGAAACTTATAACACTGCTTCTCTAAACACAATGATCTTCGCGCTGTGCGCCTGCGGTCAGACGGCGGAGCCGAAGGCCGAGGAGCCTGCCAAGACGGATGCTCCCGCGGCAGACGTCGCTGCGGCGGATGAACCTGTCACTCTTCGCCTCTACACACGTTACTCCGACGAGGACAACATAAAGCGTATCGACTACGCGGTCGAGAAGCTGAAGGATGAGTACCCCAACGTCACCATTGAGATCGAGGCCATGCCCCGCTGACGACGGCGTAGCGCTCAAGGCGATGGCCGCGACCGGCGACATGCCCGATATTTTCAGCCTCTCGGCACCGATCTTATCGCGTCCCTCGCCCAGTACGGCGCCATCAAGGACATGACCCCCCTGCTTGAGGCAAACGGCTTCCTTTGATAAAGTGATCGAGAGCGAGAAGGTCAAGGTCTTCTTCACCGACGGCAATGCCTACTGCCTCCCTTTACCGGCACCGAGATGGCAAACTTCTTCGCCAATACCGAGATATTCCAGAACAATGGTCTTGAGATCCCTCAGACGATAGACGAACTCGTCGAGTGCGCGAAGGTTTTCTCTGCGAACGGAATGTGCACGCTTCCCGTATTCGCGTCCGAGGCATGGATAACCAACGCATTCTTCAACGCGATCCTCACCAGATACGACAACCGCGGCCTTGACGCCCTCTACAGCGGCGAGGCAAGCATCCACGACGACGCCTATCTCCAGGCGGCTACCGCGCTTTATAACCTCCAGCAGGCGGGCGCGTTCCTGCCGGCGTCACCAACATGACATACGAGCAGTGCACCGAGCTTTGGTACAAACGGCCAGGCTCAGCAATGTTCTTCAACGGCGAATGGGAAGCCGACGCGACCTATGACGCTCTCGGCGATAAGGCCAAGGTCATATACTACCCCGCCGCGTCCGAAGACACCATCGAGGAGTCCAAGACCACCGTCGTCGGCGGTAGGGCGCCTGCACCGGTCTGAGCGTCTTTGCCGGCTCCAAGAATTACGAGCTTGCCGTTGACATCGCGTGCCGTATGTGCGAACTGATGGTCCAGCACGACTATATTTACCGCGGCAAGACCTGCTTTGCCCTTAACGTCACTGAGGGCCTTACCCGCGAGGTCGAACCCTGCGCCATGCTTGAGGAGATCGGTATAATGAGAAACGCCTCACTCACACCAACACTCTCTTCTCCGGCGTTAAACCCGGGATCAGCACAGCTATCGCGGAGGCGCTCAGGCTATCATGGCCGGAGCGATGACTCCCGAAGAGTTTATAGCAAACGTCGCATTTGCATGTGAGGGGCTAAGCTCCTGTATAGTGCAAATATTTGGGGGAAGGCGTCAGCCTTTTCCCCAACCTTTGATAAAAAGGAGCTGCTATGAAAAAAAATATCTCGGCAACAAGGCGATGATAATCCTGTTCATTGCCCCTGTCATGCTTTTATGATAGTGATGGTGTTCTATCCACTGTCGTTCTCATGAGGGGTCAGCTTTCGCCATGGGATGGACTGAACCCAGCCACGTTCAACGGAATTAAAATTACGTCAGATTGTTCAAGGACCCCCTTTTTACACGGGTCTTAAAACGGCATTATCTACGCGGCGATACAGACCTGCTATCAGATACCGATCGCGACGCTGCTTGCGTTCGCCGTAAAGAGCGTGAGCAAAGAAAAAGAAATTTTCAATTGCGTATTATATTCCGGCAGTTCTCTCCGTGACTGTCGTCTGCCAGCTGTGGGTGGCGATATACGATGCGGACTACGGACTTATAAATAAAATATTTTGAGGCTCTCGGCCTTGCATACAGACAGAACTGGCTCAGCGGAAATGACACCGCGATCAGGGCAATTGCCTTCGTAGGCACATGGCAGTACGCGGATATCAGTTCATCCTGCGCTGTCCGCCGCGAACCCGTACCCAACGACTACTTTGAGGCCGCTGCTGCTCGACGGCTGCTCCAAGCCCAAGGCACATATGCGTATCACCATACCGCTCATGCAGGAGGCGTACAGTACTGGCCTCATCATTGCCATCACCGGCGGTCTTAACTCCTTTGCGGTCATGAACATAATGACCGGCGGCGGACCCGGTACGGCGAGCTACACGCTGACGTACCTGATGCTCACGCTCGGCCTTTGTCGTGAACAAGTACGGCTACGGCCGCGCCGCGGCGGTGCCGCTGGTCGTGCAGAGCCTGATCGTCTCAGTTCCCAAATCAACAAGTTCATCGCGCGCGAGCAGATCATTTATTGAGGTGGCGGATATGGGAAAAAAAAGTTTACTGTCGGTTCAGTCCTGTTCAGGATATTTCTTTTATTTTTATGCTGTTATCAGTCTCTATCCCATAGTGTGGATGTTCTTCTATTCGTTCAAGAATAACAGCGAGATATTTGTCACGAATCCCTTTGGCTTCCCGAAGATATTCCACTGGGAGAACTACGTCAAGGCGTGGACCACGTTCAATGTCCCCGACGTATTTCATGAACAGCCTTTAAGGTGACGCTGGTGGTCATCGCCGTGGTCGTCGTTATTTCCACCATGTTTGCCTACGCAGTAGCGCGGCTGAGATTCAAGGGGGAGCGACTCCCGCGTATGAGTACCATGATCGGCATGTTCCTGCCGCTCCAGTGTATCATGATACCGCTTGCCGTCCTCGTAAGGGACCTGCACATCAGCAATACCCTCTGGGCGGTAATAGTCCCGTACATCGCGTTCAACATCCCGTTCGCCGTGATGGTAATATACGGCTATATGGAGAAGTCTGCCGTATGAGCTGGAGGAGTCGGCCTTGCATTGACGGAGCGTCGCTCTGGACCTGCTTTTATAAAGGTCATCGTGCCGAACGTCAAATCCGCTATTTCCACGGTCGTGATATTCGTGTTCATGAATGTGTGGAACGAGTACAATCTGGCTCTGGTGCTTCAACCGTGACGCGATAAAGACTCTTGCCGCTCGGCATGATATTTTAAGGGCGAGCATACCACCGACTGGGATAGCGATGGGCGCGACCATGGTCAATGCGTATACCTACCAATAATCTATATCCTTTTTCAGCGCGCAGGTCGAAAAGGCATGACGGTCAGCGGCGCGGTAGTATTGGAGACAAAACGAAACAATAAAACAGAGGGTGAACAATGGAAAACAAAAAGGCGTTGGGAATAGGCGTAGTCGGTCGCGGCTCGACCGGTATACAGTCCGTGCCAGCATACCTGCGAGGAGGACAAGGGCAATCCCTGTCTATACCGCGGCTGTAATGGATCCCGTCCTCTGGCAGGGCGCAGTACTGTGTGGAGAAGTTTGGCGTCGCGAAATATTATACCGACTATGACGAACTGCTCAAGGACCCCCGACGTTGACCTTAACTCTGGCTTTCGCCGATCAAGGTCCACTTTTGAGCAGGGGCATGAAGGCGATACGCGCCGGCAAGCATGTATTTCAACAAGACCATGACCATCTCTACGGCAGAGGCGACGTTTTATCGGAGGAGGCCGAGAAATACGGCGTAAAGACGTCTCGTCCCCCGGACAGATGACCGCCCGCCTCAGACGCGTTTAGAAAGGCTGTCCTCACCGGCGAGATCGGGTATCCCTCGTGGACCATCGGCGGCCCGAGGCGTTCTGCTCTGGCATTGCCAGCAGGCAAACAGGAAATGGGCGAGGGCATGCCCAAGATAGACCCCTCGTGGTACTTCAAGAAGCCGGACGGCGGCCCCGTCTGGGACTGCACCGTACGCGCTGCATGCGATGACGGGCATTTTCGACCCGTAAAGCGTCACCTGTATGTGCGGCCAGCGCTATCCTGACTTCGCGTTCGACGGCAAGGAAGATAGAGTCCGAGGTCGACGACTCAAACCAGATGATACTCGACTGGCGATGGCTTTTTCGCGTGGGCATATTCCTCGCTGAAAACGACTGGCAACGGCAACGGCTTTATGTCACCGATTTTCGGGACCGAGGAAAGATACAGGACGGCAGATATACGGCAAAACCCGCGTCGTCACGCTGTTTGACCCGAACAAATTCGACATGGAGCGCGTGAGAAGCACCATGGGTCTCCCGCATCTGACCGACCACCAGACCACGCTTGGCGAGCCGCACATCTACGAGGACATAAATCAGCTCGCCGACTGGGTACTCAACGGTGTCGAACCCTACTGCACTGCCGAGCATGCCGCCACGTCATCGAGATAATCGAGGCGGCGTACAAGTCCGCGGAGGAGGGTCATGTCGTGACATCAAGTCCACCTTTTTGAGCTATTCCTTGATAAGCTGGGCGTCTGATAAACGCTTTCCGAGGAGTTATGATATGAACAACAGCTTTAATTTTAAGGTAGGCTTCTTTCAGCAGTTTGCCAACCGCCGCCTGGAGAGCCTGGAAGCCCGGCCGCGAATCCTGAGTGGTATATAAAATGAATGCCGCCGCATGAACGCGCACTTTCTGTCCATGATGCCGGTCGAAAAGATACTGAGGGCGAGATAGTACGACGGCGGATATCTCGAATTTGCCGAATATGGCTATGTAAGAGAGGATGGCGCGTCGCGAAGGAGGCGGACGTACACTCAGTGTCGCCACTGTATCCTGATGATGAGCCTGTCCAGCACCCCCCGTGAACGCCCTCGGCGATGAGCGTCGAGGCCGGCACCGCTATCTTGACAAGATCATCGAGATAAAGATATTTTCGGTATCAACACTTCTCGGTGGCGGATAATGTAGACTTGAGACACGCATTTGATATAACAAAGCAGTGAGTTTTGACGAGGTAAAGAAGTCGGTCGGAAATCTCAAGGAGCTTGACGCCGCTGAGGGCAATGGATATCAGGATGGGTCGAAAATCATCAGCATCTCACCGGCAGGATCATCAAAGAATCTTGAAGAGGTGGATCATCCCAACATCGGCGGAATGGGTGTTCGATATCGCAAACGCGCCGTCATATGTCATGACCCGATGGCGGATAAGTCGAGTATCTCGCGCCGTGGCCGTCGCGGCATTTCAAGATTTTAAGGCTGGCTGATAAATCCTGTAGCCTGGCGACATTTGTGGTGCAGGATATGCCCATGATCTCAAGGGCCGCTTCGGCGAGGGGAATTATGGGACTTGACGTTGAGTAATGAAGCGCCATCTGCGAGAAGGCAAAGAGAAAGCAGAACATGATACTCATGGCTGAACCCGCGTTCATCCTGCCCGAAAAGCACTATAACTGCCTCCTTGAGGAATGCACCAGCTTCGACCTGAATGCAACAGTTCGATTTTAAGTATGTTGGTAGAGAAAACCGACATGCCCAATCCTGTCCCCCCTGGCCTTTGGAGAAAAATGAAAATAATTCAGTTGAAAGGCTACGGCTATTGGGGCGAGCTGGATAGATTTTTATCAACAAGTGATCCAGATTCCGAGCTTTTGCCGCTCTGTGCGGCAAAACGGAAAAAAGACCCTCAGCAAGGCGAAGGAAAAGTGGGATCTGCCCGACAGCATGTGCTTTACCGATATCGACGAGGCGCTCAAAGGTCGACGGGATGTGGTCATTATCGTCATGCCGCGTACGCCCACATAAGTTTTGCGGCGGAAGAAGGCGGTCCTCGCCGGCAAAAAATGTTTTTGATAGAAAAACCATCTGTGACAATCTTGACGAGGCCAAGGAGTTCTTCCGTTGGATGGAAGGGCGTAAAAAGGTCTTTGTCAGTCACAACTACGTTTCCGTAAGGAGCTGTGGCAGATGAAGGAGGGTTGAGACGGGAGAAGCTCGGCGAGCTTCAGTTTATTCAGGTCGACTACCGCACGGCAAGTCGACCGATCCCGAGGAGCATATCTGGAACATACAGGGCTGGAGGAAACACGCAGGTACATGCAGACCTATGAGTGCGCATTGTCACTATGACATGATGCGCTTTCTGACAGGCGGCAACGCAAAGACCGTTTGCAAATGCGTGGAACCCAAAGTAGACGTCACGAAGGGGCCACAGGTCTTACTTTGTCACCATCGGTTTGAAAACGGTGTGCGCGCCTGCTTCTCGAATCATATGAGCTCGGTCGGCGCGGAGACGGAGTTTCAGGGCAACCTTTAAGGTGAGGGTCTAAAGGGGCTGGTCAGATGGCTGTCCGGTCATCCGAGATGGAGCTTTACCTCAGCGATCGACCATCCGGGAGAGATACCGCCGTTGAAGAGGACTGCTTCCCGGCTTTGACTGCGCGGGTATTCTGCGCGAGCTGGTGCATGCGCTCATGGTGAAAAATTTTCCGCGCTCCCTGACGCCTGGCGATAATATGAATACAATGGCCTTTGCGCCGCCGTGCCCAAGGAGGGAGGGAAGAGTCACGCGTGACGAGCTGTGCACGAGGGGCTGAGAATGAAGCTTTATCATCAGCCAGGTAATTGCGCAAAACCAGTACATACCCGCAAACGGTGCGAAGATCATCAGGTCTATGACCGGCATATAGAAAAGGCTGAGCGTGGTTGCCGCACAGCTCGGAGCGGAGGCCTATGACGACTATGAAAGGCTCCTCCGCGAGGCAGACGCGGACGCGGTCTCCCATGGCGCGCAATACGCACGGATATGCATGGCCGCATGGCCGCCGCGGCGGGCAAACGCGGCAAGAACATTTTCCTTGAAAAGCCGATGGCCGTCCTCTGCCGCCGAGGCTGAGAGGATAGTCGCCGCGGTCGAGAGAACGACGTCATTTTCATGCTTGGCATATCAATGCTTCCGTACCGAGTCTCGATGCCTTGGCGGCGGAAAAAGGCAGTATGGGGGGACATCTATCATTAAGCTGCCGCTGGATACGCAGAAAGAGCCAGCAAACCGTGGTTCTCGAAGGCCCTCTCCGGCGGCGGCTGAGCATGAGCATCGGCGTTCATGCCATCGATACGGCGTGGTACTGATGGGCTGTCCCAGAACCTAAAGCGGTGACGCGGTCGCTCACAGCCGGCAGACAAGAATCTATGCCAGGGTATTGACAGCTAAGAGCACCAAATTGCGCCCCCGACCAGCGGGCCGATGGATGTGGAGGACGCTCTCTGGCACGCTTGTCCGCTTTGAGCAGGGCAAGAAACATGACCAAGTCACCGTCAGCTGAGGGGCGATAAACGGACAGGGATATAACATCAAGCTGTACGGCATAAGGAGGCTGAGCCTGAACCCGTTGGAAGTATACGGCGGGACGACGGCCTCTGACTATCAGCGACGCATGGACGGAGGGCTTCATGAACGAGACTGCGCACTTTATTTCCTGTGCCGAGGCGCACAGAAAAACCATCACAAACGAAAAGAAAACGTCTACAATCGTTGAAAATCATCGACGGGATATATAGGTCTGCCGAAAGCGGCGAGAGATCGTCCTGTGGGCGTGCTGCACACAAATATGAAAGTCAAGGGGATCAGATGAAGCCTATCAAACGCTCACTGGTGGAAGGAATGCGTTTTCTATCAGATATATCTGGCGCGCCTTTCAGGACTCTAACGGGGACGGCTTCGGGATATCAGAGGTATTATCAACAGGATAGACTATCTCGTTGAGCTGGGCGTCCCGGCGCGATATGGCTCGGCCCGTGTTTAAGTCCCGCAGGATGACATGGGCTATGATATCTCCGACACCGGGATATCTATATGAGGGTTTCGGCACCCTCGCGGATTGGGGAGGAGCTTCATAAGCTCCACGAGCATGACATCAAGCTACTTGTGGACCTCGTCGTGAATCACACCTCTGACGAACACCCGTGGTTCATCGAGGCAAAAAAGCCGCGATAATCCCAAGCACGACCAGAGCTATCTGCACCTGTTCTCAAAAAGACAGCCGGATCTGAACTGAGGCCAGAGGTGGGGACAGATATACTCCATAGCAATGAACTGGTGGCTCGAGGGGAGCGGACTTCCACCCATGGACATTATCAATCTCTCTGGGCAAAAGGGACTTTTAAACGCCGGCCCGGTTGGACGCATGAACAGCTACGTTTCCCCCACCAGGCATATGATGCCGCCCATACGCGAGCTTGCAGGAGATGGCCGAAAAGACCTACGGAACAGGGATGGCTGTTTACCGTGGGTGGTGCTGCGCCATGCCGCTGGAGAGGCGTAAATACACCTCCGGAAAAGCGCCAGATCATGGTGTCTCCTTGCCATATCGACATGACAGCCGCTGGGCGGGTACTACCGCCCGTGCTGCCAGAACCAAGGAAAAGCTCGCAGCGGCAGACCGAGATCGAGACGGCTGGGCCGGCCTTTTTCTGGTCAAATCAGATCAGCCCCCGCGCACTCTCGCCTTCGGTACGACCGACGAGCGTTACCGCGTACAGTGCGCAAAATGCTCGGCACGATACCGCACACCTGCACGGCACCTGCCGTTTATTTATCAGGGCGAGGAGATCAGGCGGCGAACGTGCCGTGGACCTCGGTCGATCAGCCCAGGGACGTTGAGATATTGAATTTTGTGAACGACCGCAAACACCGGCGCATCCGAGGACTTTATGTGGCAGGCCATATGGCGCAAGGCTCGGCGACAACGCCTCGCGTACCCATGCCGTGGGACGACAGCAAAAACGGCGGCTTTTACCACCGGCGAGCCGTGGATAATGCTAAACCCCGACTATAAAGAGATAAACGTTGCCTCCGCGATGGCCGACCCTCGACTCGGTCTACTGGTATTACCGCAGACTTATCGAGCTTCGCAAGCATAATCTGATCATGCCTACGGAGAATTTAAGCTCCTGTGGCCCGAGGACGAGGCGCTCTTTTTGCCTTTGAAAAGCACCTTGACGGCGAGCATTGGCTCATTGCCGCCAAAAATCTCTCCGATATGAGACAATGGTCACGCCGCCGGCGGAGTATAAAAATTGCGGGACCGTCATCTCAACAATGAAAAACGACGGCGTCTGAGACGCAGCTGACTTTCGGCGCGTGGGGAGTGTCGAGGTCATCAGCTTTAATTATTAATCACCGAGGTATTTCAATGGATTCACTTTTTTCAGCGTGTAGGCGGAAAGTCGTTTTTCTCCATCGGCGGACAGCTGAATAACCCACAGCCTGACCCCGCGCTCACGGAAAGGGCCTTTAAGACCCGCGTGGGGACTTGGACTCAATACCGTTGCCGCGCCCGGGTCCACTGAACTCTTTAGTGTTGATATGAGGAGTTTACGACTTTGCGCAGATAGACATGCTGGGTCTGAGGCTCTGGTGTCCTCACGGTTTTGGAGCGTGGAACGGGGAAACTCCACTATGTCCCCCGGTGAAAGGAGCGCTTCCACTCTGGGCTAAGGCGAATGACGGCGCGGGGAGATACGGCTCTTTCTCCGACCCCGTGAGGAGACGAAAAGCCGACATGCGCAGCCTCTGCGAGCTGTGCGGACACATAGCCGTGAATAACGCGGACTGCCTGCGTTATCGGCATCCAGATCGAAACGAGCTGACCCTATCGGCGCGGCAAGAGACTATTCTCCGCAGCTCAACAAACTTTTCAGTATTCCGACGCCGCAGAGTTCATCGGCGACGGCACATGGGAGGAGACCTTCGGCTTCTACGCCGCGGAGTTTTTCACCGCGTATCATATCGCGCACTACATCGATGATATCGCCGAGGTCGGCAAGCGGGTACTTGACCTCCCTATGTACATAAACGTATGGCTTGGCGAGATGTACGCCCACATACCGGGTACGAACTATCCTCGGCGGCGCGGGTAACAAAGACATTTCGCTTCTGGAAGCACCTTCTGAAGCATGTTGACGCCATCGCCCCGGATATCTATGTATCCGATTACCGGGAGGTGGAGGAGTTTTTCAGAACGTACCCGGGAGGGGAACATTTTCCATCTGCCGAATCTCTCTCCAATGCCGCTTCATGACGAACTCAATGCGTGCCGTCGCGGAATACGGATTGACCGGCGTTCACACCTTTGGGATAGATATCCTCTCGCCGCCGCGGACAGGGGGGTCGTTTCTGCACAATGGCGGCCTCCGGCGCGGAGGGCGGCGAAAAGTCTGCGCTCCTGCGCGAGATAGCCGATTCCTATACCATACCAGGCACTCAAAGCACCTTTAGAAAGTATCAGGGTACGGGCAGATCAATGCAGTCGCGCAGTATGAAGGAGCGGCGAATCAGGTATTTGATTTCGGCGCCTATATCGGCGAGATCGAGGTTTCTCAACATGGAGTCTGCGCCCATCAACGGCGGAAATGTCAGACGCATGGACAACCGCCACATGGCCTCAAGCTATGACGGCTACAGGCGAAGGGGCTTATCGTGGACGCCGGGAACGGAGAGTTCTCATTTGACCGGCGACGCGTACAAAGCTGAGGTTTTACCCGAAATTCTCGCTTTTTCTGAGGAGCTTACCAGCGCGGTACACGCCGGGGATTAATACGCGCTCACAGGGGTACCTCTCCGTAACTGAGGGAGAGTTTACCGCCGACGGCGAGTATAAAGGTCAATATCATCAGAAACGGTGACGTACGATTACGGCCTGTGGGTGACGAGCGATATCGGTGTCCGCGCGTGAGAATGGACAGATAATGAACGGCATAAAGAAAAGTTTGAGAGCTTTTTATCCCGGCCGGACGCCGGAAAGATTTCTCCCGCTCCGGGAAGGACCGAGCTCGGCGGCAACCATACCGACCACCAGCACGGCAAAGTACTTTGCGGCAGCGGTCGAACTGCTGAGCAGGGCTGCGGTGCTTCCGAACAACAGCGGCGTTATCCGCGTAAAGTCCGAGGGCTATGACTATTTTGAAATAGACCTCAGCGAGCTGCCAGTTACGGCGGAGGAACGACCGCCGCGCTGGTCAGGGGGCGTTGCGGCGGGCTTTGCCATGCGGGACTTTGGCGTCGGCGGCTTTGACGCATATGTTTCGTCGGACGTCCTCCCCGGCAGCGGTCTCAGCTCCTCCGCGTCGTTCGAGGTCCTTATAGGGACCGTGATAAATGACCTCGGAGAGTTCGGCCTCACGCCTGTCGAGATCGCTCGTATAGGCCAGTATGCCGAGAACGTGTATTCTTCGGAAAGCCCTGCGGTCTTATGGATCAGACCGCCTGCGCGGTGGGGGGAAGCGATAGATTCTTCGGCCCCCCGAAGATCCCACATTGTGGGCCGTATATGCGCGGACTTTGGCGGCTTCGCCACAGCTTGTGCATAATCGAGAGCGGCGCCGATCACGCCGGACTGACCGATGAATACGCGGCGATACCCGCCGAGCTTTCAAGGCCGTGCGGGTATTTTCGGGAAAAATATTCTTCGGGAGGTGCCGAGGAGGAATTTTACCTCGGCATTTTCGGGCGCAAGAAAATTTGCCGGGGACAGAGCCGTCCTGAGAGCCATGCATATCTACGACGAAAACCGCCGTGTCGACGCGGAGACAGCGGCGCTTGAATCCGGCCGGTTTGACGAATTTCTGCGCCTTGTCAACGGATCGGGGACATCCTCATGGACGCTTCTTCAGAACATCACGCCCGCCGGCAGCTGACGAGACATCAGGAGCTTGCCGTCGCGCTCGCGCTGTGCGGCAGACTGCTCAACGGCAGAGGGGCGTGCCGTGTGCATGGAGGAGGCTTTGCGGGGACGATACAGGCGTTCGTACCGAACGATATGCTTGAAGACTTCAAGACAGGTATCGAGTCGAGTCACCTCGGAGCCGGGTCGCCGCCATATCTCACCATCCGCCGCGAGGGCGGCACGAGGGAGCGCTTCACGGAAGAAAAGCCCAGACAAAGTCGGCATATACAGCGGCGTGCTCGCCGTGGCGACCATGTTCGGTCAGGTTATCGTCCGCACCAAGCTCCCGCAGGCGCTCGTAACGCTGAGCCCGCCCTACGGCATGACCACCTTTATCACCGCGAGGATTCTGGATATGCCGATGCTTCGACTAGCGAAAGCCATCTTTGCGCCATGGATGCTGGCGCTGTTCTTCTTCGCACTGATCGTGGCATTCTTCCCGCGGATTGTCATGTGGCTGCCACATCTGATGGGATACGTATAAAAAATTTAAACAATCCGAAAGCCGTAAAAATATCCCCCGCGGCGTCTGCCTGAAAAGGCAGATGCTGCGGGGGATAAGTTATTTCAGCTTCGGTTTACATCTTCTCGGGGGCGGAGACGCCGATGATGCCGAGGGCGACGGCGAGGACGCGGCGCACGGTGTCCGCCAGCAGGAGGCGGGCTTCCAGCACTCCGGTCTCCGCGCCCTTGATGCGGCAGACGGTGTAGAACCGGTGGAAGCGTGCGGCAAGCTCCGTGACGTAGCGGTTGATGCGGCTGGGATCGTAGTCGCGCGCGGCGAGGTGGATCTCCTCCGGCAGGGCGGCAAGCTGCTTTATCAGCTCGCGCTCGGCGTCGGTATCGAGCAGGGAGAGGTCGGCGTCCGCCGCGGAGGGAACGCTGTGCCCGTCCGCCGCGAGCGCGGCGAGCATCGAGCAGATGCGCGCGTGCGCGTACTGGACGTAGTAGACGGGGTTTTCGCTGTCCTGCCGGATGGCGAGCTCGAGGTCAAACTCGACCGGCGACTCGGGACGGGAATTGAAGAAGTAGCGGGCGGCATCGACGGGTATCTCGTCGAGCAGGTCGGTCAGGGAGATGGCCTTGCCGGTGCGCTTGGACATGCGCACGACCTCGCCGTTGCGCGTCAGCTTCACGAGCTGCATCAGCACGATGTCGAGCCGGTGCTCGCCGTCAAGACCCAGCGCGTCCATCGCGCCCTTGAGGCGGGCGACGTGGCCGTGGTGGTCGGCGCCCCAGACGTCGATGACGCGGTCAAAGCCGCGCTTTTCGAACTTGTTGCGGTGATAGGCGATGTCGGCGGCAAAATAGGTGTAGAAACCCGTTCGCGGCGGCGCAGGACCTCGTCCCTCCTCGGTCTTGCCCTCAGCGCCCGAGGATCTCGTGAGGTGCGCAGCCAGAGCGCGCCGTCCTTCTCATAGGTGAAGCCCGATCGGTCAGCTTCTGCACCGACTCTGCGACGTAGCCGCTCTCGTGCAGCTCCGACTCGAAGAACCACTGGTCGTACTGATGCCGTAGCGGCGCAGGTCGGACTGCATCTTCGGGATGTTGCGGTCAAGCCCGAAGCGAGCCATCGCCGCGTGGCGGTCGGCCTCGGGCGCTTCAGGTAATCCTCGCCGTAGATATCGTAAAAGCCCTTGGCAAGCTCCTTTATATCGTCGCCATGGTAGCCGTCCTCGGGGAACTCGACCTTATCCTCGCCGAGGATGAGCTGGCGGTAGCGCGCGTCGATGGAGGAGGCGAACTTCTCTATCTGGTTGCCCGCGTCGTTGACGTAAAATTCCCGCCACACGTCGTAGCCCGCCCGCTCCAGCACAGACGCAAGCGCGTCGCCGAGCACGCCGCCCCGCGCGTTGCCGATCGGCATGGGCCCCGTCGGGTTTGCGGAGAAAACTCTACCATGCACTTTGCGCCGTGCCCGACGTCTACGCGGCCGTAGTCCTGCCCTCGGCGGCGATGTCACGGAGCACGTCGCCGTACCAGCTCTTGCCGAGGCGGAAGTTTATGAAGCCGGGGCCTGCAACTTCGACGGAGTCAAACCAGGTACCCTCAAAGCTCCATGTTCGCCGTGAGCGCTTCGGCGATCTTGCGCGGCGCCATGTGCAGCGCGCGGGCGCCGGTCATGGCGTGGTTCGCGGCATAGTCGCCGTTGGCGGTGTCCTTGGGTATCTCAACGTTGCCGCTGAGCACCGCGCCTGCGGCAGCTCACCCTTCCCGACAGCCTTCTCACAGGCTCTGTTCAGAATGCTGCTTATCTGCTCTTTCGCGTCTTGTATCAGGTTTGACATTACGTGTATCCTCCCACTCGGTGATTTTGAGCTTGAACATGTTCCTGGTGACTACGGCGTGTTCATAGTCGATGACGTAATACACATCGAGCGAGCCGCCGTGCTCGTCAAAGTTCTTGGTTATCTTCTTGGTGTTGATGCCCATCAGCATATTGCCGTAGGGCGTTTTATAGGTGAAGTGATCCGTTTCGCCCTCACGGAAGAGCATGCGGCTGTTGATGTAGCCCTTGCGGTCGATCGTGACCTCGTCCGGCGATATGACGACGTTGGTCTGCGTGCCGCGCAGGCCGGTCAGCCGCGCTCCGGGATAGCTGAAGCGGATGGTGTCGCCCTCGTAGTGATACTCGCCGTCGACCGAGAACCCATGATGCTCGAATCGTCGCCGATCTGCTGGCTGGTCATCTCGATGACAACGGTTTTGGGGTTTTCGTTTTCCATATTTCTCTCTATTCCACCTCCATAGGGCTATGTGTTCCGCGCCGCGCTTCGGCTACGCCAGCCGAGGAATATCGCGGCATGCGGCCGAAGTCGCCGGATCTCGCCGCTGGTGAGTATCGCTCCTCGCCGCAGCCGCCGGTCATGTCAAGCTCCGCGGGAGCTTATCGCTCAGCTCGCGCGCCGCGCACCGACGCGCTGACGAGCCGTGTCTCCGCGCCCATGTAATCTTCTATCGCGGCCGAGATCAAGCCGTAGTGCGTGCAGCCGAGCAGTATCGCGCCGACTCCGGCGTCCTTCATCGGGCGCAGGTAGCGCGCGACGGCTTCGCGTATCAGCGCGTCGTCTGGCGAATAGTGCCCGCTCTCGATGAGCGGCACGAAGTCCGACAGGCGGTGTATATCACGCCGCGCTCAAGGCCGTATCTCTCAAGCTCGCGCCGGAACGCGCCGCTGTCGATGCTGGCCTTCGTGGCGATGACGCCGAGGGGCGCGCCGCCCGCAAGCCCCGCCAGCGTCTTTACGCCGGGGCGCAGGACTCCGGTGACGGGCAGGGGGTAGGCGTCAAGAATGTCTCCGGCGGTGCTGGACGTGGTCCCGCAGGCGGAGACGATGGCCTTCACGCCGAAGCCGCGCAAAGCAGGTCGAGATCCTGCGCCGTCATCCGGCGCAAAGTGCGCCGCGGGGCGCGCGCCGTACGGCATGCGGCCGGTGTCGCCGAAGTAAATTATATTTTCATCGGGCATGAGCTTCCTGAACGCTCTGAGCGCGGTCAGGCCGCCGAAGCCCGAATCGAAGAATCCGACGGGTCTGTTGTCCATGTAATTCTCCCCGACTATGCATACTTGGTCTGGGATAAAAGCGACCGATATTTAAATATACAGCAAAACCGCCGTTATTACAAGCAAAACTTGCTCGGAGAAAGAAATTGCGCCGGAACAGTGGAAATGGAGGAGCTGGCGCGGCGGCGACCTCGCCGACTATGAGGACGCTGTGTCGACACCGACCCGCGGAGGATTTCTCGGAGCTGACGGCGCGCATGGACGAATACATGGCGGAGTTCGAGAAAACGGCCTGAACACGATAAATATAGACATCTGACAAAGCTGTGAGGCGAGAATATGAAAACGACGGCAAACGACATCAAGAAAATGCAGGAGGAGCTGGACTACCGGCGGCTGGAGCTTATGCCGGAGCTTATAGAGGAGGTCAAGCGTACGCGCGCTTTCGGCGACCTGAGCGAGAATTACGAGTACAAGGCCGCAAAGCAGGCGCAGAACAAGAACCGCAGCCGCATGCGCTATCTCGAGGGCATGATAAAGATGCCTCCGTCATCGACGACAACTCGAAGGCCGACGAGGTCGGCCTGTTCGACAAGGTGGAGGTCTATATGCCCGAGGACGACGAGACGGATATCATCCAGGTCGTCACGACCGTGCGCTGCGACCCGCGCAAGGGGCTTATCAGCATGGATTCGCCCTTCGGCAAGCAGATACTCGGCAAGAAGGTCGGCGATAAGTTCACCGTCCACGTCAGCGACACCTACAGCTACGAGGCGGAGATACGCTCCATCACCAAGACCGACGACGACGGCTCCGCGCCGCTGATGTCCTACTGACGCGGTTGATCGCGTTCGCGTGGTTTTTATATCTCTTTTGCCGCTGTGCGAGCTTGTGAAGTCGATAATCAGAAAACGTAAAGCATAAAAAACTCACTGGGAAAATTCCCAGTGAGTTTTAACTTTATTGCACTGAATCAGCCGGCGTTCCTGCTCTTCTTGTACATCAGGATGCCCACGCCGCCCGCGCAGAGCAGAGCGGAGAGGCCAAGCATTGTCCAGAGCGTGAGGTTGCTGTCGTCGCCGGTCTTGGGCTTGAGGCTCTCAAGCGTGTTGTACACGGTGAAGGTGTCGGAGCTGTATCCGGTGACATAGCCGGTGACCTTGGTGATCTCAACGGCGGTGTACTTGATCTCCTTGCCGTTCTCGTCATACTTTGCAAGCTCGAAGCTCTTTTCCCAGCCGTTCTTGTCGTTCAGCTCGAACTTCTCGATCTGCTTGCCGTTGGCGGAAAGGCTGATCTCAACGGGCGTTCTGCCGGTCTTGGCGTTGTTGTCGACCCAGACCTTCTTGACGGTGAACACTGCCAGCGCGTCGTTGGTGACGGTCGGGTAGGCGTTCTCGCCGTTCTCGGTCTTTGCGACCTCGCTGCCGTTGAGCAGCAGAGCCGCGCTTTGCGGTGAACTCGGTCACGCGGACGGCTTCGCCGTTTTCAACGACGACGTTCGTGTCGCCCTTGGTCTCGGTGACTTTGATCTCGTAGACATTGGAGTTGAGCTTGTAGCCCTTGGGAGCCTTGGTCTCCTTTATGTAGTAGCTGCCCGGCTCGAGCTTGGAGATGGTAAGGAGGCCGTTCTTATCGGTCTTGCCGCTGTCGATGGCGTTCTTGCAGGCGGAGTCGCCGTACACGGTGAACTCAGCATCCGCAATGCCGGCCTTGGTGACGGAATCGGCATTGAAGATTATAAGATCCGCAGGCTTGTGGTGCTCCTTAGCACCGATGCCGTGCGCGGGCCTTGAGGTACACGGGGGCCTCGATGCTGCCGGCTTCGACCGCCTCGGCGAAGAGATCGGTCAGGCTGTGGGTGTTCCAGCGCTTCTCGGTGCCGTCCTTGTACCAGCCGTCGATGGCGCTGGTGCAGTCGTTGGTGCCTTCGGTGCCGTCGAGCGCCCAGCCCTCGCCGGTCTTTGCGATGTTCAGGGTGCCGGTGCTTGCAATATCATCGCCGGATGCGGTAGCGTGGTTATTGTAGAGAGCGACGCCCTCTGCAACGGTGGCGGTGCCGAAGTTGTTCAGGCCGCCGCCGTAGGGGATCATGGAGCCGTTGCGCATGATGACGCCGGAGCCGAGGGTCACGGTGCCGTTATTGCGGATGGCGGAGGTGTAGTTGTCGGTTACGGTGAAGGTCGCACCCTTCGCGACCTCGAGGGAGGCGGAGGCCTTCGCGATGTTTATCGCGCCGCGGGCGGCCGCGCCCTTCGCGGCTTCGGACTTGCCGTTGCCGCTGACTTCAACGGTGGAGTCGGCGCTGATGCTGATCTTGCCGTTCTTGATGTACATGGCGCAGAGGCCGTTATTGTTGATCTTCGCGTTGACGCCGCCCTTGAAGGTCATCTCGCTGGTGCTGGAGATGGCGTGGTTCGTGTTGCCGCTGAAGTCCACGACGCCGCCGTCAAAAGACAAGTCGGTGCCGTTGGAGGCGTTGCCGCTGCTGTTGGTGACCTGTAGGGTGCGCCGACGCGTGCACCTTGAAGGTGCCGGTGAAGCCGGAGCGGTTGCGGTCGAGCACGACGGTGGAGCCGCCGCTGATGTTGACACTGTATTCAGCGCTGCCGCCGTCCCACTCAATGGCGTCCTGCGGGTAGTTCTTGATGGTCAGGGAAGAGCCTGCGACGTTGATGGTGTTGTTGCCGGTGCAGTAGACGGCGTGAACGTTGCTCGCAACGCCGCGCCGTCGAGCGTCAGGCTCGCGCCGCTGAGGTTCAGGCTCGAACCGCTGCCGAGGGCGATGGTCATCCAGCCGAGCTCGGCATTGCCGGTCGCGCCGATGCCGGTCATCACGACGGTGCAGCCGTCAAAGGTGAGCGCCGCGCCGCGGAGCGCGATGCCCTTGCCGGCGAAGGTGATGCTGTAATTGCCCTTGATGGTGATGCTCTTCGTCAGATCCATGCCGCCGCTGGTGCAGTCATCGAGAAGCTCGATAACGTCGCCGCTCTGCGCGGCCTTCACCGCGTCGTCCAGAGTCTCATACTTGACGTCGCCGATCTTGGCGAGGTACTTCGGCTCAGGCGTCGGCTCAACCGGAGCGGGGGTGGGCTCCGCCGGTGTCTCGCCGTCCTGAACGGCGGGAGCAGCCTCCGCCTCGCCGTCGGCAAACGCCGCCGGCATGAGCGACAGAAGCATGATGAGCGTCATCATGAGCGCCAGAAGCTTTCTGCCATTGAATTTCTTCATTTCCTGTCTCCTCCTTTTCAGATTAGGAAAATCGCAAGTTTCGCCGCTTTGCGGCAATACTTCAAACTTTTTATGTATCTTTTCTGCTTGCATCCAGATTATAACACGCTAGTGTTGGCCTTTCAAGAGAAGTTAAGTATTATTAAGAAATAAATTACAATTTGGTAACATCCTCGACTCCGTGCACTAATTTCCGACAATTATCACGCTGGCCGACGGTTCCGGCTCGGGGGTCGGCTCGGGTTCGGGGGTTGGTTCAGGCTCCGGCTCGCCGCTCGGCTCGGGACTGGGAGTCGGCCCTCGGGCGTGGGGCTGGGGTCGATTATCACATCTGCGGGCGGAGTCTCCTCCGGCTCCGCCGATGTGTCCTGATAGTACCACGCGCCGCGCAGCTCGCCGGTGCAGCAGATCGCGCCGCCGCGCGGTAGACGATATCGACGTTCGCGGCGGTGATGGGCGTGGTGTAGGGGTTGAGGTGCGTTTATCATGTCGAGCCAGTCGTAGAGCTGCACGAAGGTATAGCTCAAACCCCGGACCATGTCGGGCGAGTTGGGCAAGGTATAAAAATTGATGTCCTCGCTCTTGCACTGGAGCGCCTGCCGCAGGAAAAAGGCGATGTTCGCCGCGGAGAGGTTGGTGTCCATGCCGTCGCCGAGTATCTGCGTGACCTTGGAGATGTTCGGGATGTTGCCGAGCGTGATGAACTGGCTGGCGGCGGCCTTCAGAAACTTCTGCTGCATCTCGACGCGGCCCAGGTCGCCGTTGGCGTAGCCGCTGCGGAAGCGCACGACGCCCATCGCCGTCTCGCCGTCGAGGAGCTGGTAGCCCGCCTTGACGTGGATGTACAGGTTCTGGCTGGAGTCCTCATAGTCCATGTCGCAGGGGACGTCGAAGTATATGCCGCCGAGGGCGTCGACCGTGTCGATGAACACGTTGAGGTCGATGACCGCGTAGCAGTCCACGTCGAAGCCGAGCAGGTTCTTGACCTGCTGGCGCAGGCCGTCGATGCCCACGCCGCCGGAATTCACCGTACCCCAATAGACGGCGTTGATCTTGCGTATGTTCCAGCTGATGTTCACGAGCGTGTCGCGCGGGATGCTGACGAAGTCCATCTTGTGCTGCACGGTGTCGATCTTGCCGACGATGATGGTGTCGGTGTTGCCGTTGCCGTCGTCATTGCCGACGAGCACAAGACTGTGTACACCCGTCCTGCCGGTCGGTGTTGAAAATGCCGGTGTCGTCGGAGCCGGAGTCGGACTTCACGGGCCGCGCCGAGACCTGCGCCGGTGCTTCGTCCGAGATGTCGGGCGCTTTTTCCCACAGCATATACGTGCAGAACGCGCCGATGACGACCAGCGCCAGCACCGCGAGGATCGTAAAAAACGCGCGGAAGAACAGCTTTGAGCGGTTCTGTCTGTTCATGGTTTCCCCCTTAGAATATTCAAGGCTCTCCGCCGCGGCGGAGAGCGCGGCTTTCACATTGATTGGGCTATATTATAGCGCGGAATCGTTAAAATTCAATGAACTCCGGCCTTAATATTTCTTAAGTGATTATTCCCGCGGCGGGGGATTATGAAACAGGGTGCGGCAGCTTTTAGTATATAATGAAGCATAATGAAGCGCTTTGCATTATTCCGCGCGCCGGGCGCGATGGCGTGAGAGGGAAAAAAAGTCCACTGTGGATCCACAGTGGACTTTTTGGGTTTTGGGAGGGAAAATGGTGGGGACGGTGAGGGAAATCCTTAACCGCTTTTGCCAGAGACTACTTTGCAGGGGCAGGGAGCGATGAAATATCAATGATAGCCGCAGGGAGTAAAAACCTTGCGGCTATCATAAACTATGTGAGGTCGATAATCTAAAAATGTGTGCGGAGCGACTTCTATTCGCCCATGAAATGTGCGGAACAGATTGACAATCGCCCATGTTTTGTGTATATAATGAAGCAGGAAACTCATGCCGGAGGAGAGTGATTCAGATGTATTTGAAAAGAAAAAGTAGATGCTTTTTTAGAGGAATGGAAAGCAGATAAAAACAGAAAGCCCCTTATTGTCAAGGAAGCCGTCAAATAGGCAAAACAGGAATCGATCCTGCATTTTGCTTTGCCAATCATTACGAAAATGTGATCGAGATCAATTTTGTCCGTGACGAAATACAAAGGGAATCATCGCGGACGGATATGAAGCCGCTGACATTATCAAGAACATTTCACTCATTGACCCGACAAAGAAGTTTGTGCCCGAAAAGACGCTGATCTTCTTCGACGAGATCACGGGTTTCCGGAAATTGCAACATCGCTCAAGTTCTTCTGCATAGATGGGCGGTTTGATGTGATTTGCAGTGGGTCAATGCTGGGAGTCAATTACAAGAAGATCGAAAGCAACAGCGTAGGGTATAAAAAAAGACTATGAGATGTTTTCGATGGATTTCGAGGAGTTCCTGTGGGCAAGGGCTATGGAGATGACACGGTAGAAAACCTGCTTTCCCACATGAAGGAATTTAAGCCTTTTAGCGAGTTGGAGATGAATGTCTTCCATTCGCTGTTTCTGGATTACAACATCCTTGGCGGAATGCCTGCTGTCGTCGCGGAGTATATCGAGCGAAACACCTTTGAGGGATCGCTTGATACGCAGAAGCAGCTCATAGCGGACTACAAAGAAGATATTCGCAAGTATGCCACCGGAATCGATCAAACAAAGAATTATCAATGTGTTCAACCGGGTCGCGCCGCAGCTTGCAAGGGAAAACAAAAAATTCCAGATTTCCAAGGTGGCATCCGGCGCAAGATTCCGGGATTATCGAGGATGCGCGGAGTGGCTTTCGGATGCAGGTATGGTCAACATCTGTTACTGCATGGAGTTTCCGGAACTGCCGTTGGGAGGTAATTACGAGCCCGACACATTTAAGCTGTATTTTGCGGATACGGGTCTTCTGGTATCCATGCTGGATGATGAATCGCAGGAGGATTTAAGAGCCAATAAGAACCTGGGTGTTTATAAGGGAGCCCTCTATGAGAACATGGTAAGAAGCTCTCATCAAGCAAGGATATAAGCTGTTCTATTACAAAAAAGAGGATTCCACACTGGAAGCCGATTTTCATTCGTTCAACGCATCCTTGATTCCTGTTGAAGTAAAGGCGAAAAGTGGGCGGGCAAAATCAATGAAAAACATTGATTGCCTCTGATCACTACCCGGATATCAGATATGGGATTAAGTTCTCAAAGAACAATATCGGGCATGAGGACAGGATATACACATTCCCGTACTTCTGCACGTTTCTGCTGAAGAGATTTATGGTTGGTTTTCACGCTGAAGAAGAAGCGGAATAACAAAGACAGCACGGGAACATACAGCAGAAAAATCTGGCAAAAGTTCCCTGCAAAACGGAATACGATTCGACCGTTCATTGAAAAAGTGGACGGTCTTTCCTTTTTTGTCAAGGTTCACTTCCGTTGAGAACTTGGCTAAAAATATGTTCAACTTCAATTGAAATGTTGCATAGCCGCCGGCGATTCCCTCATCGGCGGCTAAATCTTTATGAAGGAGGAACCTCCCGTTCCTTTCTGTAATCACAGCACGTGAGGAATAGCGGAAATCGAATGTGCGGATAGTAAAGAGCGCCGTCCCGGAATCACTTCCAAGACGGCGCTTTTCTGCCGGATCAGAGCGAACACTTTACGGCGAAACCGCCGCTGAAGAAATAGGTGTTCGTCCAATACCTGTTTGATGGAGCAGGGGTCTCCAAGGATGAACACCCCATAAACACTTTCTAAAAAATCTTGGGTCAGCCCATATCGGCGGACAGTGCCTTGTCGATTTGGGCTTGCAGTGCCTCCGCCTGCTTTTTTTTCCGTAGACCACATAGGTGGTGGGATAAGCAAAGATGTTGGCAGTAAACGTTCCCGCCTCACCATCTGAGTCAAAATACACATTCTGATAGGTGGCGCCCTTCTGGCCAGCACGTCCTTCGCCTCAGAAATCGCTGCCTCGTCGCCGTCCAGCGTAAAGGCGTTGACACCGATGAGAGAGCCGCCCTTTTCCGCGAGTTCCTGATTCAGCGCGTCCAGATCGGAAAGCTCACCCACGCAGGGGCTGCAGGTGGTGAACCAGAAATTCACCACGGTGACGGCGTTGGCGGAAACAGCTCGTCGCTCTTCACCGTGTTGCCATCCAGGTCCTTGCCCTCAAAGGCGGGGAATTTCTGCGTCTGGTCGCCGTCACCGTCGGTGTCCTCGGCAGGGATGCTCACGACCGTCGCCCTTTTCCTCCAGCGCGGTCAGCTCGTTTTCAATGTCGCTGATCTTCGAAGCGGCGTCCTTCAGCAGTGTAAGCTCTTCGTCGGTGAACTGTCCTTGGCGCCCTCAATGGTGTCGAGCAGGAAATCACCGTAGTTTTTGCCGTCCTCCTGCATGGTCATGCCCTTATCGGCCGAGAGGAAAACCTTTTCCCAGAGGGTCTGGTTTTCCGAGAGAATGGCGTTTTCCTGCTCCATCAGCGCGTTGTATCTGGCTGCTGCTTCCTCGGCGTTCTTCGGCCCCGTCGGGCCCGTATCGGTGTTCGTGTTCCCGTCTTTGCCGCAGGCCGCCAGCGCCAGTACCATCAGCGCGGCGAGCAGCAGCGCGGTCAGTTTCTTCGTTTCATTTTGTTTCCTCCGTGTTTTTTTAAAATAGTTTTTTCAGGTTCTTTCCCGTCTCCAAAGCCGTAGCGGAAGCAAACCGCTTTCGTAGGACAGGCGCGGACGCACATCCCGCAGCGGATACACTCAGCGTGGTTGGGCGTTTTCGTCACGTCCACGTCCATCTTGCAGACCTGGCGCATTTGCCGCAGGAGACGCATTATCGTTATCCACCTTCATCTGGAAGAGGGAAACCTTATTGAGCAGCGCGTAGAACGCGCCCAGCGGGCACAGCCACTTGCAGAACGGCCGGTAGAACAGCACGCTCAGCGCAATCACCGCCAGCAGGATGCTGAATTTCCAGGTAAACAGCTTGCCCAGCGCCGCCCGGATGCCGGAATTGGCAAGGGACAGCGGTATCGCTCCCCTCCAGCACGCCTTGGGGACAGATATACTTGCAGAAAAAGGGGTCTCCCATACCAACATCGTTGACGATAAGCGCCGGCAGCAGGACAACCATCACCAGCAATACTGCGTATTTGAGATAAGTCAGGGGCTTCAGCCTCTTTGGTGGAAAACTTCTTCGTGGGGATTTTGTGAAGCAGCTCCTGCAGCCAGCCGAAGGGGCAGAGAAAGCCGCAGATAAAGCGTCCCAGCAAAACTCCCAGCAGAATGAGGAATCCTGTGATATAATAGGAAAAACTGAACTTGGAAGACCCTACGACCGCCTGAAACGCGCCGATGGGGCAGGCCCCAGAGGCCGCCGGGCAGGAGTAGCAGTTCAGCCCCGGCACGCAGACGGTTTTCCCAGCCCCCTGATACAGTCCGCCCTTGAGGAAGTTCGGCAGGTGCAGATTGGTCAGCAGCGTTGCCCCCGCCTGAATCCAGCCCCGGAAGCGGGACATGGTCTGTGACACGCCAGAACCCTTCTTATCCAATACCCACACACTCCAGACATAGTTTGATGGCCTTGCTCAGCACCGTTGCCGCCTCCCCACGCCAAGCGCCAAAGCACAGCATGGCGATACCCCAACCAGCAACAGCGCGCCTGCGCCGCCGCCTTTTTCACGCAGCTCATTTTTCATCACCCTTTCCGATTTTGTGCCCCCATCATAGCGCGGGAGAGTTAAAGTCTCTGTTAAGAACGAAAACTTAATGCAAACCTTATCTGTTTTTGCTATAATGAAAGCAACACAGAAAACGAAGAAATAAAAAGGAGGGCTCTCATGCACCTTTTAGTAATTGAAGATGAACGCGCCCTGTGCGAAACCATCGTCCGCAGCCTGCGGCGGCTGGCCTACAGCGTGGACTGCTGCTATGATGGGGAAAAGGCGCTGGCGCTTCTGGGCGTGGAGCGATACGATCTGGTGCTTCTTGATCTGAACCTGCCGAAAAAGGACGGCATGACGGTGCTGCGCACCCTGCGGCAGACCGACCGGGAGACGCGGGTGCTGATCCTCTCCGCCCGCAGCGAAGTGGAGGACAAGGTGCAGGGGCTGGACGCCGGGGCAAACGACTATCTGGCGAAGCCCTTCCACTTTAGCTGAGTTGGAGGCCCGCATCCGCAGCCTGACACTGCGGCAGTTCACCCAGCAGGATGTGCTGCTAAGCTGCGGAGGCCTGACCTTTGACACCCGCTCCCGTACCGCCACCGTCAACGGGCAGACACTGACACTCACCCGGAAGGAAACGGGAATACTGGAATACCTGATGGTGCATCAGGGAAGGCCCGTAAGTCAGGAGGAACTGATGGATCACGTTTGGGACAATAGCGTGGACAGCTTCAGCAATTCCATTCGCGTCCACATCTCCGCCCTGCGCAAAAAGCTCCGCACCGTGCTGGGCTATGACCCCATCCGCAACCGCATCGGCGAGGGCTATCTGATGGAGGAGGAGGCATGAAGCGGCTTTCCCTGCAGTGGCGCATCACGCTGATGTCCGTCCTGCTCATCGGCATCACCTGCGTGACCATGAATTTGCTGCTGTGCTCCTCCGGTGTGTACTATATGGACACCATTGCGGACAGTTACAAGGCGGCGGCACGGTGATCCTGAATGATGGCGGAGCGGCGAGCTTTGACCCGCAGCTCATAGCACCCAACGAGGAGTTGACCATCGTCGTTGATGGGGTGCAGGGGCGCTTCCGCACCACCAACTGGTACATCACGGCTGCGGTGACGCTGCTCGGCGGTATTCTTGCGTATTTTGTCAGCGGGCGCGCTCTCAAGCCCCTGCGCAGCTTTGCCTCGCAGGTGGAGCAGGTGCAGCTGAACAATCTTGCCGATATGAGAATCGATGAAGATGCTATTTCGGAGTTCCGGCAGCTGAGCCGCTCGTTCAACCAGATGCTGGAGCGGCTGAACAACGCCTTTTCCGCCCAGCGGCAGTTCACCGGCAACGCCGCCCACGAGCTGCGCACGCCACTGGCACTAATGCAGGCGCAGTTGGAGCTGTTTTCCGCGGAGCATCCTGATGTGCGACCGGAGACGGCGGAGTTCCTCACGCTTTTGCGTGAGCAGACGGAACGGCTGATACAGATGACCAGGACACTGCTGGAGATGAGCAATCTGCGCAGGTGGCGCGGAACGAGCGGATCCAGCTCGCTCCCATGATCGAGGAGATCTTCACAGATCTTGCGCCGCTGGCGGAAAAGCGAAGCATCACGCTGACGGCGGAGGGCGACGGTATTATGACCGGCAGCGATGCACTGATCTACCGGCTGATCTTCAACCTGACGGAGAATGCTGTCAAGTACAACCGACCCGGCGGTTCGGTGCGGATTTCTGTCACACAGGAGCCGGAAAAGCTCCTGATCCGCGTCTCCGACACCGGCTGCGGCATCCCGGAGGAGTATCAGCGGAGCATCTTCCAGCCCTTCTTCCGGGTGGATAAGTCCCGCAGCCGGGAGTACGGCGGCGTAGGGTTGGGGCTTTCGCTGGTATGGGAGATCACCAATCTCCACGGCGGCTGCGTCCGGGTAGAGGAGAGCTCAGATAAGGGAACCACCATTGCGGTGAAATATGAAAAAGCGCCGTCTTGGAATTACTTCCAAGACGGCGCTTTTCTGTTTTGGATCAGAGCGAACATTTCACGGCAAAACCGCCGCTGAAGAAATAGGTGTTCGTCCAATACCTGTTTGAAAAGGTACTGCGTTTTGATAGAAAAACGCGTAGGGGGGGCACCGCCTGTTCAGGGGTACATTTCTTTATATGGGGGTGCAAATGGTGAGGGGGTGCATTTTGAACGATAGGTATAAAAGGCAACCCTTATCTTGCACGAGAGAGATTGATAGAAGATTATACTATTAGATTACTTTTTTCCATAATTACATTTGCTACATAGTGTCTGAAGATTATCAATTGTTGTTTCACCGCCTTCTGACCATGGAAAGACATGATCACCATGCAAAACAACTGTAGGATCTGTGGCAGGAGAAGCACCGCAGATACGACACTTGAAATTATCGCGTAAAAGAACCTTAAACCTAAGTCTGTCACCAATAGTACGAACCGTTTGATGCTTCACCGAGTCGTTTCCCAGAGCCATTCTGTCCGTGGTAATTGTAGAATCAGAAGCGTTCTCTGAATCAGTTTTTTCGGAAAAACAACTAGGTCCTCTGTCTGCCAAATCATTATGGTTTATGTATTCAGCAAAAGTGCGAAGGGCATTTGCCCAACTTCCGAAAACTCTAAAATACGCTTTAGGTCCATATTCTGAGAGGTTTCCCTGCAAGTCAGACACAGTAGGTTGCCTACCTTTTGCAATCCATAAATGCTCAATATTTGCAAACAGTTCAGTTTTGTCGATATTTCTATGAAAACCTGTTGGTAAAAGATCAGCGGCTTCTAATGCCTTATTCCAACTTCCGAATTCTCGTCTAAAAGAATCTCGATTATATAGGCCGACTGCACCATAGTCTGTGGATGTTACTGTTTTTGACCAAACTCTCCTGCTACCCGCCTGAGATCTATTAGCAACTCATCACGAGTAACACCTTTATACCTTGGCTTGCATTGAGAACGAGACAATGGAAGCCCTGCCGCTTCAAGCGCATTATTCCACGAACCGAATTTTTTGCATATGGTATCAGGGCTGTATTTTCCAAGGGCTCGATAATCATTTTTTTAAGAGGAGAACGCTCTGATTTTGCAGCAGACGTACTGCAAATCTTCAATTGCTTGCTCTACTGTAATACTACGATGGTATTCAATGTATTCAAATTTCACAGGACATCCTCCTAAAGAAATACTTAAAGGATTTATAATTAATATCCTTTTGAAATTCTTTTTCACACAATTTGATAATACTACAAAAGTTATTAAAAGCCAATAGGATTTTTAGCTTTGATTGAACGATTACCCTCGGTGAGGACGATTTGGCCGGGAGAGGGGTGCCAGAAGCACCCGAAAAAGCAAAAGCGGTGCTGCAGAAACAACCCTTCAGAGGCATGACTTTTTGTGATTACTACCATATTCGTAACAAGTACATTTTGGGATGGCGCAATTAGGAAAATCAGTATGAGAATGTACCAAGACACCAGACGGCTTGACTTCCACGCATTAGGCCGGGAGATCAAGCGCAAGAGAGAGGCGAAAGGCTGGACACAAGAATACCTTGCACAGCTTGTAGACCGTACCCCTCGTTCCATCATGTATTTTGAGAACCGGGGTCAGCATCCGAGTCTGAACACCTTTTACCAAATCGTCACCCTGTTGGATATTTCCGTAGACCAGTTCTTTTATCCTGACAGGCAGAACGGCGAAAGCGACTGCCGCCAGCATATTGACAGGCTGCTCAATACAATGGACGAAAAGGAATTGACGGTCATGGAGGCCACAGCAGAGGGACTACAAAAAGCCAGAGAAACGGAGGTCAAGTAAAAAGGGCCTTCGTTTTTCTTGTTTTTGGAGTACTTTTCGGGGGTTCCGCTAAATGGCAAGCAATGCAAGTGTCAAGACACTTACGAAAAATGCTTGTTGAGGGCAGCGCCCCCAAACCCCGAAATCCGCTCCGTTCGGAGCTGGCAGCGCATCCGTTGGATGCTTATAGAGCGGGAACAGCTTATCGCTGTTTCTGCTCTTTTTCATGTTCCGCCTCATGCGGTTCCGCTCCAAGAATTTTTGCGACGTTGGCCTGCACGGTCAAAAGCTCCTGCATCTCCTGTTTGGCTTTTCGGTAATCGGGATATGCCGCCTTTTTCTCGGATAGCAGCCTGGCGTATTCCTCCTGCAAGCTCTTGACGGTGGGGAGCTTCTTGATGTTCAGCTCGAAAATCCCTCCTTCATAGAAAACGGCGGCCATGCAAGGCCGCCGTCTATATTCTTCGGGACAACTTGGCTCGAAGCAATCAGCTTGTGATGAATTGCCGCAGAGACAGGTTTAAGCTGTTCAGCCCCGTAATAACAGCGCCCGCCACCGCCTGCAAGCCGAAGGGCGAAAGCAGGAACGCAATCCCAAGATAAATGACGCCGCCCACCGGGGAGCTGATGGAGAACAGTCCCACACCCAGCAGAGCCATGATGGCCGAGGCCGCTGTCAGTAGGAAGGAGGACAAGGAGAACAGGAACAGCAGGACAGCCACAAGGACGGTCAGCAAAACGATAAACGGCGCAAAGAATCAGTTTTAATATCAGTCTCATATTTTAGCCCCTTTCTATCTTTCTACTTATATTTTACCATGCGGGCGCAGGGGCAACAATGTTGCAGACGGTTAGTAAATCTTGTCCCGGCGCACCTCGGGCCAACTTGGCCCGAAGCCGACGAAACGAAAAAAAGGCGGGGCGCAGACCATAAAGGCCCGCACCCCGCAAGGTTATTTTTCCACCAGCGCAGACCAGCTCCGTGAGCACATCGGACACCCGGCCCCAGAGCTTTTCATAGTCCCGCTGGAGCCCAGCAATCTCCTCCGGGTACACGCCGAAGGTGTTGGCATGGACGGCCACCTGATTGAGATTATTCGCGCACCGCCGCTGTAAGGACACAAGCTCCTTGACAGGGGCAAGGTCTACATGGAGGATATAGCCATTCAAGGCCATCTTTCGCATGTAGGCTCCGGCGTTGGTAATGCCCGCCTCGGCCATGCGCCGCTGTATCTGGGCCAGCTCGTCCTCCGTGACCATCACATGAAGGTGTCTGCCACGCTTGCGCCGGGCCGTCAGCGTTCCTCTCCGTTCCCGGCTTCGCTTGTGGGCGGGCGGCTCCTTCACTCTGTCCAGTTCCTTTTTTCTCCGGTCCCTTTGGGAGCGGCGAGGGCGGTAGGTTGTTCAAAATGCCGTCCAGCATATTGCTGTTCTGTTCCTCGGAGAGCTCGACTGTCAGCAGGTGGTTGTCTTTTTCGTTCATAGCGTCCTCCTATCTGTCCTCACGGGACTTGTTGTGTTTGGCCTTGTCGGGCTCCTTCGGGGGCTCTGCTCTGCGGGCCGCCTCCTTGAGCTGGGCTGTGATGGAGGGCCGGGCTGCCCGGTCAGGGTTGCCGGGAGCTGGGCGCAGCTCGTAATCCTCCATCTGCTTTTCCGTCAGGGGCTTCAAATAGGCCAGTTCGCCCCATGCCCGCATGGTGCCGCCCTCCACCATACGCCGCTCGTCAAAGTTGATGATCTCCACGGGAGCGTTGCCGGGCGGCTTCGGGAAGGTGCCGAGGTCAACGGGCCGCTGGGTAGAGTAATAGCGGTAATACTCCGCCTGTTCATGGCCCCCGGTATGCTCATGCACGCCAAACAATTCCTTGTAATCGGACACACGCTTGGCAAAATCCTTCTCCGCTATCTGACCGTTGCTGTGGTAGTGGCCCCAATAGTAGTCCTTCTGGCCGTTCTCTGTTTCGGTAAACTGCCATGTGACAAAGGGACTGGGGGCCGCTTCGTCACAGCCCAGAGCAAAGCCCCGGCCATTGTCGAAGGTAACGGATTTCAAAATCTCATAGCCTTGGTTGATTTCTATGTGGTTTTCCTCCTTTCCAGCCTCGGGCCAACTTGGCCCGAAGGGATGAAATGTTACGAAATACCCGGTCAAACCGGGGCAAAAGGTATTAGGGTATTCCCACCCGGAAAAGTGGCTCAAAAAGCCTGATATTCCGGGCTTTTTCAAGAGGCAAATCGTAACGGAGCTACTTGGTTTTATCACGCTTTTTTCTCATGCGCTCCCGGCTCCTTCTGCGGTTTCCCTCGGCCTTGCAGGCTTCGGAACAGTAGGCTTGCCGCCCCTCCGGGAGAAAGGGCCGCCCGCAGACAGCGCACAGGCGGGTGTCCGGGGCTGGGCCGTCCTCGCAGATGGAGGCCGCCAGCACCGGGTCAAAGGGGCAGAACGGCCTCCCGGAAGTAGCGGCAGTAGGCCCCTGTCCACCACTTTCCCAGCATATAGCACTCGCAGTCCAGCGGCAGGCAGCCATACTCCCGGTCATAATTGGCGCACATCTCCGTGACCAGTTTTCGATACCCTTTCGCTCGTCACGGGTCAGTTCCCGGCACTATCAGGACTTCGGGCCAACTTGGCCCGAGAGGCGAAACTTTTGCGGCAACGGTCTTTTCTGTTGCCGCACTCTTTCAAGTGGCGGCATCCGGCACAGCGGTCAGCAGCCGCCACGGCCCGGGCGGGGATCTCCTTCATCATCTTTTCGTAGGGGCTGTTGGTAAAGTTCATTCCTCGTCCTCCGTTTCTTCCTCAGTCTCCATATCTCCGTAGGGGTCGGCCTCGTCATAGTCGTAATCGTCCTTGTCCAGCCCGGCGGCCTCATGCTTTGGGCGATAGACCTTGAAATAGTAGGCCGCACCGCCGCCCACCAGCGCAACGGCGGCAACCATCAGAAAGATTGCCGACAGGAAAGGCTGTGTCTTTTTCCGGTTCGGGTTCGGGCTCAGGCTCGGGAACAGGTTCCGTGTCAGGTTCGGGCTGGACAACCGGCTCTGTTACTTCGGGCTCCGGGTCTGCTTCTGCGGAGAGCCAGAAGGTCTTTTTCCGTGACAGCGTTCAGGAAATACACATTGTTCTCGGTGCGCTGACGGTCAATGACCAGATAAAAGACATTCTCGCTGGGGGTGGTGATGTGAAAAATTCCTTGCCGTCCTCGTCGGTGGCATTATCCACCACCGTTCCCGTCCCGTCTGGGGTGAAGGGCTTAGTAGTGGTTTCCGTCGGCGACAGGCGGCTCGGTTTCCGCTGCGGGCTCGTCACTCTGGGCGTAGGCCGTGACGCTCATACAGGTAAAGAAAACAGGGCGGCGGTCAAAACCGCGCCCTGCGATGCTCGGTATTCTCCTTTGCTTCATCGGGCTTCCGGGCCAAACTTATTCTTCATGTTCGGTATCCTCCTTTGCTTTCATCAGACTTCTCCCGGGCCAACTTGGCCCGAAGCGGTAATGGCGGGGATTACTGAAAAAAGCGGCCAGCTCGGCGGGGGTCAGTTTCAGGGAGCGGACAGCCTGAACGATCATGCTGTTTTCTTCCTCCTGACGCTGTTTCTCCAAATCCCGGATTTTGGCCTGCCATTCGGTTTCAGCCTTCTCACGGGTCCTTCGACAGCTCTTTGTCGATTTTTTCAAGTTTGGTCATGGATAGCTCCTTTCTGAAAATCAGTTCAAGCGCCCAAAGGCGTAAAAGTGTTCCTGCCAGTAACTTGTATTGATCCTGGCGTATTTGATGGGGTCGCCCGCATGGATCATCATTCCGCCGCCCACATAGATACCCACATGGGAAACAGGGGCCATCACAAGCATAGGTTTTCGTGAAGAAAATCAAATCCCCGGGCTTTGCGTCGGCAGGTGATACATAGGAGCACTGGTTGAAAATTCCCGTGGCCGTGGTGCGTGGCAGATTATGAACGCCGCTTGCCGTGTAAACCCAGCAGACAAAACCGGAACAGTCGAAGCTGGTACTTGGAGAGGAGCCGCCCCAAACATAGGGCCAGCCCAGATATTTTTGCGCCTCCGAAATCAGCGCCGCAAAGGCCGGGTCGGAAAGGGCCTCGCCCGGAATGGTATAGTCGCTTCCGGGGTCATAGCTGCCACCGCCGCCCGTGTAAATGTCATCCCACAGATAGGGCTTGTTGCCTTTGAGCTCCAAGGTAATGTCGTAGATTTCTTTCTGCTCGGCATCCAGCAGGGAGTTCACCACCACGGGCAGGGTCTTGTTCTGGAGCCGCACATGGAGAATGTAATACTCATACGGCACTTCATAAGTGTCCGTGTGGGTGTTTCCATCCTCGTCCGTCCATGTGTCCGTTTCGGTGCGGTAGCGTATCTCCACTTCCTCGGTCAAGCGTCAGCTTGTACTGCGCCTCGAACAAGGCCCGGAGCTCGCTTTGCACATTCTCACGGGTATAAGTACGGAGCTTGGCGATCAGATAAGAGGTAAGCTCATAGGGGTTATGGCCCAGCTCGTCTACATTGTAGCGGTACTCGTCATAGCCGGGGTGGGTGCGTTCGATGTTGGCGATCTTTCTGCCGGAGCTCGTTTTCAAGGGCGGTATAGTCCTCGTTGGCCCCTAAAATATCCTCGTCCTCGGCGGTGTAGGAAGTCCCCACCACGGCGTTCATCATGCCCGTACCCAACGATGGAAGGGCGGAGAAAACGGAATTGAGTATCAGGAACAGGCAGAACAACAACAGAATAATGACAGCGCCGCCCTTATGCCGCCGCACGAATGTGGGGTACTGCATAGGCCGCCGCTTTCTCGGTGGTGGTTGCCAGCTGCTCCCCGCCGCCTTGGCGGTCTGCCTTGCGGCCTCACGGGCCTGCTTGGCGTATTCCCGCTTGATTTTCCACTTCTG
>VOFB01001052.1_pt1 | contig 44176 bp, 82 predicted proteins | sample 5384141 | NCBI WGS metagenome assembly VOFB01 (sample SAMN12384721, study PRJNA508395) | human gut metagenome | isolation source: healthy gut A | host: Homo sapiens | reverse complement strand
ACGGATGGCTCGCCCCTCTCCTGCAGCCTGCTGGACTGGGAAGAAAAAGTATTCCGGCAAGCAGTTTGCGAAGTGCAGTATGAACAGGAAAGAAAAACTGGAACAGAAACGGCATGAGTCTGCGGGAACGGAGGCGAAGCTCAATCCTGGACATGATTGATTCTATCGTGAAAGCGGCGGAAAAGATGGCAGGGCTTCCTTCTGATGGCCGTCCTAAAGCGGAACGCCTGTCCGGCATCCATCAGAACGGAAGGAAGAACGGGAGGCAATCCGGCGGCAGGAGGCATTCACGCCAAAAAGAAAAAAAGACAGCGGACATCAGCAGCCACAAGAGGCGGAGGAAATTTCCCCTGTGCTGCAGATGATCAAGCAAAAGATGGAGGAACGGATCAAGGATGAATCTTTATATGGAGAAGGCGCACTATCTGGAACAAGTGATCCCGGAATACCGGGGGAACCCTCTGATTGAAGCCCTGCCGGAGATCTGGGCGAGTGACACTGTGGTGGAACTGCTTTCGGAAGAAGCACCCCTACCATGATGGGGGAACGTATGCTGGATGCCCGTTACCGCATGCACTGCATCCAGAGGCTCTTCACTATTGGAAAAAACTATGAAGCCGTGCCGGAAATTGAACCATATGGGCATGGACCGTGGCCATGTGTCAATAAAATATGTTCCCATTATGGGAAAGGACAGACGATAGGACAGTTTCAATTGAATCCTGTGTGCATGAAATATCAACGTTCCCAGCCAAAAAGCCCTTTGAAATATGTAAAAGCATGTAACCATCCTGGATTATAAAGGTATTGCTGGTAACGCTGAAAGAATGTGTTGAAATTAAAAAATGTTGCTTAAAAGAGACTGACTGCAGCTTTAAGATGCACCTCCACAACCGTGATGAAAAAACATGCAGATGATTGGGCTGAATCTGAGGTCAGAATAGAAAAGCTGTATTTACGAGGAAAAAGGATGCAGGATTGACCGCTCCCGATATTTCGAAAAAAGTAACTGAACTATTGGAGAGGCAGCCAGAACTCACGGCAAAAGAACTGAAAGAACAAGTGCCTGGGGGCTTATTCATGGTTTCGTAAAAATGATCCTCAGTGGTTAAAACAAGACTGGTCACTGAACAGGAAAAAATCCATTGGAAGGTGTGGGAACAAGGAGCAGCTGAATCTTTTAAAAATGCGTATGAAACAATCAAGAAAACGGGCGATCCCGACAGAAGGGTTACAGTTGGATGGCTATGTACCGTTGCTGGTTTGCGAGAGTGCGATATAAAAGGAAGGCTACACCGTTTTCTGATTTAAGAGCCTTTATCAATGCGACAATTGAAGGAAAAAAGAATGGCTGACACGGCGTTTTTATGAAGATAGCTGAAAATAAGAAACAATCAGTGAAAACCTAACCATTGTGGACATCCGGCGAGAAATGAGCCTAAAGCCGAATACTTATCGGAGATATGCAGACTTTATCGAAATTTGATAAAAAAACTGAATAAAGGGATTCATAAATCTTAAAAACAGTTCTATGATGAAATTTTAACTGTGGTATACTTAAGAAAAAAAGCAAAGGATGTGGTTGTTATGATAAAGGGCACCCCTGATAATATCGAAAGAATTGAAGCGGATGGCGAATAATCAGAATAGTTGGAGGGAGGAGGCTGGCTGCGGTTGAACAGTTAAAAAATTATGACTGCCAGCAATCAAAAGATATATTGACTCGCCTTGCTCTCCATGATATAGTCTTTACCGTAAAAAGACAGCTTTTAGGCGGCACAGGCGATGGGAGTTACCAAAAAGGTAAACCGATTTATCTGGGTAAAAACCAAAGGGAAATTTGATTGAGGAATAAACAAAAAACTAACCCGTGTAAGAGATTCATTGCCCGAGGATTTTCGTTAGACGACTTTAAAGAAGCTTTCAAAAGCTTTACCCTGCTGCGTATGACGCCTACGAAAGAGATAAAGGAAAACAGTTTGATAAGTGGCTGACAAAGGTTATTCCATCATTGCCGAAAAAAAAGTAGGAAAAAGATATGCTATTTTTATAGTAGCACAGATTAAACAATTGAATAATGGATCTCTGTGTGAGATTTCTAGGAAGATGCGATTGCTGTAAAAGTGATGGCATCTTTTTTTGTGTGAAAGGGTGATTCCATTGAGAGTGTTATGGGTACTATTATGAAACTTTATTGTCAAAAAAGAAGGGAGTAGTATGAATGTTTATTGTCAAGAAACATAAAAATTCATAACCGGGACAGATAAAGTCTATAACAGGAGCAGATAAAAAAATATTCAGGCGGCTTTTAAACAGTGGAATATCTGTCATAGAGCCGCCTTTTTCTATGGAGGGATCAGAATGTCAGAAATCAGGTTTTCATCTAAGGAGCATGAAAAGTTTTTTACACGATGATGGCGAAATCCCGTGTCAATGACTGCTACCACAGAGCCTTTTTCTACTGCGTGGGAATTTCCGACACAGCTAGGAACAACGTGGGCAGGATGTTTGACTTCAAGCAGGACTGCATCAAGCCGGAGGGACTGCATGAGGGGTGGCAGACCGGAGGGACGGTGCGGCTTACCCGCCTTGCCTTCAACCTCTGGAATGGTTATGCGGAGCAGGGGGACGAGCGGATGTCAACACCCTATGAAATCTTTGACTGCGGCTATGCGCCCTATTTTTACGAAGCCATAAAAATGCGGTATCCCGAATATTGCAGGGATTTACCCGCAGTTAAGACAAGAGCGGACAGTGCAGAGAGGGGAGGGCGTTAAGCATGGAAGCGGTGGTTGCGTTAAAGGGAACAGCCGGAAATCCGGGAGCTGTTTCAGGTTCTGGAAGGGAACGGGCTGAAAAAAAGAGCGGCAGGAAGTGGAAACCCTTGTCAATTATCTGGAAGGCATGGAAAGCCAGTTCGGGCAGGTAATGAAAGAATTAAAAGAGGTGCGGGGGCAGTTGGAGCAGATTCAGGACAGGGGATAAAAGCGACTGCCGCCCGGCTTCTGGACAGCGCAGAGGGCAAAGTGCAGGAGATTGGCGGCCAGATTGCCCTTGTAAAGACAAACCTTGTCCGTTCCGCTAAAAATGCGGTGCATGATTTTAAAGAGAAAGGCGTGGACGCATTGCGGAGGGCAGTATCCGCCATGAAAATTCCTGCCGCCCTGTCTGCTTTAAAAGAAAGCCTGCACAGCGGCATGGAAAGCATGGAGCGGAATGCGGCGAAAATCGGCATTGTCGGAGGAGAGCTGAATAAAGCGGCGCAGCACACGAAAAAATGCGAGGCGGGCGTTGATCGGCAGGCGTACCAAAGAGCCGACAGAGCCGAAAGGGGATAAAGGCGTCCTTGCGAAAAATCCAGAAAGCATTTCTGTCTTTCGGCAGGTCATTCGCCGCAATGGAAAAAGCGGCGGGGAACGCACAAAAAGCGGATGGAGCAGTTTTGCCGGGGAGAGGATAAAAAGCCATCGGTGAAAGCGGAGCTAAGGCAGATAAAAAGAGGGAGGAACGAAAGCCAGAAAATACAGCCAGCCAGAGAGCAGGCAAGGTAACCAGTGACACGCAGGCGCAACGCCTGTTATTTTTATGAAAATATCCGGCAAAATGTCAAAGGAAAGCGTTTTGCCGGGACTTTATGGAGGATTATTGAATGAAGAAAAAATTTATATCTATACCGCAGGGGCGGCGCTCTGTACCCTGCTTTTCTGCATTTCCATGTTTCAGGTCATCACCCATTATGCCAGCGCAGGGAAGTCAACCAATGAATTTGCACAGTTGGCGGAGATTGTGGAGCAGGCGGAGGAATCGGAAGAAACCGGGGAAACCAAAGAAACGCCGGAGGAGCCAGCAGAGGGAGAAAACCAGTCCCCGCTTGCCAAATATCAGGAGCTTTTCAACCAGAATAACGATATGGCGGGGTGGATTTCCATTGACGGGACAAACATCAATTATCCGGTGATGTTCACGCCGGACAATCCCGACTTCTACCTGAAGCGCAGCTTTGAAAAGGAATACAGCGCATACGGGGTGCCTTATATTGCGGAGCATTGCAATCCCTTTGAACCCAGCGACAACGTGATTATTTACGGACACCACATGAAGAACGGGACAATGTTCACCGGATTGATGGACTATGAGAGCCGGAAATTTTACGAGGGACACAAAATCATCCGCTTTGACACGCTCACGAAAACAGCGGACTATGAAGTGATTGCAGTATTCAAGACCACGGTATACGACGATACGGGGTTCAAGTATTATCTGTTCGCCAATGCGGAAACCGAGGAAGAGTTTCAGGCGTATGTGGATGAGTGTAAAGCGTTATCTCTCTATGATACGGGAGTGACTGCCGAATACGGGGACAAGCTGATTACGCTTTCCACCTGTGAGTATTCCCGGACAAACGGGCGGCTTGTGGTAGTGGCGAAAAAGATTGCGGAGTAATGGCAGGTTTATCCCAAAGGAGGGCGGGCGATGAGCAAAGAAATCAAGACACGCCAAGTCCATAAGGATGTAAAGGCACTGGACAAGACCGTGACGGGCATGGAACGAGTGAAACAAGCCTATGTCCGCACAAAGGAAACCGTGGAAAAGGCACAGCCGCAGGAAAAGAGGTATGCTTCCCCACGGAATATGCCGAGGATAAAACGGAGCGGGGGAGCCGACCGAGCCGTCCATGAAGCCGCACATCAGGCGAGGAAGCAGGGCGGCAGGCTTGCAGATAAGGCAAAGGAAAAACACCGGATTTCCAAAGAAACGAAAGAAACCAGAGAGGCAGCCCGTGAGGGAGAAGTCCTACACACGGGAGCCTTCTCAGTCTCCCCTGGCCTTCCGTACCGTCAGGCAGGGGAGAGCCTTACCAGCCGAAAGAGCAGATGAGGAAAAAGGCGCAGGAGCAGGCGGCAAAACAGGCGGCACAGAAGAAAGCCGCAGGGCAGAGAGCCATGCAGAGGGCGTCACAGCAGAGAATCTCACAGCAAAATGCCAAACAGCAGGCGGCACAAATCCGGGAGCTTCCCAAGCAGACCATCAAGACCATAGACCGGGGCGAAAAAACGGTCAAGACCGCAGGGAAAACAGGGGCAGACCGTGAAGAACACCGGGAAAGGGACAATCAAATCTGCTGCAAAATCCGTGAAAACCGCCGAGCAGACCGCAGGGAAAACCGTAAAACCACAAAGGAGGCGGCAAAGACCGCAAAAGCAGCGGCGAAAGCGTCCGTAAAGACAGCGGAAAAAACAGCACGGGCAGCAAGGCAGGCGGCAAGGGCGGCGGAACAGGCAGTGAGGGCAGCGGCAAAAAGCCACAGCAAGCGCAGTAAAAGCGATCATTGCCGGGACAAAAGCACTCATATCCGCCATTGCTGCAGGGGCTGGGTGGCCGTCCTTATCTTAATCATCGTCCTTCTGTTCGGCGGAATCCTCTGCATGGTGGGCGGCGGCAATTCCAGTACGGTAAGCCCGGTCAGTGCGGAGGTGGAAGCCTATGAGCCAGTCATCCGCATTTATGCGAAGCAGTATGGCATTGAGGAATATGTGGAGCTTATCAAGGCGGTGATGATGCAGGAAAGCGGCGGGCAGGGCAGCGATCCCATGCAAAGCTCCGAGAGCGGCTACAATACCAGATACCCAAGAGAGCCAAATGGAATCACCGATCCGGAATATTCCATTGAGTGCGGCGTTCAGGCACTGAAAGACTGCCTGCAAAGCGCAGGGGTGGAGAACCCAGTGGATATGGAGCATATCAGGCTGGCGTTGCAAGGGTATAATTTCGGGAATGGATATATCGCATGGGCGCAGAGTAACTATGGAGGATACACCGCCGCCAATGCCGCAGAATTTTCCGATATGATGGCGGAGCGGATGGGCTGGAGCAGTTACGGGGATAAGCAGTATGTCCCCCATGTACTCAAGTATTATATTTTCGGCAGAATCCCCACCGGAATCGGCAGTCAGGCAATCGTGCAGGTGGCATTGACGCAGGAAGGCAATAACGGGGACACCTACTGGAGCTGGTACGGGTTTGAAAGCCGGGTGGAATGGTGCGCCTGTTTTGTGTCGTGGTGTGCCCAGCAGTGCGGCTATCTGGAAAGCGGCGTGATACCGAAATTCTCCTTGTGTTCGGATGGTGTGGATTGGTTCCATGCCCGTGGGCAGTTCCAGGACGCAAGCTATGTCCCGGCAGCAGGGGACATTATTTTCTTTGATTGGGGAATGACGGGACAATCGACCATGTGGGGATTGTGGAGAGCGTGACGAATGGCGTTGTGAATACCATAGAGGGAAACAGCGGCGATAAAGTTGCAAGAAGAAGCTATAATATGGGCAGCGATTCTATATATGGGTATGGTGTTCCGGCGTATTAAATTTGGGGCCGTCGCACTAATATATTCACTTGTTCAAAAGGTCTTGCCGCTTATGCGGCAAAGACAGAATGCACAAAATTTTTCTGGGAAGCTAGCTTCCCAAGATAATTTTGTGCATTTTGTTTGCATTGCTTTGCAATGTAAACCTTTTGAACAAATTTATGTCTTATAATTTATGTTAGTGCGACAGCCCCAATACATATTTTATGGAAAAGCAAAGTTTTTGAAGTGGTATTTATAGTAATTTTTGAAATTCTTCGAATAGCTTTTCCGCAGGTGCAGAAAATACCTGATATTTTTCCACACAATAGCCAGACCAGCCTCCACTATGGGCGAAAGAGGGCGAAAACAAAGATCAGGATTGACGGTGGTATTTGCAAGGTTATCAACTGTTACCATGTATCCCATTCCCTGTTGAACCATAAACATAGCATTATAGACAAGACTGAATGTTGCAATAATATTCATTTGTTCCAGTTTTTCACCAAACCAGTCTGTAAATGTATTTCCTGCTATTTTCTGAATAGACTGCCTTGAAAAGATAAGAGGAAGCCCAATCAAATCTTCACATGTAATGGAATCCTTTTTTTTGGCAAGAGAGCTGTCTTTTCTCATAACAACTCCCCATATATCCTTTTTCTGGCAGGTTGATGTAGTTATATTTTGTAATATCTGCAGGCTGCATTAAAAGCCCGAAGTCAAGAAGTCCTTTATCAAGGCGCTCTGTAACTTCGGCTGCATTTCCACTATAAAGGTGGTAGTGAATGTTTGGATAATCCTTTTGCAGATTTTTTAATATATCCACAATATAACGAAAAATATAGGTTTCGCCACCGCCTATATGAATATCTCCGCTGACAGATTCTCCCATTGTATAAAATTCATCTTCAATTTTATCAATCATGGCAATCACATCTTCTGCGCGTTTACGGAGGATCATACCTTCCGGTGTGAGAGAAAACACTGTGGCTGCCGCGGGTAAAAAGTTTCTGTCCCAATTCGTCCTCTAAATTCTTAATCTGTCTTGACAAACTTGGCTGTGCAATATGGATGTGATTTGCAGCATTTGTAATATTCCCTTCTCTTGCAACAGCAAGAAAATTTCTCAAACCTGAATTTCCAATATTCGCTCCTCCTTCGGTTTCCGCTTTTGGTTTTATTATAGCACAGCATGTTATGAAATGCAAATAAGCTATTTCATGTAATAGGTTATTGATATTTGCTATTTGAGCGCGGCAGAATTATAATGTGTCCAGAAGGGAGGAAAGCAGAATGTCCCAAAACGGATTAGATGAACGGTTTATGCTTTTGCGGAATCTTAAAGACGCAGGATGTAATGAAATATTAATCGAAGAATTTCTGCAATGTGATGATGAAAAAAATACGTCCAGACAGATTAGGCTATTAAAAACGCATAAGCGGCATTTGTTGAGCAGCCTTCATGTATGCCAGTCTCAAATTGACAGTCTGGATTATCTGCTTCATCAAATCCAGAAATAGAACAAATAAAAATCTTAAATTATATCAATCAAGGAGGAGTTTGCTATGAACATGACTTTTAACTTTAACAATCCCACAAACCTGATTTTCGGGAATGGGAAACTGGATGAACTTGGAGGACAGATTGCCGCCAGACGTAAAGCTGGTACACTTGGGAAGAAAGCTCTGCTGCTGATTTCCAACGGGAATTCCACAAAAACCAACGGCTCCTTTGACCGGGTAATGGCACAGCTTAAGGAGGCCGGCGTGGAGGTAGCCGTATTCGACAAGATTATGGAAAACCCTCTGAAAAGCGTTGTAATGGAGGGAGCCGCTTTCGCTAAGGAAAACGGATGTGATTTCATCGTGGCTCTTGGAGGCGGCGCGGTGCTGGATTCTTCGATTGCGGTTTCCGCAATGGCAACAAATCTCGGCGATCTGTGGGACTATGTGAATGGCGGAACGGGAAAAAGGAAGCCCCTTGTAAATCCCGGCCTTCCGATTGTCACCATTGCAACTTCATCAGGTACGGGTTCTGAGGTTAACTGCTGGGGCGTGGTTTCCAATCCCGATACAAATGAGAAAATCGGTTTTGGTTATCCCGAACTGGTTCCCGTCCTCGCCATTGTTGACCCGGAGCTGATGAAAACCGTTCCTGCAAAATACACGGCATATCAGGGCTTTGACGCGCTGTTCCACAATACGGAAGTCATGATGTCTAACGGCGTAAATATCCTGAGTGAAACCATTGCACTCTCTGCGATTGAAAGCATTGCGAAGTATTTGCCCCGTGCAGTAAGGGACGGGAATGATCTGGAAGCCCGTGAGCAGGTGGCCTATGGCAGCACAATCGCCGGTATTACCATGCAGCTTACCAATACCACCGCCCAGCACTCAATGGAGCACGCCATGAGCGCCTATCACCACGACCTGCCCCACGGCGCTGGCCTTATTATGATTTCAAAGGCGTTTGCAGAGTTTTTCATTGAAAGACACGCCTGTGATGAACAGTTTGTCAAGATGGCACGGGTGATGGGAATCCCGGACGCAGATAAACCGGAGGATTTCATTACGGCTCTTCAGCAGCTTCAAAAGGACTGCGGCGTAGACGATCTGAAGATGAGTGATTACGGTTTTACCCCAGAGGAATCTATGACGCTGGCTGTCAATGCACGGGAAACAATGGGCGGTCTGTTCCTTTCCAATCCCTGCGAGATGACGGACGCAGATTGTGCAGGTATATTTGATAAATCATATCGTTAAAAAACAAAAAGGAGGTTTTTTTCATGAATACATTGATTGCTTATTTCTCTTATACAGGGCATACAAAGGGATTGCCCAACAGCTTCAGGGGCTGACTGGCGGGACTTTATTTGAGATTAAACCTGCTGCTCCCTATTCAGAGGATTATGACACCACTGAGCGTCAGGGACGCAAAGAAACCAGGGACGGGTATCGTCCGCCTTTGGCAGAAATGCCTGCGAATCTGGCTTCTTACGATACGGTCTTATTGGGAACGCCGAACTGGTTCAATACGGTGGCTCCGCCCGTAGCTTCCTTTCTGGCAGACAGTGATATGTCTGGCAAGAGGATTGCGCTATTCTGCACCAACGGCGGAGGCGGACTTGGTCACACGGTAGCTGACATTCAGGCTGCCTGCAAGGATGCGGAGATTCTTGACAGCATCAATATTTATGAGGACGGTGGTTCAAAAGCAAAAGGGCAGCTTGCCAACTGGTTAAAAAAGATTGGCGTAACACAGTAATTATTTTAGCGGGTTCCGGCGGCGGAAATGATTTCGCCGCCGGAAGCCCTAAAAGAACGATATGAAAAAAGAATTGGATTATTTTTACATTGGAAATGCTTTAGGATGGAATCAGGAGTGGTTTCAGGACTGGTCTATGTATGATGGGGGCTGTGCGGCGGTAACAGCCTGCGACCTTTGCATTTATCTGGCAAGGGAAAAGGGGTAAAAACGCTCTATCCCTACCATACAGATACCCTTAACAAAACAGATTATCTTGCTTTTTCTGCTATTATGAAGCAGTATCTCCATCCGAGCTGGCAGGGGATAGATACATTAGAGCGTTATATTTCAGGTATTGCGGCCTATTGGCATAATGCAGGAATGGGTGCTTTGCGGGCAGACGGACTTCCCGGAGCAGTTACTTGGGAAAAAGCGGCAATGCAGATCAGAGAACAGATTGACAGTGGAATCCTTGTTCCGTTCCTGCTTTTATACCATAAAAACAATGTGTTTAAAGATTTTCAATGGCACTGGTTTAATTTGGCCGGATATGAGGAATTTGAAGATGAATTTTATGTGAAAGCAGTGACCTATGGAGGGTTTTATTGGCTGAATCTTAAAGAATTGTGGAATACGGGTTATCGCAGAAAAGGCGGATTATACGCATTTTCCTGTGAATGGGTATGCTTTTATTTTATGATAAATGGTGAGAAGGGATTGAAAAATGGAGGATACAGCTACACAAAACGAGCATTTTATCATACTCTGTCGGCTATGGTAATACCGATTGCGTTTCAGAATTTAATGACTGCGTTGGTAAGCGCGTCGGATGCTGTTATGCTTGGCTTTTTGGAGCAAGAGGCATTGTCGGCGGTGTCGTTGGCAGGGCAGGTGACATTTGTATTTAACCTCTGCGTGACGGTCTTAGTGCAGGGCACGACCATGCTGGCAGCACAGTATTGGGGAAGGGAGAGCGGGATACGGTTGAAAGGATACTTGCTTTTTGCAATGCGGTATATGGCTTTGGTGACGGTTGCTTTCCTGATAGGAACCTCGCTTTTTCCAGAACATATCATGTCCTTATTGACAAATGAGGCTGCACTGATAATCCGTGGAGCCAAGTATCTACGGATAGCCGGAATTTCTTATGTGCCGTTTGGATTGTCGCAGATTTATCTCTGCATTATGAAAAACAGCGGGAAAACAGCAAAAAAGTACGGTCATTGGTTCTTCGTCCATGATATTAAATTTATGTTTTAATGCGGTATTTATTTTTGGATTTTTGGGCTTTCCGGCTATGGGGATTCAAGGGGCAGCAGTGGCTACTGTTCTTGCCACAACGATTCAGTTTGTTTGGACGCTGGCAGAGGCAAAGAAAGGGGACAGCATAAAGATTAGGTTCTCTTATATTGTATCAGTGGATCAGAAAATCAGGCAGGATTTTAACCGTTATACGTTGCCCGTGGTGGGAAATTATTTTTTCTGGGGAGGAGGCGTGACTATATTTTCCGTCATTATCGGGCATTTGGGAAATGACGCGGTAGCGGCAAATTCCCTCGCTAATATTGTGAGAAATATCTTAGGCTGTGTATCGAAAGGCGTGGGAACGGCGGGAGCAATTCTGGTGGGAAATGAACTTGGCAAAACCAGATTGAGCTGGCAAAAAGTATGCGAAGCACTCTACGGTTTTAGCTGGAATGATTGGGATTGTTACCTGCCTGATTATTGTGGTGATGCGCCCGCTGATTCTGGATTTTTCACACCTGACAGAAACAGCTACTGCTTATCTTTCCGGGATGCTGCTGATTTCCAGTTATTATGCTATCGCCGGTTCGGTCAATAACATGGTAATCGGCGGAATATTCTGCGCAGGTGGTAAATCAAAATTTGGCTGTATTTGTGACGGGATTGTGTTGTGGTTGATTGTGATTCCGGCAGCTTCAATGGCAGCGTTTTATTTTCATCTGCCGGTTTTGACGGTATATTTTATTCTCTGCCTTGATGAATGTATCAAAGTACCGGTGGTTTTCTGGTACTACCGGAAATATACATGGGCGCAGAACCTTACGGAACAATAAAAAAAATTTGAGAACAAGGAGGAAAAACGATGAATGAAGTGGTGAATACCTTGCTGTCCCACCGGTCAATCCGTAAATATGAGGAAAGGCCGGTGGAGGAAGAAATTTTAGATCAGATTGTAAAGGCGGTGCAGGCTGCGCCGAACTGGGTAAACCTCCAGCACGTTTCAATCATTGCGGTAAAGGATGAAACCCGCAGAGAAGTTTTCCGAGCTTTGCGGAGGACAGAAGCATATTGCGCAGGCTCCGGTCTTTCTGGTATTCTGTGCTGATTTTTACCGGACATGGATAGCCTGTCAGAAGAATGGGCAGTCCTTTGAGGATACAGCGAGGCAGATTGATAATCTGATTGTAGGTGCAAATGAGGTCGGAATTGCCCTTGGAACCGCTGTCGTCGCTGCGGAATCTTTCGGGCTTGGTACTGTACCGATTGGGGGATATACGGCTTCATGCTTTGGAGGCGGTACGGGAATTAAACCTCCCTAAGTATGTGCTTCCTCTGCTTGGTTTATGTATCGGCTATGCGGCAGAAAATCCCGGTATCAAGCCCCGGCTTCCGAAAGAAGCGGTTTATTTTGAAGAACAGTATAGACAGAATTTGGAGCCACTGATCGCAGAATATGATGAGATTTATGCGCATTATCTGAAAGAGCGTCCGTGGAATAGCCGTGTTGGTAACTGGTCGCAGCTTGCCGCTGATTTTACCAGTCGCCGTATGACCATTACCCGGAGGTTTCGGAAATGCCCGGCAGCAGGGCTTTGGGGACGGAAATAAACAGATACAGGAGGATTGATTATGAGAATGATTAAAAAGTACCTTTGCTGTTGGCGGCATTGACGGCTGTGTTGTGCCTGATTGCCTGCGGCAGCGCACAGGGAGACGAGAGGCAGCCGGAAACTTCTGGAGAGCCGCAGGTGCAGGACGGTGAGCAAATCACGGAGACAGAGGTTGCGGAAGAAAAGGAATCTGAAAATGAGCCTGAAACAGAAAATATTGCTGCGTTTGATTTGGAAAACGGATTGTCCGGTTAAACAGCGGATACGATATGCCGATTGCAGGGCTTGGCACTTATGCGTTATCCCATGACGAATGTGTGGCTTCTGTGACAGCTTTGTTTGAGAATGGAGGAAGGCTAATTGATACGGCTTCTTTCTATGGAACAGAAAAAAAGTGTGGGTGAGGCGGTAAGGAACAGTAATGTACCACGGGAAGAAATCTTCGTAACCACAAAGCTCTATCCGAATCAGTTTTCCGATGCGGAGGCGGCTATTGATGAAGCACTTGAAATATTGGATATAGAGTATATTGATTTAATGCTGCTGCACCATCCAGGAACGGGAGACGTGGAAGCCTATAAAGCATTGGAGCAGGCTGTCCGAGATGGAAAGATTCGCTCTATCGGATTATCAAACTGGTATATTGAGGAATTGGAAGAATTTCTCCCGCAGGTTACAATTACGCCTGCTGTTGTCCAGAATGAAATTCATCCCTACTATCAGGAACAGGAAGTAGTCCCATATATTCAGGATTTGGGGATTGTCGTGGAGGGCTGGTTTCCGTTTGGCGGCAGGGGACATACCACAGAACTGTTCGGGGATGAAGTAATCGCCGCGATTGCAAAGGCGCATAATGTTACACCGGCGCAGGTGATCCTCCGCTGGAATCTGCAAAGGGGCATTGTTGTTATTCCCGGTTCCAGTAATCCCGACCATATCAGAGAGAATCTGGATATTTTCGGTTTTGAATTGACAGAGGAAGAAACAGGACAGATTGCGGAATTAGACAGAGGTGAGAAACATGAGTGGTATTGATCTGAAAAGTGGAAGAAACGGGAAGGCTCCGGTAATCACTTTAAGCAGCGGATATGATATGCCCGTGGCGGGACTTGGAACCTACAGCTTGCGTGGCAGCGTTTGTGTTAATTCAGTATCTGTCGCTGTTCAGAATGGTTATCGGCTGATTGATACAGCTTCTTTTACGGCAATGAAAGGGAAGTCGGTGAAGGTATCCGCAAGTCTGGCATATCCCGTGATGAAGTCTTTGTGACTACCAAGCTGTATCCGAATCAATATGGCTATGCAGACAAAGCCATAGACGAGGCTTTGAGCAAACTGGATATTGGCTATATTGATATGATGCTTTTGCACCATCCGGCTTCCAATGACGTGGTTGCTTATAAAGCAATCGATAAAAGCGATACAGGACGGCAAGGTTCGGTCTGCCGGGGTATCCTGTTATTATATCCGGGAAATCAATGCTTTTCTGCCGAAGGTAATGATAAAACCTGCTCTGGTGCAAAATGAAATACATCCATATTATCAGGACAGCAATGTGGTGAAGCATATACAGAGCCTTGGTATCGTCATGCAGGGGGTGGTATCCGCTTGGAGGCCGTGGATATACAGAAGCCTTATTGAACCATAAAACGCTTCGTGAGATTGGGGGGTACATAGGAAATCCCCTGCGCAGATTATTCTTCGGTGGAATCTGCAAAAAGGGGGCAGTGATTCCGGATCAAGTAACGAAAAGCATATCTGTGAGAATATTTCTATTTTTGATTTTGAGCTTTCAAGTGAGGAAATGGAGAAAATTGCCGCGTTGAATAAAGATGAAAAGCATGACTGGTATTGAAAACTGCAACAGTATTTGTTGCCTCTTGATTTGAGGGACAAGTAAAGCAGGTTTTCATAAATGAAAAATTGAAAGGATGATGAATAAGATGAAAAAGAGAATTTTTACCCTGATGTTAAGTGTACTTTTTGTATTAGGTCTTGTGGCATGTGGTAATAAGCAGGAGGAAAGGCCTGCCGGAAATACGGAGTCGGAACCTGCTGTTTCCGCACAGCCAGAGGAAAATGTGGAAACGGAAAAACTGCGGAACCGGAGGACGGGGAATCTTCTGAGGCGGCTGGAAACCCGCAGACGGAAGATGGGAAAACGCTTGTGGTTTATTTCTCCATGCCGGAAACTACGAATCCGGAAAAACATGAACGCCGAGGAAGAATACAGTACGGTTGTAATTGATGGAGAGGTTTTGGGGAAATACTCAGTATATGGCGTATGTGATTCAGGAAAACACGGGAGCAAATATTTTCCGCATTGAACCGGTAACGCCGTATCCTATGAATCATGCAGAGTTGGAGGAAGTGGCGACAGAGGAAAAGAGAAACGATGCCATGCCGGAGATTGTTGCGGAAGTGGAAAATATAGAGCAGTATGACACAATCTTTTTTAGGCTACCCCAACTGGTATGCAGATATGCCGAGGATTATTTACAGCTTCTTAGATCAGTACGATTTATCCGGCAAGACTATAGTGCCTTTTGTAACTTCCGGTGGCAGCGGATTTTCCAATACAATCAGCACGATTGCAGATTTGGAACCGGATGCCAACGTGATAACAGACGGTTTATCCATATCCCGGAATGTGGTGCAGGATGCCGAGGCGGATATTATTGAATGGGTAGAGGATTAGGGCTTTCTAAGTAGAATAAGAAAACGTGCAGGCAGATTGGAGATGATAGAGTGACAACAAAGAGAAAAATTCAAATCATGGTGGACTTGTGTATGATACTGCTTCTTCCGCTGCTCATGGCTTACAATTTGATTGGCGAGGTTGCTCACGAGTATTTTGGTATTGCAATGGTATTGCTGTTTCTTTGTCACCATCTGCTGAACAGACATTGGTACAAGTCTCTTGCAAAGGAAAATATTCAAAAACAAGGGTTTTGAGTATTGCTGTTAATTTTCTGTTACTTATCATCATGGCAGCCTTGGCAATGAGCGGGATTGCGGCCTCAAAACATTTATTTACATTTTTCCCGATAAGGGGAAGGCAGACTGAGGCACGGACAATTCATCTTGTTTCCTCTTATTGGGGATTTGTGTTGATGTCATTTCATACGGGGCTTCATGGGAGAATGCTACTGAAAATGGCTAAGAAGGCATTTTGTGTGCCAAGTCTGCCGAGATATGGGGCTATTATTATAAGAATGGTAATTTTCTGTATTTCGGTGTATGGCGTTTATGCTTTTATACATAGGCAGCTTGGAGAATATATGTTACTGAAAACACAATATGTATTTTTTGATTTTAGTGAATCGTTGTTGTTTTTTATGATGGATTACATTGCCATTATGCTGCTGGGTGTCTTTGGAGGATATTATTTCTTGAAAATTTTGGATGAGAAGAAACAAAAAGCGTAATGATTACAAACAAGGCAACCTCAGATTGCCCAGAAAGGTCAATCTGTTTTGTGTGGAATGACCTTTTTATTGGATGAAAGGTGGCGGTGATATAGGACGATTACTTATTATGGAATTTAGGGATGATGAAAGTTCTACATTTGATGAAGTGATGGGAGTGTTGAAAAAACATCCAGATTTACAAAAATTTGAAATGCAAAATGAATCTATATTATCTTTTCCTGGAATTGAAATTTATCCTGAGCGCAGAAAAGTATATTGTAATAGCAAGCAAATTCATTTAACAGTAAAAGAATATAAACTGCTTTGGCTGTTGGTAGTAAATAAGGGACAGGTACTTACTTATCAGCAGATTTATGAAAAAGTTTGGGGAGACTTTTCTTCAGGTGGTGAAAGCACTGCTATTGGATACCATATCTGCAATTTAAGAGATAAATTATATGAAGCTTTTCCTGACGCACCATTTGAAATCCGATGTGTCAGGAAAATCGGATATTGTTTTGAGGTTCAGTCTATATAATCTACATACACAGTCTGATTATTATATCAGGCTGTTTTCTTTAATCTAAACTTGCGATATTCCTTGACAAAAACCAGTCTGATATCCGGTGATTCCCAAAATACATACAGTATAATTCTTTTATTGCCTAAAAATAAAGGGAATTATAGAATGTGTTGCCGATATTTGTATTCCCCGTAAAGAACGAGGATATGAGTATAGGAATGCGAAAAGGGATTTACATATTAAAAAAGAAACAGTGTAGATATAGATTTATAGTCTTTCAAGAGCAAATGCAGAGCTTTTATATTCGGCAAATACTTTTTATTCCTGCGAACTCTAACAAATAAATATATGAAATCTCAAAAGGGTGTATCCAGCCAAGAGCGGATACGCCCTTTTCTTGTCTTATTAAGGCGGTATTTGCCGTTTGGTGGCGGACGTTCACCACCTTCCAATCTGGAGTTTAACAAAAATTCAGATTGGAGGAAAGGAATATGGAGGGTAACCGCCCAAAAAGAAGAAAGGATAAGTATAATCCTTATAATATATACGAAAAGGACAAGCATTATTACATTTCATTTAAAGACGGACAAGGAGCTTTACATAAACTGGAAATCAGCAGGGCATTGTATGACACGTTTGATTCATTTGAATTAGATGATCTGGTGTATCTCAACGTAGTGGACAGGCATATTGAGCAGTCCGAGGTATGGGATGCGACTTTGAATGTGAGGGCAGTAGAAAAGCCGGAGAGCATAGAAGAAGTCGTGCTGAAAAAAGATTCAGATTGAAGCATTACATACAGCAATGAAAACATTGCCGGAAATGCAGCGTCGCAGGATGCAGTTATATTATTTTGAGGGCATGACCTATGAGCAGATAGCAAAAAGGAAGGCTGTACGAAAATGCCAGTCAAGCGTTCTATTGAAGCTGCTGTTGAACGTCTGAAAAAAATTGAAAAAATTTAAAATCAGGTAGCTACTTTTGCGTTTAAGTGAGGAAACAGGTGAGGAGATAAAAAATCCTTGCCTGTTTTCCGTTTTGTGAATGGGTTTGTACCATGAAAATTTCATACCCATTCATCAAGTACATTCCTGTTGCTATCGTGATGAGCGTAAGCCACGTTAGCGGGTACGCCATGAGCTGGATGGGGATAAAAGCAGCGGAATCGCACAGACAGAAAGAAAATGGTTTGCGGCTGTCCTATCCCCATCTAAGGAGCAGGGAAATACCGGGCTATAACTACCAGTTTGCTACTGATAAGGCGATAACAGGCAGCAGGGACAATGATACTCCCGTCCAGTCACAAGTCGAGCGTTAGAAGCGTCGCAACAAATGAGGGCGGCTCCGGGCGATCCCCGGAGGGTGCGAATCCCGTGGAACTGGCCAGCAGCCAGTCGTTTGGTGACTTCCTATGTTTGCCGTGAAAGCGGTAGATATGAAAGCTGGGGCGTCGAGGACAAATAGGCTTATAAGGCTAAAAATGGCAGCTGGACACGGAGCATGAAAATATTCTGAGGAATAATCAAAAAGCTATGCGTTTGTGTTCGGCTGATACATACCTGAAATGGAGAGGTATTTTATTTTTCGGCAGACAAGGTGTATTTTGTAAATTTGTATTTTTGCCATAAAAGAAAAAAAACAGACTGGATTCAGGAAGTAAAGATTATGGAGGATATTTTATTATGGAAGAAAGAGAAATCAGGCGTGGAGATATTTATCGTGCGAATTTAAATCCTGTTGTGGGAAGTGAGCAGGGAGGATACCGTCCAGTATTAGTGATTCAGAATAACAGAGGGAATAAACATAGCCCAACGATTGTTGTCGCTGCGATTACAAGTAGGCCAAAGCATAAGATGTCTACCCATGTACCGCTAAAAGGGATTGTAGGATTAGAAAAAGATTCCGTAGTGTTGTTGGAGCAGTTGAGAACCATTGATAAAAAGCGTTTGGATGCTTATGTGGGAGTATTGGACAGGCAGCAGATGTTAAAAGTTGAGAAAGCATTATGTTCCAGCACAGGGATGAGAAAATTAGATAAGCCAATTTTGATGTGTCTTTGCCCGGTATGTGCAAAGCCGTTTTTGAATCCACAGAGCATTTCATCCAGAGAAAAGATAAAAATCAGAAATTGAAGGAAACCTGTATGTTCTGTAATGTCAGACAAGGGTATGACTATTATATAAGGAAGAAATACAACAATCAGTAGCGGTAGCAGGCAAGGAGATATATAAATGGAAGATAGTAAAATTTTATTGAATGTGGAGGAAACAGCGGCATACTTAAATATAGGAAAGACAAAGACAAGGGAAATAATGAAAGACAATGAAAAAATATTTGTTGTCCGAATTGGCAACCGGAATTATGCGCATAAGACACTGCTTGATAAATGGCTTCTTGCCCAGATAAAAAATTAGAGAAATGTCAAGGGTACAAATTTTGATTTTGTACCTTTGTTTTGTTAAATGAAAAATGTTATTTTCATGGGGAAGCCAGCAAATATTTCAATTTCAAGGAGGACGGCATTATGGCAAAGGTAAAATTACCCAGAGGAATAAGGAAAATAAAGGAACATACGAGGCACGGGCAATGGTAAACAGGGGTGAAAATCTGTTTATATAATTCCGACCTGAATCAACTGAAAGAAGAATTTGAACAGGCGAAACAGCAGGCGAGGAACAACCTTGATTACAAAGGACACAGATGACCTTAAATGAATGGTTTGAAGAATGGTTCACCGATGTGAAAGCGCATAAAGTAAAAAACAAGTATCAGTCCCATGAAAATAATTTTAAAAGGACATTTGGATTTTACATTGGTACAATGAAAATCAAGAATATAAGACCGATGGACGTACAGCAGGCAATCAATGCAATGGAAAAAGATGGAATGTCTAACAGTGCAATGCGAGAGCCGTTAGGCAGGCTTCGGGAATGTATGGAGTTTGCAGTGGGCAGTCAGTTGATTCCCACAAATCCGTGCTTGATTGTGGAAGTTCCCTGGACATATAAGAAATCAAAGGAGGAGATAGCACTGACGCAGGAAGAACAGAACGCACTGCTTGACGAGGTGGAGGATAGTTGGTATAAAGAAATGTTTTATTTCATGTGCTTAACCGGAGTGCGAGTGGGAGAACTTGGAGGGCTAAAATGGTCGGATATTGATTTTGAGAAGAAAGTCATCTGTATCAATCGGTCATTAAGCTGTAGCTACTGTAATGGGGTGAAAAGAGAAATTTTGGTAAGTCCTAAGACAGTAAATTCAATCAGACAGGTTCCTTTCCTTGGTGAAATGGAAGAAATATTAGAGTCACAGAGAGAAAAGCAAATCAAGCTGAAAAAAAGAGTTGGGGGCAAGGTGGCGGAGCGGAGATGAATTTGACGATTTAGTGTTCACTACGGGAATGGGAAGTCCGTGCAGTAGATATATCGTGCAAAAGGAAATTAAGAAAGCGGTCAAGCGGATGAGAGAAAAAAGAGGCAGTGGCAGCAGTGCAGGAAAAGAGGGAACCAAATGTTGTCAGGGACTTTCATCCACATACATTAAGACACACCTTTGCCACCCGTTGCTTTGAGAATAAGATGGAGCCAAAAGTAGTACAGGCATTGTTAGGGCATTCCAGTATCAGTATCACTCTGAATATTTACACTCATGTATTGGATAAGAAAATGGAGGAGGAGCTTCAGAAGTTCGGTTCGGCGAAAACGCAGGAACGGGAGGCATATGCCGGACTTGATGTAAAAAGGTAAAAATCACAGCTTTGAGCCATTGCTGAGTAAATTTGGGGAAGAACCTTACCCCAAATTCCCCCAAATGGAGAATGGCTATCCCCAAATTTGAAAAATCAGAATTCGGAAATTTTAGAAAGCAAAATGAATTTTCCCCCAAAAAAATTTGGGGGATACGGTTGAAAAAGCCGCTGGCTTAGAGCAGTCAAAATCACAGAAAAGCCAGTAAAATACATAGTTCCGGGGATATGCGACCAGAACACAAAAAGAGGAAAGTTCGCAAAACAGATGGGAAGCAACTAGATTTTTGAAAACGTTCTTGACAGGGCTGAGAAATCCAGTATTTATGCAGGCCAATGGCATTAAGTTAAGAGATTTAAAGAGAAGTTAATATTGTTCGTGATATTAACTTCTCTTTTCTTTTTCCTTTGATTTATGCTAATCAATTGTTTTTGTGGATTTAAGGACGCCACAAATGGACAAGAGCCTTCCCTTGTCAAAAAATGATGTATCCATTCAAAAATCTATGCTATTCTATACATGAAACTTATTGCTTGTTTGACTTTCATTTCACGAGGTCTCGAACGTCCCGGCCGAATGGGCGTTATATATCTTGCAATAAGTGATTCAATATCAGGTGGAATATTTATACCAGGTAGAAATTCACGGCATATATGTACTGCGACAGTAGAATTGACTTTACATTCATATTTTCTGCCTTTCTTTTCAATGACTACAATTTCTTGAAGTATGTATTCCATCTTCTTTGAGTGAAAATGAAGTAATCCTACTGTATATTTCAAATCTCTAAATGAAGTTTCAATTCCCCATCGCATACCATACAGTTGTTTCAGACTATCCGCAGGAAATTCATCAGTATCCAGATTAGTTACTACAACTTCGTAAGAATCCTCTGATATTGGAAAACGTACTATCCGGCAACTCCAGGCCATGCAGAATACCAGATGAATACCGGTTAAAATCTTTCACTCGTATTAGATAAAACCATACTTTTTTCCTGGATATGAGCCATGTTGTTGTATGCCTCATATCCTCGATCTGCAATCACAATTACATTTCCCCGCAAAGTGGATCTGTCAACCATTTCCATTAGTGCTTTATTTTCACCAGCTTCTTTGTGTTTGAAAATGACTGCATCCTCATAAGTGTGAGATTTCAGATTATATAAAAGCATTCAAATGCAGCAGGTTATAAGGTTTTATACCTTCTGCTGTTTGAAAAAGAGAGTCTTTAGCATGTAGATTGGTTGGGATTTGAATATCTGAACCATCAACAGCTAAGAGTTTATATCCTTTATAAGTATCATTGCTATAAGTTGCTGCAATAAAATCACGGAAAAGCAACGCAAATGCTTTAGGGAGTAATTTCTTACATTGCTGAACAAAAGCCGATGATGTTGCTGTATTTAAGCCATAGCCAAACTGCCGTAAAGTTCATTTGATAAAGATGCTCCTTTCATTGTCAATAACGAAAGAATCATTTTCTCATATGGTATTTTTGTGTTTCTGGAAAATTCTGTTTTGGGATTAGAAACAAGGCCTGTTAAATCCTGCTTTTGCTTATTAATAATGTCCATAATCAAATTTTTTAGTTCCAGTGAAGTCTTATTCATGCGGTATCCTCCTTGTAAAAAAATGTTTTCTAATTACAAGGGCCGCTTTAGCTACTTCAAAAATATTCAGTAGCTAAAGCGGCTGCATTTTTTGCTCATTTGTCAATGCTTATTCTCAAAAAATCTCACACCACATTTTCTGTGATGTGAGATTTTCTTAACTTAATGCCATTGGGATAACAGCAGTTTGGATGAGGAATCTTATGCAGCCCTTTCATGGTATCAAATGGAAGGAAGGGAACGCATCCTGGGGCTGATAAAAAACTGGAAACCGAAAGAATATATGCGCTTTCCATAACTCCTGAAGGCATCTGTACGGTTCGGGAAGACAACAGATTCCGAAGAGTTGGATTTTTGTGCTCTTTTCCCCGGCGGAGGATACGGGTCATTGAAGAGGAACTTAATAAAGATGGTATCCGGACAAATATGAGTGGGAAATACTTGTGGATGTCTTGGGGGAAAGGGAAAGCGCAGATGATACATTGTAAGCCAATCAGCAGGATATATTATAATGCGGGGAACGGGTACACGGTAGCTTTATTATGCGACGACAGATGAACTGCCTCCGCAAGTAGAACGTCAAAACAAAGGTATCAGGGGAAGCTTTTACTGTAGTAGGAATTGAGATTCCTATGGGTGAGGGACTGGAATTAGAAATAGATGGAGAATGGAAAAACAACAAAAAGTTTGGCCTGCAATATGAGGTTTCATACTATCAATGGTCTATTTGGGGCCTATGGGTGTGACACCTAAAAAGACTGGCAAAGATTCACGAACATTTCGGGAATGCTGCCCTCAGTATCGTGAAGGAAGATCCGTTCCGTTTATGTGAGATAAAAGGTTTCGGCTTCATCAGCGTGGATCCTATTGCTGTCAAAAGTAAAGGCTTCAGACTGGATACTCCGTTACGGATAAAAGCGGCAATCGCACATGTGCTTCAAAAAGCACAAGAAGATGGCCATCTATATTTAACCAGTGAAGAAATCGTAGTCAACGCCAGCAGGCTGTTAAATCATGGCTTAGATACAGAAGAGGTCACAGCACGTGCCATCAAGGATGCTGGGAATGAGATGATAAATAAGGACCACCAGTTAGTAGGAAATGCAGGTGGTATTTATACTAAGCGAAGCTTCGATGCTGAGATGGGGGGCGGCGGCAGTGATCGCCAGACTTCTCTTGCAGCAAAAGATGCACGTTAAGGTAGTTCATCTGCTGGACCGTGTTCAAAAAAGAAGAAAGAATTATTTTGAATAAACGGCAGAAAGAGGCTATCTGTATGGTGTTCGCTCATCCGTTTTCCATTATCACGGGCGGATCGGGGTGCGGGAAAACCACGATCATTCGTTTCATTATCCGCATACAGGAGATATTGGATAAGGAGGCCATGATACTCTTATGTGCTCCGACTGGGAGGGCAAGAAGAAGGATGTATGAAAGTACCGGCTATCCTGCCGTGACGATTCAAAAGGCAGTTGGGATGACCGGACAGGAAGGCGAGGAAGCGTGGAATATGCCGGAACAGCTGCCAGATGACTTGGTCATTGCAGATGAGTGCAGCATGATTGACATGTTCCTTGCCAATATCTTTTTTGGCAGCATTAAATTGGGGACAAGAGTAGTCCTGCTTGGTGACAAGAATCAGCTTGAAAGCGCAGGACCAGGAAATGTTTTCAGAGAAATGATAGAATCAGGAGTAATCCCGGTAACTGTCCTGACAGAATGTTTTCGGCAAGAAGAGGATGGTACTATCATTAATAATGCACGTAAGGTCAATGATAATCGGACAGATTTAGTATATGACCATACTTTCCGATATTATCCGGCTAAAAGTCCGGAAGATGCAGCCAGAGTCATAAAGAGAATTTATGAAGAGCGGTGGCGGATGCTTGGAAACGATGCGGATGCAGTCCAGGTCCTTTCCCCATTGCGGAAGGATACGGCAGCTGGGTCTGATGCCTTAAATGAGGTGCTGAGAGAGGTTGTCAACCCGAAGCGGAGGGGACTGCAGGAAACGAGAAATGGGAAGACACTTTTTCGTGAAGGGGACAAGGTTATGCAGACAAAAACAATGATGAGGTTGCGAACGGTGACATAGGCGAGGTCCTTAATATCTACAGGGGCGGTGAGAATAACGATATGACCGTCCGTGTGGATTTTAGAGACAATCGCGTTGTCGAATATAACGACGAAGATTATTAGCCATTGACGCATGCTTATGCCACGTCTATTCACAAGGCCCAAGGCAGCGACTATCCTATTGTCATTATACCGATGCTCGGCTGTTTTAAGCGTATGCTACGTAGGAATATTCTGTACACAGGCATCACCCGTGCGATCAAAGAAGTTATTATTGTAGGCAGTAAAGCAGCAACAGCTCAGGCAATACATAACAATAATACGGCTAAAAAGAAATACAAGATTTGCTTTCCGCCTGCGGCTGCTGATGAAGGAAATGCAGCAGGAGCCGCGCAAGAGCGCATAAGGAATATGATGGATAAAATAATTGGGATATCAATACTGATACAGTGCATTTATGCGAGGCTAGATATTACGAGGAGGGATGGATGATCTATGGGATAAGGTCAGCCCGGTCTTTTTCATGGAAGGAAAAACTTGCGGATGGCCTGTGAACAGGGAAGCGTCTACTATTGCAGTGAAATCGGACAATGGGTAGCGGTTGACAGCTACTGCGTTGTCTGCGGCAATGAAGTTGAAACAAGAAAGTTATCAAAAGAGTCAGATGCCTTGCGGTATGCGGCAGTACGGAGGATGCTGGAAGTTCCCCACAGTACACAACATGCCCAAAGTGTTATCAGAATTATCTGGATCAGTGTGCATAAAATATCAGTTAATAGTTGAAGACGTTCCTTCCCTCAGATAGTGGGGGAAGGGGATTGAAAAGGAGATATCAGTGATAAATGAAAACAATCAGAATTGGTTCACTGAAAAAGAGCCGGAAATGCTGTCAGACGCTCTGCTGTGCCAGATTAATTGTATTAAGTGTATGAAGCCAATGGCCGCAAGTATGGATATCACCTAGATCGTGGATGATCACATAAAGAGCATTCAGCAGTTACATTATAAAATATGCACTTATATGGAAGATAAGTGATAACGCAGTGAGCGGGAAATCCTTTACTGTATTTCTGATTTGTTATTTTGCGCCGAGGATGCAGATAGAAAACAAAGTTGAAAAGTTCTTTTGTCGGTCTGTAAATGTTCAGGAAAGAATATGAGGCAGTCCAAAAGATAAACAGATTTTATATCATTTCAGACCATGCTGCATCTTAGGCAAATATAGATATTAGCCTGTACATGAATACAACGAAAATAGAAAGCGTGAGTAGATATGGATGTAAATAAAAGAATGATTCGGTTGGTCTTTGGAAATATCGGTGATGAAATCGCTTTAAAAAATATCTGTGAAGCACAATATGAAGATATGGAGGGAATGACAGAAAAGGATCGTGATTTTCTGATACATACAAACCAGTTTTATTATAGTATGGAAGATTTTTGTGAGCTGCATGAAGCGTCCCCGAGGACTTCCAAGAACTCATGAAGGATGGAGACATAGTTAAGACAACGGACGGATATGTATATAAAAAAACGGTGTATGATGCTTCGCCTGGTAGAATGGCCGTCCATGAACTGGCGTGCATGACAGAGGAAAATCTGTACACCTTTCTCTGTTAAAATATTGTAGCGAGATGATTCGGAATATGGCAGAGTTCACCCGATGGATCACAGTTGTGGAGGTTATAATGATAGAATATTCAAATAAAACCACCCAAAAAGGAGTTTGAAAAATATTTGGTATCCAGTGCTATAAAAATGGAAGCAATAGAAAATGATATCAAGACTTGGCAGGTTTCTAATGGTTTTCATAATTGGAGAATTGTCAGTACTGAAAACAGCAATAATTTCTCAATTTATTACATATCAAAATACGATTGCGATCAACCATATCGTGTTGATATTATATCAAAAGGAAATCGTGTGCAAATCCATAAGGCGGAAATAGCTGGCAGAGAAATCAAAGCAGATAGACTTCTGAGAAATTTTTCGAGATAACGGGCCTAAATAGCGAGTTGAATTTTTATGCATAGGCGAAAGAGCGCTTCGAAATCAAGGGCGGATCAATCGTTTATGCCAAACGATCGACAAAATAAAAAGAATTGTTGCTTTCAACGCTTATCTAATCTTTATCTAACACATGATATGGTATAATGACCCCTATAAATGTAAAAAACAGGCATTGTTTGCTATAAAAACGATGAAACGTAAGGAGGCAGGAATGAAGCTGCTACTAGTAGAGGATGAAGTTCTTTTATCTGCGGCCATGACCAAGGGGCTGAGAAAACGGTTATGCGGTGGACTGCGCTTATGACGGTGAGGAGGCACTGGAGCTTTACGGCTTAAATGAATACGACCTGATGATTTTAGATCTGAACCTGCCTAAACTGGACGGGCTGGAGGTACTGCGCCGGATACGGGAGCAGGATGCCGGTCTGCGCATTCTGATCCTCTCCGCACGGAGTTGTGTTCCGGACAAGATTGCAGGACTGGACGGGGAAGCAACGACTATCTGACCAAGCCCTTCGACTTTGCCGAGCTGGAAGCCCGCATCCGCTCTTTGCTGCGGCAGGAGCTTCGGATACGGGACGTTAATCTGACTTGCGGCTGCCTCCGGATGGACACGGCTGCCAGGCGAGTCTATTGGGAAGAGATTCCCGTTGAACTAACTAAGAAGGAATACACCATTTTGGAATATCTGATGACACATCAAGGGAAGGTGATATCTCCGGAAGAGCTGATCGAACATGTGTGGGACAGCGAGCGAAATATCTTCTCTAATGCTTTCCGGTTTCAAATATCTTCTTTGCGCAAAAACTGGAAGCGGCCTGCGGAACCGACGGCCTGATCCTTACGGTGAGGGGTCAGGGCTACCGGATGGCCGATGGGGAGGACAGAAATGAAAAAATGGTCCCTGCGCATCCAAATTACGCTGTTGGTGGGTCTGGTACTCACCTTAGCCTGCATTCTGCTTACCGCCAACTCCATCTATTCAGCCCGGGGATATTACGGTGTGCTGGACGGCGAAACCCAGATAGAAGATGTGCCGGAAGGTGAGGTAATCGTACCAGGCCGGGCCTCGCCCTACGCCATCGCCACCCGGCAGTTTTCCATGCAGAGCGTCGTTGTCATGTTGGCGGCGGTCTTACTGTCCGTGACGCTGACCTACTGGCTCACCGGGCATCTGCTGCGCCCCTCACCGGCCTGACCGGTTCCATCCGTGCCATTGATCAAGAGCAGCTCCATCAGCGCGTGGAACTGCCGCAGGCCAACGGAGAGGTCCGGGAGCTGACGGAGTCCTTCAATGGAATGCTGGCCCGGCTGGAGAACTCTTTCGAAATACAGAAGAACTTTGCTGCTAACGCTGCCCATGAATTGAAAAACACCCCTCGCAGTGCTCAAGACCTCTTTCAGGTACTGGAGATGGACGCTGAGCCGGATCGAGAGGATTATCAAGAGTTTACCGCCGCGGCCAAGGCCAGCATAGACCGGCTGGCCGGTACTGTGGACGCGCTTATGACCCTCGCATGGGGCGACGGCGGCGATACCACAGAGGATGTCGCCATACGCCCGCTGCTGGACTTGATATTTTCTGAGCTTAAGCTCAGGGCGGAGGCAGGCGGAGTTTTGTGTACCCTTTCTGGTGACTGCCTGCCGGTGCGTGGCGATCCTATGCTGATATACAGGGCCCTGTTCAATCTGATAGAAAACGCGGTCAAATACACTCGGTCCGGAGGGAGAGTGGAGGTTACCGTTTCCCAACGGGAGAGCGGAGCCCGGATCCAGGTGACCGATACCGGGATTGGAATGTCCAAAGAAAATACCAGCCATGCTTTCGAACCCTTTTACAGGGCTGACCGCCCCGCCCCAGGAGATTCCGGGTTCCGGCCTGGGGCTCTCTGTTGTGAAAAAATATCGTGGAACGTCTGGGCGGAAACATTGTACTGGAGAGTACGGAAGGTGTGGGCACTACTGTCATACTGAATATATAGGGAAAATAATCCGCCTGAAAAATGGCGGATTATTTTTTTATATCATAGGAAAGTCCTTCGGAATTCACTATGATATAAAAAGCCCTCTGGCCGGAAATCTAAACTTCTTCTAACACAGTATTTGTTATAATGAAATCATACCAAATAGGAAAGGATTAGAGAGCCGATGAAGAATAGACATTTCTTACGGGCGGCGGCCCTGTGCCTCGCTCTATTAACCATGCTGACTGCCTGTACATCCAAGAAAGAAGATGAGTCCTCCCCGCCTGCGCAAGTCGGTGCCAAAACCGATACTCCCGCCAATCTGGGACAGATTGCGGACTATCTGGTGGGCGCCGCGGATGACTACAACAAGATTAACCGGGCCGCTTTACTGGACGGTCTGGAGGGCGGCGAGGGCGCCCAGGCGACCCGGGTGCAGGCCCTTGTGATGGTGAGCCGGGCTTTTGGCGACCTGCCGGAACCCAAGGGAAATAATGCCCGACTGTCACCCGAAGCGGCTGATTTGAGCGGTGTGCCCGGCTGGGCCAAATCCGACCTGGAAAACCTGAACAGGGGCGGTGTGCTGACAGGCAGCGATCTGACCGGCATACCATCTCAGACTGAGGGCAGCGCCTACGGTGATCTAATGATGCCGGAAGGGGCGGCTGAAGACGGGGCTGGGCAACGAGCAGAAGACCAGAAGGCCGATGATAACATAATGCTTCCTGAGGGAGAAGGATTTGAGGCTGCGGATGGCTATGGCATCGCCGGCGGTGAAGAAGGAAATCAGGGAACTTCCGAAGATATGGCGGACAGGATCACCCTCTCCGAGACGGAGACTGTGGTACGCAGAATTTGGAATTTGTTTGGAGCCAATCTGAAGGATGACTTCTACGCAAATGTCAATAAGACCGATTTGGAAAACACCTCCATCTCCCAGGGAGAGACCGAGGCGGGCGGCTCCAGCACTGTGGCTGAAAAACAAATGAGAAGGTGCGCGGTTTGATCCGGGAAATCGTGGAGAGCGGCGCGGATTATGCTCCCGGCAGCAACGAGCAGAAAGTCCGTGATTTCTACCGCAGCATCCTGGCGCCCCGCCCAGGCGGTATAGAGCCCCTGCAATCCTGGTTTGAAGAGATCGACAGGGCCGGAAGTCTGCCCGAGCTGCGGGATGTGCAGCTGGCGCTGATCGAAAAGCTTGACTGAGCGGAAATGGCCTGCTGCCCTTTTCGTTGTCGGCCGACCTGACGGACGCGGATAAAAAGGTACTGAACCTCACCAGCGGGTTCATGGCCATGACCGTAGAGGACTATGAGAATACGGAAAGCAAAGCGCACAAGGAGTACCGCGCAGGCCTGATTCAAAAACTTAGTAGAAGTGGGGAAACTGAGGCGGCGGCCAATCAGCTGGCGGACGCTATCATCGCACTGGAGCTGGATCAGCTCAAAAACGGCATGACTTCCGAAGAAGCCGCCGATCTTAAGAACTACAACAATATTCTCACGATGGACGAACTGGATGACCTGATGCCGGACTTGGGCCCCAAAGCGCTTCTGACTGCGCTTGGCTTTGATCCCTCCATGAACCTTCAGACCTATGATATCAAGGGGCTTAAAATCCTGGCGGCCCATATGACGGAGGAAGAGCTCCCCCGCATAAAGGCGCAGATGAAGCTGAATCTACTGTCCGGCACACAGTCTCTGCTGACTGGAGAGACGACAAAGGACGATGCTTTTAGACGAGGTATCCAGCTATCTCTCCAATGAAGTGGGTCAGCTCTATGTACAGCGATATTTTCCACCCGAAGCCAAAGCCGGGGTGGAGGAGCTGGTTGACAAGCTGATTCAAGCTTTTAAGAAGCGTATTACCGCTCTGGATTGGATGGAGGAAGCCACGAAACAGGAGGCGCTGCGCAAACTGGACACTCTCACCGTCCTCATCGGCTATCCGGACGAGTGGCCCGTAAACAGCGCAGAGATCAAGGCGCCTGAGGATGGCGGCAGCTACTTTGAGAATATCGCGGCCATCGAACGGGAGAGGCTGCTCCAGAGCGTGGCGAATCAAAGTGCCGGCGGGGACTCTTTGGTCTCCCGGCCTTTATGGTGAACGCCGCGGCCAACCGCCAGTCCAATACTCTGGTGTTTCCGGCCGGCATCCTCCAGCCGCCCTTCTACGATCCGAATGTCTCCCTGGAGGAAAATTTGGGCGGAATCGGTGCTATTATCGCCCATGAAATCACCCATACGTTTGATGACCAGGGCGCTCAGTACGACGCGGACGGCGTGGTGCGGGACTGGTGGAGCGAAAAGGACTATGCCCGCTTCCGGGAGCTGTGTCAAAAAAAGCCCAGGACTTTTATGATGGCGCCGAGGCGGCGCCCGGCATCATAGTCAGCGGGAAGATGACCCTCAGTGAAAATATAGCCGACATCGGCGGCGTGGCCTGTGCGCTGGAAGTTCTCTCCGGCACGAAAACCCGGATTACGATGCCTTTTTCCGGGCCTTTGCAAAAAGCTGGCTGTTGGTAACCGACCGGAACAATACCGCTATGATGGCGGCCAGCGATGAACATGCACCCAAAAAAGCTGCGTGTCAACGAGGTGCTCAAGCAGTTCCAGGCATTTTATGACACGTATGACATCCAGCCGGGGGATGGGATGTATGTGCCGTCTGATCAAAGAATTTCCATCTGGTAAAAGCGCAGCGATTTCATTTATCCGTTTAGTACCGGTTTAAAAATATTAGCAGCTTTGTTGGAGCTGCTGAAAGAAATGAAAAATAGAACCCTCTTTTCGATAGCTTTATTGAAAAGAGGGTTCTATTCCGTGAAAATCCGCCAGCTTGATAAGAGCATAGCGGCTGTCTGACAACATGGCGCGTTCCATCCAAAAAGCGCCGTTCTGTAAGTGCATGGTAAACCCGTCCACCAGCAATCTTCAAAATAGAGTATTACTTCTTAGTTAACTCAACGAGAACCTCTTCCAGCGTCTATATCTACCCGAAGGCCGCAGCAAGTCAGATTAACACTCATTGCGCTCTGTTTTCAGAGTCGGCGTTTCCGTACCCATCAACTTGCCCAGCGTTGAACAGAGGATACCAATATCCACAGGCTTTTGCAATATGGGCATCCATTCCTGCCTCCAGTGCGGCCTCAACATCCTCCTCAAAGGCATTTGCGGTCATGGCGATAATAGAATGGTTTTGGCGTCGGGCCTTTTGTTTGACCGGATGATCTGAGTGGCCTCATAACCGTCCATTTCCGGCATCTGGATATCCATCAGAATGGCGTCAAAAGTTCCAGGGGCAGCTGAGAGGAAAGCCTGCACAGTCAATGCGCCATTGCCCCGGACCTCGGTCTTGGCCCCATACATCCGCAGGATCTCGCTAATAATCTCGGCGTTGATTCCATTGTCCTCGGCCACAAGGAATCGTCGCCCCTGAAAAGAGGGTTGCGTTCACAGGAGCCAATAGCGACTGACCGCATTCAGTCTGACCAACATCGGCGGAAGCCGCCTTAACCTTTAATTCTATCTGAAAGGAAGTGCCCTCACCCGGCTTGCTTCGAACGCATATTTTGCCCTCCATCAGCTCTACCAACCCCTTGACGATGCTCAGACCCAGTCCGGAACCCTCCACACGGGATACCGCGCTGCCGCGTACAAAGGGCTCGAAGAGATGCGCCAGAGTATCTTCACCCATTCCGATCCCTGTATCGCTGATCGTAAATTGGTAGCGGATCCACCGGGGCGTCTCCGCCGGGGGAGTTCGTTCACCTCTAAATGCACACTCCCTCCCGGGGTGTAAATTTGACCGCATTACCCAAAAGATTGATCAGAATCTGACTGATGCGCAAAGCGTCTCCATAAAAATAGGGATTAGGAATCACGCCGATTTGTATATCGTATTGCAAGTCCGCCTGCTCCGCCTGGGGCATAATAATCTCTCCGACCTGCTTGATCAAGTCCGGCAGATAGAGCTGCTCCTGGTTCAATTTTATCCGTGATCTCTCAATCCGGTTCATATCCAAAACATCGTTGATCAGGTTTAGAAGATGATTGGAGGCAGAGGCTATTTTTGCAGACAGTCCCGGATTCGGCCGGGGTTTCCAATGTTGGCCTTCGCCAGCGTAGTCATTCCCATGATAGCATTCATAGGGAGTGCGGATATCATGACTCATGGCCGATAAGAAGTCACTTTTCGCACGGCTGGCCTCCCGGGACAGCTCCAGCGCCCGCTCTAACTCCACCTTCGCCGTCCGCTCTGTGGCAAGCATATCAGTTACATCGACCCGTACCAGGCAGACCGTCTTATGGTGCTGGTCACCCCATAAGACATTGACCTGCTTGTACCGCAGGCTGTCCGCTGTTTGATAAGGAAGCACAAAATCATATCCGCCCGGCTTTTGTTTCAAGTTGCGGAGCAAAGTCTCCAGATGAAATAGCTGTCTGACTTCCTCACGCTCCGCTGCTGATTCGTAGTAGCCTACCAGGTTATCCAATGCCGCAAGATAGTCCCGGGCGGTGTGTGGGGGAGATTTTCCAGCACCATCTGTCTGGTATACATGACAATGCTCCCTGTGGCGGTATCTATAAAGCCGGCCAGTTCACAGGTATATGCGATGACCCGGAGCAGGCGCTGTTGCTCCCGTATGGAATCGGTGATGTCCGTTCTGGACAGGCACACCCGGCCCAGCCTCAAATCAATGGGGAAGACCGTCATATTCTTGGTCCGAATACCTCCGGCGTCATCTGTGATTGAAAAAGCAAACGTATAGGATTGCGTATCCTGCAAACGCGCCAGCATACGCCGGCCGTTCAGCGCATCCCTGTACTGCTCCCGGTCCTTGGGTACGACCCTCGACTCCAGCATATGTTCCACCCAGGCCGAGTGGACGCCCTGAGGCGGTGGAACCCAAAAGGCATCTTCATTTTGGGACAGTACCTGATATGTGTCATGCTTCAGATTTACCTCTGCTACAAATTCATATCCCTTGACAGACAGCTGACGGGCAATTTTTTCGGCAACGACCTGTTCTGTGATATCGGTGATCGTCAGAACCCCAATGGTGTCGCCGCTGTCAGGCGCAGATAATAAATTCATTTCTATTGTAACATAGCGGCCGATATCCTCATTGAGAAGTTGCACAAAAAAGCTCTTTACCCGCTTAGTCTCTCCCCGTGCAAAGCGGCCAGCGCGGAGAGCGCAGATAAGTGTTTAGAAATTCCTGACGCTCAGTATCGTCTGTAATCAAGAAGAAAGACCTATGAAAAATTTCTCCCGGTCAGAACCGAAAGCCTCTAAAAGCCCGGCGCCGGCCATACCGCTGATCTGTATGATTTGATTCCGGGTGATATTGCAGTGGCCCATTACCAGTACGTTGGGGTCTGCCTTTTCATGATGCTGTAAAAGGAGGTCGTTATACTGCTGCCGGACACGGGCGCGCTCCTCCCGCTCCTTTGTCATATCGTTGAAGACGGAATAAATTTTCCGCGCTCCGCCCTCATGTTCGATGAGGGAGAGCGTATTCTTGACCCATACATAGTCCCCTGAGCCTTTCAAAAGCCGGTATTCGATCTCCCAGTGGCTTTTTCCCGCTGGTAAGGTACCTCCCCAGCTCCGTCCGGACACGCTCCAGGTCCTCCGGATGGACCCCTGTCAGGGCATCTTCACGATACAGCTTCCACGTTTCTTCCAGCGGCATCTCCGTGGTCGCCGCAAGTCCTTCCGATATATACTCAGGGATGATGCACCCATCCGTTTCATAGCGAACCACCGCCACGCCGCCGGGGAGGTTTTTCAGGGTGTTTTGAAAGTATTGCCCAATCGGCGCTGTTCGGTCACGTCACTGTATGCCACGTACAGGAACTCGTTCCCATCAGGCTGTGCCCTCCGGGAACCCTCTATTTGGATCCACCGGTATTCTCCCAGCCCGTCGTGGAAGATCCGGCAGGTATGCCGCACCATCTCCCCGCCGTTCAGCAGGTCGTTCAGCTTTTCCAGCAGCGTAGCGCGATCATCCTCATGGATGCCGATAAAGGCTACCTGCTCCTTGACCTGCGTAATATGCGTATTGTTATACCCAAGCACTCTATAAAAGGCGGGGTTATGATACAGCGGATAAAGCCACCCCTGTTCCACACGATAAACACACATGCCGCTGGGAATACAGTCCAGAACATCCTTAATCTCATTGGTTATCACTATTTTCATCAACCCTCCTTAGCAGAAGCGGCAAATCCACGCTCTGTTCAGACTTCTTTCCTGCATTTATTTCAGCAGCTCCAACAAAGCTGCGGCCTGTTCATATTCCTCCTGAACAGATAGATAAAGGGAGAGTAATCCAGCTTTTTCCCGGCGCGCAGAGGCTCTACGATGGCGCAAACCGCCTGATAAAGCGGCGTAAGACCGAGGTTGCCGGCCATACCCTTTTAATGTGGGGCCGCGTCAAAAGCAGCGGGGTAGTCGCCGGCCTGTAATGCCTGGCCCAGTTTATGTAGATTCTCATCCCGTGGCAGCATGGAGAGTATCCTCAAATACATCTGTTCGTTGCCCATAAATCGGGCCATTGTGGTTTCATAGTCCCCACCGTATTTCTGAAAGACTTCTCTTAGATTTGCCATTTTCTATTCCTCCTCCCGACCCAAAATAAAATCGTAGAGAACCTGATACAGCCGCTCCGGTTCAATGGGTTTGGCCAAATGCGCGTTCATGCCGGCCGCTTTACTCTTTTTCCATGTCATCGTCAAACGCATTTGCGGTCATGGCGATGATGGGGATGGTTTTGGCGTCGGCGTTGCTCATGTGGCGGATATTATTGGCTGCCGTCAGCCCATCCATCTGCGGCATCCGGATGTCCATCAAAATGGCGTCATAAAAGCCAGCCTCGGTTTTGCTGAACAGCTCGATTGCCCGCAGCCCGTTTTCCGCTGTGTCCACGGCAAAGCCCTTGCTCACAAGCAGGGCCACCGCCACCTCGGTGTTGATGGCGTTATCCTCAACCAGAAGAATCCGGCGCCCGGTAAAATCATAGACTGCGGGCTTATTCCCTGCACTGATTTCCTCTTTTTTCACCCAGCGCCTTGGAGAAGGCGGAGATCAGAGAGGACTTGAACATAGGCTTGCTCATCAGCAGATTGACGCCCGCCAGCGTGGCCTCGTGCTCGATGGCAATCCAGTCGTAGGCGGTCATGATGATGATGGTGACCTCCGGCCCCACGATAGCGCGGATCCGCCGGGCGGTCTCGATGCCGTCCATCTCCGGCATCTTCCAATCGATGAGGATCATGTCGTAATGCTTTCCTGTGTCCCACATCGATTGTACCTGTTCGATGGCCTTGCGTCCGCTGTCCACCCATTCGGCGGTGATCCCCATTTCCTGAGCGTGGCCACGGCGCTCTGGCACACGGCAACGTCGTCGTCCACCACCAGCGTTTTCAGAGCGGAAAAATTGGGGAGCGCCTTTTTCCTGTTGTGACGGAGCAGCTCCTCCTCCGTGATGCCCAACTGCACATCCACCGTGAACTCAGACCCAATGCCCTTGATGGAGCGCACCGTGATTTTGCCGTCCATCATATCCACAATGCTTTTGAGATGGCCAGCCCCAGACCGGTGCCGCCGTACAGGGCGGTGGTACCGATGGATTCCTGGGAGAACGGCTCAAACAGGTGAAGGAGGAAGCCGTCACTGATGCCCACGCCGGTGTCGTTGACGATAAAGCGCAGCGTGGCGCCGTTCTTGCTCTTCCTGTGCAGTGCTGCAGAGAAGGTCACCTTGCCCCCCTCGCCCGTGAACTTGATGGCGTTGGAGAGGATGTTTAACAGCACCTGCTGCAGCTTCATGGCGTCCCCGACATAAAAATCGTCCAGGGTGGGATCCACGATACACTCGTATTCCACGCCCTTTTGCCGCGGCTTGGCTGTAACAAATAGTATTGAGACCGTTTATAAAGTCCTCTGTGGGGATCTTTTCGTTTTGAGCAGCATTTTTCCGCTTTCGATCCGGCTCATGTCCAGGATATCGTTGATGAGGGAGAGCAGGAACCGGGAGGAGATGCCGATCTTTGAGATGCACTCGGCCACCCGCTCGTCGTCTCCCCACGGCCTGGGCCGCGATGGCGCTCATGCCGATGATAGCGTTCATGGGAGTGCGGATCTCATGGCTCATGCGGGAGAGAAAGTCCGTTTTCGCGGCGTTGGCCTGCTCTGCCGCGGCAAGGGCGGCAGCCAGGGCCTCCTTTTTGCTGTTGTTCCTGCCGGACGATGGTCGTCACATCGGCCCGGGTCATGCACACCCGTCCCAGCTCCTCGCCGATGTAGAAAACCTGGAATCGTTTGACCCGTTTTTCGCCGTCCTGCCGCAGCTCCAGCACGAAGGTGTAGGAGTTTTGCCGGGCAAGCTCCCGCCGCATGTACTCAGGATCCAGCTTCTCCAAAAACTCCCGCTGCTCCGCCTCATCCATACAACGGCCGCCACACGGCGAATTTTCCTCCTGGAAATCCCCCTCCAGAGGGACGGCAGGGGGCTCCACTCGTTGCCGCGGACCACCAGACGATAGGCGCCGCTCGCCAGATCGATCTCCGTAATGACGTCGTAATCCAGGCTGGAAACCCGCTCCAGCATCCGTTCCAGCATTCTCTGCCCGGTCACATCAAGGGTATAGAAAAAGGCGATGACGTCGCCGCTTTCCGGGTTGGTGTGCAGGCGAAAGCTGGTGCTGCATACAAATGCGCCGCCGTTCCTCCTTTTACGCAGAAATTCAAAGCGGTAATCGGCTTTTCCATTGGAAAAATCGTTTAATACGCATGTCCGGTCAAGCACGGTGCGAATGTGATGGCCATATTCGGGGTCCACAGCGGATTCGGCCAGACGTTCCACGGCAGACCCATAGGAATCCCCCCGCCGGAAGAGTGCCAGACCTGCGGTGGACTGGTAGCTCTCTACATAGTCCTGCGTAATGTTGAGCCGACCCTGATTACTCCCCCCTCCGCCGAGGCGGCCTGGGCAAAATAGGACATCTCCTTCTCGTATAGTTCCCTGACCCGCGCCTGAACCTGCTTTTCCTCTGTAATGTCCACAAAGACGCCATAGAAATATTGATTACCGTCGTCCTCTGTGAGCCGTTGGGCCTTCAGAGACACCCATCTAACGCTTCCGTCCCTGCAGACCAGCCGGTGCTCGTCCTGAACTGTACCGTCGCGATCCTGATCCAGCTCAAGCTTAGCCTGTACAGAACCCTGATCCTCCGGGTGGACCACCTTGGACATCCGGTTTCCCAGAGCGGCGAACTCCTGCCTGGTATAGCCCAGGAACTTGTAAAGGCCGTCGTTGGCGCTTACAACGGAAAAACCTTCGTCATACCGGCAGCGGAACACCGCACCGGGGACGTTGTTGTACAGGTGCATGACCTCTGCCTGGGCCATTTTCTGCGCGGTGATGTCAATGCACACCGAAATAATGGCGGGCTTGCCGTCTTCCGCCGTGATCCTGCGCCCCATGTCATGGACCCAGATGTAGGAGCCGTCTTGCTTCTTCATACGGTATTCCACCACATATTGGCCGCCCTCGGCCATCTGGCTGTCCACCTCGGCATCCACCATGGCCCGGTCGTCCGGGTGCATGCAGTTGGTGACCAGCCCCCTGATGTCGGCCACAAAATCCGCCTCGTTGGCATAGCCCAGATGCTCCAGCATCCGATTGTTGACGAAATAAAAGGGGAAACCCTCTTCAATATATCCGCCCATCATGCCTCCGGGCGGGAGTCATTCAGCAGCTCCTGCCGCTGCCTGGCCATGTTTTCCATCACCAGGGTTTTGGGATAGTGCTCTTCGCCCCGTTGGCTGCTGCTGGGCTCGAAAACCACAGGGTGCGCAGCCGCCAGGACGTTTGCCGCCGGACCAGAGTAAAGAATCCCCGCAGCCGCCAGCGGTACTGGGTGTTCTTGAGGACCATTCCCACGGACAGGTTGCGGATGTCTGCGGCGATCTCCTGCTCCTGAAAGAGCGTAAGCTCCACCGTGAAGGGTTCGGGGAGCTCCCGGATGTCCCCGACCAGGTATTCTCTCATCTCCTGGGGGCTGTGGGCAAATTCGTCCTCCCGGTGCCCACAAAACAGAACTCATCGCCTAAAAAGCCATAGACCTCCTCTGCGTTTCTCCGCTCGAACCAGGCGCTGCAAAAAGCCTGAAACGTCTCCCAGGCCGTCATTGTTTTTTCCATCGATCTCATCCTTTCCATGACCAACAATGGTCTTGCTCACGCCGGCCGCTGCTGGGTATGGTATTTTCTTTTAAGGCTTCTCCTTCGCTTCAGAAAGAGGCTTTGTAAACGTGTAATAGTTTTTGTCACTTTTTTGATCCTGTACATGGCTTGGTCGGCGCGGGAGAGAAGTTCCTTTTCGTCCTGACCATCTCTGGGATAGACGCTGACTCCAATACTTGCAGTCATTTCAACAAACAGGTCCTCTGAGAGCCGGAAAGGCTGCCTGATCTCAGAGAGAATCCGTTCGCAGACGTCCCGGATCTCTTCGTCCACTATGATTCGGCCCAGCAGCAGAACGAACTCGTCGCCCCCATACGGGACACGATATCGCTGCCGCGCACGGCACGGATCAGCCGTCTGGCCGTCTCCTCCAATACCAGGTCGCCCTTTTCGTGGCCATAGGTATCGTTGACCTCTTTGAATCCATCCAAATCCATGTAGAGGACTGCAAGCAGCTGCCCGCTGGCTTCTGCCTCCAGGAGCAGCCGGGAGAGGATTTTATGAAACAGTCTGCGGTTGGGAAGTCCGGTGAGCGCATCGTAGTTTGCCATATGCGCCAACTTTTCTTCCCTGCCCGCTTGCGCACCTTGATCTCCTCCTGCAGTGCCTTCGTCCGCTCGTCTACTAGGAAGCGCAGATGCTCATATAAATAGGCGTTTTCGAGAGAAATTGCCAGCTGTGCCGCGATGGGCATGAGGTTTTCTTTTCTTCGCTGGTCAAAGACGCCTGCGGCCAGGTTGTTTTCAAGTAGAGGATGCCCTTTAGCTCCTTTACTGAGGATGGGCATGCACAGGACCGATTTGCAGTGGTTCTCTTTGATATGGATGTCCTTTTCCATAGACTCTGGAGTTCTCTCCGTCTTCCAGGATTACGGCCTCCAGTGTTCTCTCCACCACATACGATACGATGCTCAACGGAATATCCCGGTCCTTTGCCGGCCGCTTTAATACGATGCATACGTCCTGGCCCCGGAATGGCCCTCCGACTGATCTCATAGCCGGAATCCGTCTGACTTAAATAATAGATATGCTGTGCTCCCCGCACATTCCAGGAGGCTGTAGATCAGCTTTTTCAGGATGCCTTCCAGCTCCAATTCCTCCGAAATGGCCTGGGACGCCTTCAGGACAGAGCGCATATCCAACGATGCGGTGGTGCGGATGGAATCTTCAGAGAGGAGCGCCTGCCGGTTATCGTTCTTCCATAAGCCCGCCAGCTCCGGGTAGTCCTGCCGCATCTGGGCGCACTTACCCTCCGCCCCCAATGACCATACAGCCGGTAGGTGTCCGTCAGGTAATGCCTGGCCGCCGACTTGATTCCCAGCCGCTCATAGCGCAGAGCGGCCACATCACTGAGGATGGCGTGATGGAGGCTGCGGTCATGATTATCCGCGGCTTCCAGTGCTTCTTCATAGAGCCGCAGAGCCTCTCCGATACAGCCCTTTGCTGCTTTCCGCTCCGCCTCGATTACAAGATAAAGGTGGCCGTAATTACAGAACGCGTCGCTGCTGCGTTCCTTCAGCCAATCCTGGTTATCCTCCAGGGTACGCTGAAGTATCGGCTTTGCCTCCGGCTCATAGTCCCCAATCTCCAGAACCTGGCAGATGGACAGGAATACAGGAAATTGTGAAGCGCCACGTTGTAAAAGCTTGAGACATACGGGAGCAGAGGCACAGCGTCCCTGCACAGCCGGCAGGCCGTGGAATAATCCCGGTAGATCACTGCCGACAGGGCCCGAATGACATGGTAATAGCTGATTGCCTGCAGATTGTGGGAAAAACTGCTCAAGATGGGCCTGTTCGGAAAATCCGTCCCCATCAAAGCTTCCGGTGAGGGAGAGCTCCCCGCGGATACTCCTGCACAACTGCTGATAGCTCAAAAAGCTGCCCAAAGCATGGTCGCTGCCAGTCTTCTCCGCAAACTTGACTCCGGCCTGTACCTCGTTCCACAGCTCCTCCACATGAACCGCGCTTTCCAGGACCGCCATCATGAGCCCATAATAGCCGTAGCAGGCGTACTCAAAGTCTCCCATCTGGGCGTTGCCCTTGATGGACTCCTTTGCATAGGGAATCTCATTGACCACATCTTCGAACCAATGGCCGGTATGGAGGGCAAACATACAGTAGATGGAGTGGATCACCTCCCTGTACTGGTGCTTTTCGGCCAGACGCATCGCCGACCTGCTGGCCGCGTAAGACGTCCGGTAATCTCTGCGCAGTTCCCAGGGGCATCATAAGATTGGAATACATCTGCAAGGCATGAGGAGTATAGCCATGCCGGAACATGCGCCGCACAGCCGTAAATACCGTCCAGTAGGAATAGTCGGGATGAAAGAAAAGGTCGGGCCGCACAGGCGGCAGAGCAATTTGCTGATCCCGGCTTCCATCGGGTCTTCGGCTTTTTGAGATTCAGGATATCTTCCGGTCCAAGGGCCTCCCGCTCCCCGATAAAAGGATGCGATCTCCCGCTCCAGAGTCAGCTTAATTTTTCGCCGGGGAAGGTGACTCCCAGTTGTCCAAGCAGGGCGAGTCCGATCTCAAAGGCGTCCTCATACCGGCCCCGGTTGGAGAAGCTGGATATCTGCAGGCGGCAGCTATCTACCAGCTCGGTGGGCTCCGTCACCAGATTACAGAGCATCCCGTAGATCCGGTCGCTTTCCTCCTCTTTCACCAGATTGCACAGCGCCGCATGATATTCCATGTAGACTTTGGTTAGGAACGGGCGGTTTTCCGGGCGCTTAGGCTCCGGCTGGGAGAGCAGGAGGTTCAGGTACCGCTCCACGCTGTGTCGAAGGCGGATACCAGCCCGCATCGGTGCGCCGTATACAGCAGGAACTCCTGAATCCGGCGCCGTTCTTCCGGATCCTCCGCCTCCCCAAGCCCCATTGCATAGTGGTCCGCGATTTCAAACGCCCGTTCGTCCAGATCGCCTGCGGCGCGCGAGCATTCCTCATACCGCTTTCCAAGCCGGTAATGGACATCTGATCGCTCTTTCTCAGACAAAACTGTATAGAACACCTGCTGGAACCGGTCGTGGGCAAACTGATACATGGTTTGCCGGCCGGTTTTCCCATCCTTTCAATGGGATACACCGCCTCCTGTCCCACCGCCGTGATCAGCCTGCGGTTGATTTCCTGTTCCGGCAGGCCGCAGACAGCGGACAGATCCTCCACAGAAAAGCTCTGCCCAATGCAGGCGCCAAAGGACAGCAGGGATATTGTCTCTTCCGAAAATTGGTTTAAATTTTCTGTCAGGAATTCCACTACATTCTCTTGGGCGGGGCAGGCCCGTATCTCAGCCTCCTCCCAATCCCAGCTTCCTGTGTCCATATCCAGCTTCAGATAGCCTTTTGAATGGCACAGGCGCAGAAACTGCTTGATGTAAAATGGATTTCCCTTGGTCTTCCTATAGATGATCTCTGCCAGCCCGGAAGTCGTGCCCGCTTCCGTTTTGAATATGTCTCCCAGCATTTGTTCGGTGCTCTCCGGATCCAGCCCTTTCAGATTCAGCTGCGTGACCCGGCCGCCCCGCTGTATGATTTTTATTCAGGCTGAGGATGAGCGGATGATCGCTGCTTACTTCGTTGTCGCGGTAGCATATGACGATCATTAAATCGTGGATATCCTCATTTTTGAACAGCTCTTCCAGCATTTCCAGGGAGCCCATATCCGTCCGGTGCACATCGTCCAAAAACAGAGTCAGGGGATGCTCCGGCGCAGCCAGCAGGGACAGGAGCTTTTCCAACACCGATTTGAACCTGGTCCGCTCCTCCAGCGGCCCCATGTCCTCCGGAGTTGGATGATCGCCGGTCAGCAGGGGCCAGCTCCGCCACCTTACCGGTCAGCAAAGCCGCATTGTCACCCAAGTGTTCCGACAGTGTCTGCTTCCATTTATGGATGACCTCCTCTGGTTCCAAAAAGACCATGCTGCAAAATTGTTTGATGGCCTCGAAAAGGCAAAATAGGGTACATTGGCGTGATACTGGTCAAACTTCCCTGCAAAAACATGCCGCTGGTCCGCAGAGCCTCCTCCTGAAGCTGATTGACCAGCGAGGTCTTTCCAATGCCGGAATAGCCGCTGATGGAGACAAGAATCCTGGAACCTGCCGCCACTTCCTTAAAGTCACTCTTCAACTGGGAGATTTCTTCTTCCCGCCCATACAGCCGGTGGGTGAATTCAAAGCGCCGGCTGAAATCCTTTTCGCCAAGGACGAATTCCTTTTCCCTCTGGCACCGTGTCAGATCATAAAGAAGGCCCTCGCTGCTTAAATAGCGGTCTTTCGCCATCTTGGACAAGAGCTTGTCTATGACGGCGGCAAGCATGGGCGGCACATTGGGTAAAATCACGCGAAGATCCGGCGGCGTCTTCGCAATATGAGAAAAACCAGCTCTGTGGGGGTCTCCGCGTCAAATGGATGCCGCCCCGTCAGCATCTGATACAGTGTTATGCCCAAGGAATAAAAATCTGCACGGTAATCCAGCTCCGTGTTCATTCGTCCAGTCTGTTCCGGAGCGATGTAGCGGAGGGTCCCTTCAATATTTTCAAGCCTGATCCTCGATATCTGTTCATGCATAAACACGGAGGAGATACCGAAGTCCAGCAGTACCACCCGGCCGGAGTCCGCGTCATATATGATATTGGAGGGGTTCACATCTTTGTGGATGACGCCTGCCTTGTGTATGTCCCGCAGGGCCATCACCAGCTGTGTAGCGATCCGGTAGAAATCCGACATCTCCAGAGCGCCCTGTTTCAGCAGCCTGCTCAGCGTGATCCCCGGACAGAATTCCTCCACCAAATAGCAGCGCCCCGTCCAGCGTGACTTCGCCAAGAGCCTTTACCACATGGGGGCTGTCTATCCGCTGCATGATCTGATATTCCCGCCGCAGCCGCGCTGCTTCATCCTGCGTCATATGTTCCTGGCATCCGGTTTTCAGTACCACCCGGCTGCCGGTGCCGCCGTCAATTCCGCGCAGCAGCTTGCTGGACGGAGAGAGATATAGCACTTCTAAATTCGTATATTGACACATCACACGCTCACCCCTTCCGTGAAAAGCACTCGTCTTTAATGCCTGCCTTTGCAGCATACATGGCCTCGCGGGCCCGGCGTATTATTTCATCCAATGGTTCCTCTGCATTCCAGAGCGTTATGCCGGCAAAGCAAGTCACCGAATCCGGGTCCGCGTAACGGCTCTCATAATAAGCCCGGAGAATAGCCGTTTCTTTTTTATGGGCGACTTCCATGGAGCCTATGCGGCGCATCACAACCAGAAATTCATCCCCGCCCATTCGGACCAGCACATCGTCCACCCGGGTGTGGGCACGCAGAAGAGAGGCGAAGTGGAAAATCAAATGATCGCCCTCCACATAGCCATACTTCTCGTTGAACTTTTTCAAGTCGTCCAGTTCAAACAGATAAACAGCGGAGGATGGCTCATGCCGCAGTGATTCGGCGATGGTGTACAGCCCCGGCGGTTGAGAAGACCGGTCATGGTGTCTCTGCATGCCTCATCCTGCAGAGACCGCATCTGTAACTGAAGAGTGTGGATGCTCATCGCCCGCAGGACCCTCCTGCGCAGCGACTCCCTGGTTGTGGGGCTTAGCCGCATAGTCGGCGGCGCCCAACTCCATGGCACTGCGCTCCAGTTCCATGTAAAGCGGTCCCGTGGCGATGCACGGTGTTTCCCAGGCGCCCCGCTCCTTTTGAATCGCAGTCAGGATATCAGCGCTGCCTTGGAGTGTTAAGCTAAGAATCACAGCCGACATCTGATACAGACGGTTTCCCAGGATTTTAACTGTCTCCTCATAGCTGTCCGCCTCCAGTACCTTAAAGCAGTCGGAGAAGGTCCTTTGCACTTGAGTGCGATATTCCTCGTCCTCATCGGCCACCAGCAGAACCCTGTTCATGCGGTCCACAGAACCGACAGACCGGCTGTTTTCCATGTCTGCGTGAGGGCCTGCGCTGTCAAGACGGAAACAAAATTATCCACAGGCATGGGTTTGGCAAAATAATAGCCCTGGGCGTAGTCACACCCATCGTTTTGAAGCCTCTCCAACTGCTCCCGGGTCCCACTCCCTCCGCCACCACGCTCAATTTCATCCATCGGGCCAGGTCCACGATAAAGCGCAGGATGCCCTGTCCG